>JAEIGA010012727.1_pt1 | contig 12781 bp, 14 predicted proteins | sample 9270691 | NCBI WGS metagenome assembly JAEIGA01 (sample SAMN17057246, study PRJNA624740) | gut metagenome | biome: biome; isolation source: fecal sample | host: Bos grunniens | place: China: Xizang | collected 2019 | reverse complement strand
TGGTCCCAGTGCTCATGAGTTAAAAACCATGCTGCAATAACTATCTTTCCGTCAGGACGCTTGTTGAGCGAATCAAGCGTGTTGTAAAGCTGAACATCAGCAGTATCTAAAGAGAAAAGAAGCGCAATTAAGAAAACGAACCAAAAGCAAATGGGGAGATGGTGAGTATGCCTATGACCCAAATGCTAAAAGTGAGTCGCAACGCAGATCAGACGCAAACAGATATAAGGCATTAACAAAAGACGGACACACATATAGAAACCGAATTAAATGGTATGACATCGCAGAACGGTTTGACATGAAGTGTGCAATATGTGGTTGCGTGGTTGACCCAACAGATACATGGCAAAACGCTAACGGTGCAGTTTGTTTTGGGCGCAAATATCCAACCGTTGACCATATCATTCCATTAAAGTATGGTGGCACGGATACGCTTGATAATGTGCAGTTGACATGTAAACGATGCAATTCTGCAAAGGGTGCAAAGCTATGATAATAGACCACAACGATGTGCAATATAAACGCAAACGAGCAACGGCTGGCCACGACAAACACAATGGTGCGTATTACTACTCAAGGGAAATCACAAAGAACATCATACCGCTAATAGAGACAGACAGAAACTGGGTAACAGTAAACGTAAAAGGCCAGTGTTTTGACCACTCGATAGTGTTTATACACAACAACTTAAAACCGGACTTGTACGACTGGCTTGCTGATTATAAGGACCTTGTACTGGTATGTGGCGTTCCAGAGACCTGCGACAAAGTCAAACACCTTGGCATCCCGATCTATCTACCACTGTCCATTGATGTTGAGAACGTGGCGAAGTTTAGATGTGAAAAGACAAAAGAAGTGGCATATGCAGGGCGGTACGTCAAAAGATTAAAAGTGCCGTTGACCGACTGTGACTTCTTAGAGGGGATGCCACGCAACAAGCTGTTGTCGGAAATGGCTCAGTACAAGAAGATTTACGCAGTAGGCAGAACAGCCATAGAGGCAAAGTGCCTTGGATGCGAGGTGCTGGTTTATGACGAACGGTATCCAGATCCGGAACTGTGGCAAGTGCTGGACAACAAAGACGCTGCGAAAATACTTCAAAGGGAGTTGGACAAGATAGATGGATAGACTGGACAAATTAAGAGAACTGGAGATGGCACTGCGAAATGGACTTAACGAGTGCAAAACAGACCAGCTCGCATCCATCGCCAAACAATACAGAGAGACATTAAAGGAAATCGAAGAGATCGAGGGAACAAAGGGCAATGATGACGGAATCTCAGAGATACTACAAAGACGTGAACTTAATGGGCTGCCAGGAGCCGTCCGTAAGAATCGCTCCTGATTACGAGCGGACAGACGGAGCTGACGCAGAACAGATACTGAGGCTTGGCGGTCTGATATTAGATCCGTGGCAGTGTATGGCAATGTATGACTGGATGGCCATGACGCCTTGGGGCAAGTGGGTATCGAAAACATGCGGAGGCAGCGTAGCAAGGCAGAACGGTAAGAGCGGACTTGTAGAGGGAAGAGCCGAGGCAGGGATGCTCCTGTATGGGGAACAGGTACTGTACACGGCGCATCTGCAGAAGACATCAACAGAGACGTTTGAAGAGATGGCAGACTTCTTTGACAGACCGAAAATGCGAGAGTATGTCAAGGATATCAAGACGGCTTTAGGAAGAGAACAGATTATCCTTAAAAGCGGAGCGAGAATAAAGTATCTTGCAAGGACACGTAACGGCGGTAGAGGTCAGCATGGCGACTTGCTTATTTTTGACGAGGCGCAGGAACTGGACGAGAACCAGCAAGCATCATTTTTGCCAGCGATCTCTGCGAGTGCCAACCCACAGACAATATACGTTGGAACGCCACCTGGACCGGAATCAGTCGGTACTGTATTTAGAAACATAAGAGAAAAAGCCATAGCCGGAGAGACAAAATCGGCTGCATGGTTCGAGTTCTCCGTTGACAAGATCGGAGACGTAAGAGATAGAACAAGGTGGGCGAAAACGAACCCGGCACTTGGCAGACGCATACTGGAATCGACCATAGAGGGAGAGTGCGAGCAGATGGACGCAGACATGTTCGCAAGAGAGCGCCTCGGATGGTGGGCACCGAAAGCCAAACAGAATCTGGAATACGTCATACCAGTAGATGTTTGGGACGCTTGCAAGTCTAATGCGAGGAAACCGGACGGTAAAACGGCATACGGAGTCAAGTTTTCAGTTGACGGAGCAGAGGTGTGCCTGTGTGGCGCAGTTATTCCAAACGATGGGCCGGCGAGAATATCGCTAATAGACAAGAGACCGACCGGACTCGGACTTGGATGGCTCGCAGACTGGCTCAACCAAAGATATGAGAAAGCAAGCTGTGTAGTGATTGACGGACGGAACGGAGTAGACGTACTGGTAGATAAAATAGCACCAGTGTGGAAGCTCAAAGGATCAATCGTAAGACCTGGCGTAAAAGAAATGATAGCTGCGGTCAGTACGCTCACAGATGCAATAAACGAAAAGACAGTAACGTGGTACGAGGGACAAGACGTACTGCGAGATAGTGCGATTACAAGCACGAAAAGAAAACTGGGAGGCGGATACGCTTTTGGAGGAGAGAACGCCATCCCGATCGAGGCAGCTGCCCTGGCACTTTGGGGAGCTGTTAATTCTAAGCGAGACCCCAACAGAGTAATGAGAATTGGGTAAGGAGACAAGATGGAAATATTATTGATGCCAGGTAACGTAAGGGGACTGGGCAAAGATGAGGCAGCCAAACTGCAGAACTTGCTTGAGGTATATGCGAGCAGATCCAGCAAGAACGAGCTGAAAGACAGGTACTATGAGGGGCACATTCCTTTAAGTGAGGTAAACCTTGGAGTGGCACTTCCGGATGGAATGGCGAAACTTGAAATCGGGTGCGCATGGGGAGCAAAAACAGTAGACGTTCTCGCAGGGCGCTCCATGTTCGATGGCTTTGTCGGTCTTAACGGAGAAGAGGTCGAACATCTTGAGAAGATAGTCCGAGATAACAATCTTGTGGCAGAGTATCCGAAAGCGTGCAGAGAAGAGCTGAAAATCGGATGCTCATTTGCGACTTTATCGGCAGATGACGAGATCGGATGCAAGATAAGGTTCCACAGCGCAAAGACAGCTTGCGCCGTATGGGATGGAGAAAAGGGACGGATCGCCTATGGTATGGCAATCATAGATACGGCTCCGGACGACAACCTGATATGGCAGCCGACGCTGATCAACCTTTACACAGACGAGGCCATCTGGGTACTGCGAAGAAATGATAACGATTGGACGGCAGAAAAGAAGACACACATAATGGGCAGACCTTTAATGGAACCGCTTATTTATAATCCGACCGCATCCAAACCGTTCGGGCAGTCGAGAATCAAGGAGCCTATCAGAAGACTCATACAGGGATACGTCAGGACTGTTGCCAATGCGACAATCGGCCTTGAGTTCTCAACGACACCGCAGAAGTATCTGCTCGGCATAACAGATGCGCAGTTCGATGCGGTAGTAAACAAGAAGTTCCGCCAGTACGTTGGATCTATCATCGCATCAACAACTAATCCAGAGACTGGAGAAAAGCCGACGTTCGGTCAGCTCCAGCAGGGCAACATCGAGCCTCACGTTCAGATGCTCCGGATGCTTGCGACACAGTACAGCGCAGCCACAGGTTTGACAGTATCTGATACCGGAGTTGTGAATGACGCTAACCCTACAAGTTCAGATGCCATCCTCGCACAGTCACAGACGCTCGTAAGCATGGCAGAACAGCTGAACGAATCAAATGGAGATGCGCTCAGGACCATTGCCTTAATGGCGCTGGCAATTACAAACAACGTATCAATGGCAGATTTGCCGGACGAACAGCAGAACGTAGTCGCTCATTTCAAAAACCCTGCGATGCCATCTGTAGCGGTAACTGCAGACGCAGCTATCAAGATTGCAGCATCAAGAGAGGGTTTCGCACAGACAGACACGTTCCTGGAGATGATTGGTTTCGGTCCGGCAGATATAAGACGCATAAAAGCACAGGAACAGCGTGCGAGGGGATTAAGTGTGCTTGAGGAGCTTGATGTAGTAGAAGAATGATAATAACGGACAAGGCATGGAGCCGGTATATATCAAGGCTTGGACAACTTAATAGAAAAGCTGCCGAGGAGATGATTCGTTATATTAGCAAGAAAAACATTGCTTCAATAGATGGCACTTTAGTATTAACAGCAAAAGAAAGGCAGGATCTGATTGACTACGCTTATGCGATAGCGACCAAATACGGAGAGGGAGCAGCTGCGGCAGCTTGCGAGATGTATGACGCAATCGCATCGTTACAGAAAGCTCCGGTACCTCCGGCAGTTCCGGCACAGACGGCAACCTATGGGGAAGTGGCGAAGACTGTTAATGGCACGTTGAAACAAGGCGTAAGCGTAACACCATCAGCCATAGGCAGACTCGTTAAAAGGACCGGAGCAGACACAACGCTGCAGAACGCCCTACGAGACGGTGCCTATTTTGCGTGGATACCGAGAGGTGACACGTGCGCATTCTGTATCATGCTTGCGTCTAATGGCTGGCGGAAAATATCCAAAAAGGCACTGAAGAACGGACACGCAGAGCACATACACTCGAACTGTGATTGTACCTATGCGGTAAGATTTGCGGACGATTTGAACGTAGAGGGATATGATCCAGAAAAGTATCTGGAGATGTATAACGAAGCACAGGGCGCAACTGGGAAGGACAAACTGAACTCTATGCGCAGAAGATTCTACGAAGAAAACAAAGATGAGATAAACAAACAGAAGAGATCTGCGTACCAGATACGCAAGATGGAGTCTGAAGCGGAAGAGAAAAATATAACATGATTTATGCAGCCTACTCCGAGGCTGTTTTTATATTGGCAACTCGTGCCATAAAACGAGGTGTTACAGGAGGTAAAAACAATGACTGACATTAACAATCAGGAAGTTACAACTACTCAGAGCGAGAAGACGTTCACACAGGCAGACGTAGACAGAATCGTTACTAACAGACTGGCACGCTATTCGGACTATGAAGAGCTGAAAGCAAAGGCAAGCAAGTACGACGAGGCAGAAGAGGCGAACAAGTCAGAACTGCAGAAGGCATTAGACAGAGCGAACGAACTGCAGACGAAACTTGATGGTCTCGAAAAAGCAAACGCTGTGAGACAGATCCGTGACGAGGTATCACAAGCAACAGGGATTCCGGTGAGCCTTTTAACAGGGAACACAAAAGAGGATTGCGAGGCACAAGCGAGAGCAATCGCAGACTTTAAAACACAGAACGCTTACCCAGCGGTAAAGGACGGCGGAGATCCACAAATCAACGTTAAAAAAGCGGCGAGAGACCAGTTCGCAGACTGGTTCAATTCGCAAGAATAATTCATAACAGGAGGTTATATTATGGCATCAGGAGTACCAACTAATAGAAGTAATATTGAACTGCCAAAAGCATTTTCAAATGAAATTTTAAAGAAGACACAGGAAGAATCCGCAATCATGAGACTGGCAAGACAGATCCAGTTGCCAGGTAGCGGAGTAGAAATTCCAGTAATCACATCAGACCCAACAGCAGAATGGGTATCAGAGACAGGATTGAAGCCAGTATCCAACCCTGGCCTTTCTAAGAAGATCATGTCCGCATACAAACTGGCTGTCATCGTTCCGTTCTCCAACGAGTTCAGAAGAGATGCAGCTGCCCTGTATGACGAACTCGTAAGAAGACTGCCACTGGCACTGGCAAAGCAGTTTGACGCAACAGTAATGGGCGCAGTTAATGCTCCGGGACTGAACTTTGATACTTTCGCATCTTGCGAAACACAGGCTCTTGACGGAGACGCTTACGGCGCACTCGTAGCAGCAGACGCAGACATCGCTGAAAACGGCGGTATCCTGAACGGATTCGCACTGGCACCACAGGCTAAGTCAATTCTGCTTAGCGCAGTTGACAAGAACGACAGACCTCTGTTTATCAATTCAGTAGCAGACGGAGCTATCCCAATGATCCTTGGCGCACCTACTTACGTGAACAAGGGCATTTATGTAGCAGATGATCCGAACACTGTCGGCGTAGCAGGCGACTGGACTCAGGCTATGTATGGCACAGTTGAGGGAGTCAAGATCGACTTCAGCGATCAGGCTACACTGACTGCAGGAACTCAGGCGTCACCAGTAACAATCAACCTCTTCCAGCAGAACATGTTCGCAGTAAGAGCAGAGATCGAGGTCGGCTTCGTAGCTGATACTAACTGCTTCAACCTGCTGACAGCAGAAGCAGCAAGCGCATAGGAGGAAAACAATGGCCTACGCAACAGTACAAGATGTACAGGCTCGCATGACAAGGACACTTAGCGCACAAGAACAGGCGGTAGCGTCTACATTACTGGATGATGCTGCCATACTGATTGACTCATACAACACCGAAGCGTCCAGCGGTATCAAAAAGACGGTATCGTGCAGAATGGTAGTAAGGGCGCTCGGAGATGGTCAAGACGCTGGGGTTCCTATGGGTGCAACACAAGGGTCTATATCTGCACTGGGTTATGCGCAGAGCTGGACTATAGGTAGCGGTGGAAGTTTTGGCGATTTGTATATCTCCAAGACTGAAAAGCAGATGTTAGGTGTTGGTAATAAAATCGGCTCTTACAGTCCTGTACAGGAACTGGTAAAAGAAGACGAGGTAATCGAAGAGGTTCTCGAAAAATGAGAGGCATAACAGTAACGATCCATCCCAAGACTCTTACCGGATACAATTCCATAGGAGAGGCCCAGTTTGAATATGGCGAAGTAGAGGTCGAAAACGTACTGGTTTCTCCGTCATCAGCACAGGAGATACTCGACGCAGATAACCTTTATGGGAAGAAAGCTATATACACGCTGGGCATACCTAAAGGCGACACGAACGACTGGGAGGACCAGTGGGTAACATTCTTTGGCCTTGACTGGCACACGTTCGGGATTCCTTTAGAGGGGATAGACCATTTAGTGCCGACATCGTGGAACAAAAAGGTAATGGTGGAGAGACATGAGTAGCAGCGTAAGAATCAAACTGGACAGCGGTGGCATACAGGAACTGCTTAAAGGCGCAGAAGTGCAGGGGATGATTGGAGAAGTCGCCCAGGCAAAAGCATCGAGTGCCGGAGACGGTTACGGTTCAGAGATCCACGTGTTCAAGAAGCGTGCGGTAGCTCATGTCTTCCCAGTTACTTCCGATGCCTCACGAGATAATTATTACAACAACACGTTGCTCAAGGTGGTGGGCGTATGATAGAAGAAACCATATATGAATATCTAAAAGATAATGCGTCTGTCCCATGGAGTGCAATGCGCACGCCTACGACAGAGAACAACAAGGATATAGCGCAGACGAAATATGGTCTTTTTGAAAAGACGACCTCACGTAAAAGCGAGCACGTTGTGTATTCAACATTTGCTTTTCAATCCTACGCACCTACATTGATAGAGGCTGCGCAAGTCAGCGCAGAGCTTCGTGAGTTAATGGAACAGCTACCAAACCATACGAGCGAAGTCAGCAAATCACAGTTAAACAGCGAATATAACTTTACAGCCGACAAGCAACCACGCTATCAGGCTGTTTTTTCATTAGTCCACTATGAGGACTTTTAGGAGGTTAATTTATGGCACAGACAGTTAGCAATGTATCAGTAGGGAAGCCCGGTGCCAGCGGTGGTGTCTATGTTGCTCCATTAGGCTCTACGCTTCCAACAGACTCAAGCACAGCTCTGGCCTCGGCATATGTATCACTCGGCTATGTATCAGAAGATGGCGTAAACAACAGCAACAGCCCATCAACAGATACTGGTAAGGCATGGGGTGGCGACATCGTTATCACTTACCAGACTGAAAAGCCAGATACATTCCAGTTCACGCTCATTGAGTCTCTGAACAAAGACGTACTTTCAGCGGTATATGGTTCAACTCATGTAACAGGAAGCGCTCTTACTTCAGGACTCACAGTTACAGCGACATCTGACGAGGCAGAGGCAAAAGTATGGGTTATCGAAGTCGTTATGAGAGACAACACATACAAGCGCATCGTTATTCCTAACGGCAAGATCATCGAGGTCGGCGACATCGTATATAAGGACGACGAGATCGTAGGTTACGACGTAACGATCCAGGCGTTCCCAGATTCAACAATCGGCGGATCTCACAAGGAATACATCAAGAAGATCGTAGCATCTTCATAGGAGGTGTAAAACATGAAAAAGGGCAAAACACAGAGCGGTTTCAAATTTGAAATCGACGAAAACGTACTGGACGACATGGAACTCATAGATGCAATGGCAGCGGCACAGGGTGAAGACCCAACACAGATATCAACCGTAGTGCGAAAGCTCTTCGGAGACGAACAGAGAAAAAGGCTGTATGACCATGTAAGAGAAGACGGTCGTGTACCAGTCAGCAAGGTTGCAGATATCATCACTGAGGTAATTGAATCCTTAGGAGATGATGGAAAAAATTGATTGCCCTTGCCAGCATGTTAGCCATGGATAAGAATGCGCTCATCTGCGACTTGGCAGAGACGTATCAGATCTATGACTACCGGAGGATGCCAGGTAGGTTGCTTGGCATCCTTACGGCTGGTTTAGGGCCAAACAGTCGGATCAGACAGAAAATCAATGGTGTAAGAGGCAGTGTAACGGAGACGTTACTGGCACAGATACTTGATGGTGTTAATTGGCTCGTATGGTCGAAAACGAAAGACGCAGAACGAGGCAAGAACAAACCGAAGAGTGTGGCCTCTGAATTTTTTGTATCTGAAGATAAAAACAAGGCACAGAAACTTACCATTGACCAGTTTGAAGAGATCCGGAAGAAAGTTACAGGAGGATAAACATGGCTGGTCCATCATTAGGCTCTGCATATGTACAAATAATACCATCAGCGCAAGGCATGAAAGGCGCACTGCAGGACATCCTTGGCAAAGAGATAGGTCCGGCTGGAGATTCTGCCGGTAGAACGCTTGCCGGGAAACTAAAGGGTGCAGTAGCGGCTGCCGGAATCGGAATGGCTCTTGTAGGTGGATTTAAGGCAGCTATAGCAGAGACCGGCGCATTACAACAATCATACATAGGTGGTCTTGACACCTTATACGGCGACGCAGCGGACAAAGCGAGAGAATATGCGAGAGCAGCTGCAGAAGCCGGGATATCACAGAACAGCTTTGCGGAACAGGCTGTATCGTTCGGTGCAGCACTCAAACAGGCATACGGTGGAGACGCAGCCAAAGCGGTAGAAGCAGCGAACACTGCTATTAACGATATGGCTGACAACGCTGCCAAGATGGGTACGCCACTGCAGAGCATCCAGGACGCTTATCAGGGCTTCGCAAAACAGAACTATACGATGCTGGATAACCTCAAGCTCGGATACGGCGGTACCAAGACCGAGATGGAACGCCTGCTTGCGGATGCTCAAAAGATATCCGGAGTAGAGTACAACATCGACAACCTGGGCGACGTATACGAGGCGATTCACGTGATCCAGGGCGAACTTGGACTAACAGGCGTAGCAGCTGAAGAGGCGCAAAGCACACTAACAGGTTCTTTCGAGGGAATGAAAGCAGCCTGGCAAAATCTTTTAGGTAACATCGGACTTGGAGAGAACGTAGAGTCTTCTATGAGCAAGTTTACGGGTGCGGTGTCTAATTATCTATTCAACAATCTTATCCCAACTATCGGAACTATCATCAAGTCACTCCCAACAGCTATCGGCACATTCATCAGCACCGGACTTCCGCAGTTAATAGCATCAGGTTCGGAACTGGTTAAGAGCATAGCGCAAGGAGCACAGCAACAACTGCCAACAATGATAGGCGGTCTGCTTACGTCACTTGTCGGGATGTCGTCGCAGATGCTTAAAGGTGCATCCGGATTTGTTGATGTTGGGTTGAAGCTCATACAGAACATCGCAAACGGAATCATCAAAAACATTCCGGTCTTTATCCAGACAGCTCCGAAGATCATAACCAATCTCGCAAACATCATTAACCAGAACGCACCGAAAATAATTGCAGTTGGTTTCAATATCTTGAAGTCGCTTGCGGTTGGTCTTATAAAGGCTATTCCGGTCCTGATCCAGAACATTCCGCAGATAATCAAGGCAATGGTAGCGGTGTTTGAAGCGGTCAACTGGCTGAACATTGGCAAGCTGGCTATTGCTGGTATCGCAAAAGGGCTTACTGCGGTAGGCGGTCTTGTTAAGACTGCGATGAACAAGGTCAAGAACTTTATGCTGTCCCCACTAAAGGCTGCACAGTCATTTGTTAAGGGATTTGTTGATGGATTCAAGAGCACATTCAATTTTGAGTCGCTCATCTCCAAGGCTAAGACATCTTTTAACAAGATTAAGAATGCGATAACAGGTCCAATCAATTCCGCAAAAGATACAGTCAAAAAAGCCATCAACAAGATAAAGGGGATATTCCCATTATCAGTCGGAAAGATTTTCAGCAACCTGAAAGTTCCGAGCATCAACGTCAGTGGTGGTAAGGCTCCATTCGGTATCGGCGGTTTAGGATCTAAGCCTCATATCGGTGTGTCTTGGCACGACAAAGCCATGGACAATCCGTATCTGTTCAGCAACGCAACGCTGTTCGGGGCAGGAGAGACTGGCGACGAGATGCTGTACGGCAGAGCAGCTCTTATGAGAGACATCGCAGAAGCCACAGAGGGCAACGGAATCACGCAGACCAATTACATAACTGTTAATGGTGCGGAAGATCCGGAAGAGTGGGGAAGACGCTTTGTAAGACAAATGAAACTCGAAATGAGGAGTATTTAGAATGGCAAAGAAACCAACAGGGCTAACAATAACCCGAAACGATAACAAATTCACTTGCAAATGGAAACGAGGCGAATCGTATAACAAGGGTCAGCAGTTCGGACGCAGAGTAAACACAAAAGACTACTCAAGTACGAGCATCGGGAAGAACGACACCAGTAAGGCGTTCGATTTAGATTTCAGCAAGTACTATCCGACCACGCAGACGATACTTAATTCTGTTTCGTTTAGAGTGCGAGGCAAAAAGGGCGGCTCTTGGTCTGCTTATAACTCGAAGACGCTCACACTCGAAATAACGAACAAGCCGACCTTAACAGTTACGCCAGACAGCAGTATCGCAAACAGATGCGTTTTTGCCTGGGAGACAGAGACTTCCAAGACGGACGCAAAGATATTCATTGATTGCGAGTGGCAGTCAATACTCGTTCCTAATTGCAACGTAACAGACGGAAGTCAGCTCGCATGGAGTGGAGAGGGCTTCACTACTGGTACGGGAAAAGCATCAGACAGCGTAACCAAAGACGAAACGATTGAGATCTCCACAGGAACGCATACAAGATGGTTCAGAGTTCGTTCAAGAGGTCCTCACGGCTGGTCCGATTGGGAGTACGGCAAGAGAGTATACGCTTCTCCTTACCAGATGGTCATTGAAGAGGCAACAGCTACGACTACAGACAACGGCTATCAGGCTTACGTCAAGTGGTCCGGCAATTCAAACGAAGCATATCCGACCGACACGCTGACTATCGACTATACAAGAGCCACTCCAGATCCGGGAATGATTTGTCCATCTGGAGCGACTCCTACTACGGCGGTAACAGTAGCACAGCAGGGCGAGACCAATGCGGTCAGCTTTGCGATAGATACGTCTCTTGGATTAGACCAGGCTCTGTATGCGAGAGTCAATTCGGTACATAATCTGACGACCACTTACGGAGACTGGACGCTCGTATCAGTTGGAGAGTTGACACAGCCGACATTATCTGGTGTAGCGACAGACCCAAGCACGTTCAGAGCGACAGTCACGGCGACGAACAATTCAGCAGTAACAGACTCATTCCTTGCCATCGTATACAGAACGGCTGCAAGGCCAGACGACTTTGCGGTAGTTGGGATCATTCCGCATGGCTCGTCATCAGCTACTGTTCAGTGTCCAGACTGGACAGGACAGACGATACAGTTCGGTGTCTATGCGGTAGTAGGCTCATACAATGCCACTACGAGAGCAGATGGAGTCGGAAGCTATGAGATAACAGCTGTCATGTCATCGGATACAGTATGGCAAGCTGGAGCGATGCCAGACGCACCAGACGAGATCAATGTATCAGCCACTTCTGTACAAGGTTCTGTAAAAGTGACCTGGAACTGGTCTTGGGAAGATGCCAATGAAGCGGTCATATCATGGGCAGACCACATTGACGCATGGGAATCAACCGATGAACCATCAGAATATACTGTTTCAAATGTTCATGCATCTGAATGGACTATAGCTGGACTTGAGACTGGTAAGAGGTGGTATGTAAGAGTAAGGCTTATAAATACGACAGCAGATTCGGCTATTTATGGTCCTTGGTCACGAATGGAATCTATTGACTTGTCCAGTGCGCCATCAATACCGACGCTCACGTTATCCAGCGGTATCATTCCTGTAGACGGTTCAGTATCGGCTTACTGGTCGTATGTGTCTACAGACGGAACAGCTCAAGCATATGCAGCAGTATGTGAGGCGACTATTACTGGCGGTGGCATCACTTATGGAGAGCCGATTGCCCACACGGAGACAGCCCAGCACGTTACGATCTACGCAGAGAAGCAAGGCTGGAACCAAGGCGAGACCCATTACTTGTGCGTCAGTGTCGTGTCTGCATCTGGAAGAGTCAGTGACGAGTGGTCTGATCCAGTACCAGTACCGATTGCAGAACCACTTGAGTGCGAGAT
>JAEIGA010012726.1_pt1 | contig 12782 bp, 12 predicted proteins | sample 9270691 | NCBI WGS metagenome assembly JAEIGA01 (sample SAMN17057246, study PRJNA624740) | gut metagenome | biome: biome; isolation source: fecal sample | host: Bos grunniens | place: China: Xizang | collected 2019 | reverse complement strand
ATTGACTATTTTAAGTTTTTGTTTTATAATCGTATTTATGAGAATAAAAAATATTGAAATAACAGGTTTTGCCTCGCTTGCCCCCATGGCAGGGGTTGCCGACCGTGCTATGCGGGAAATATGCCGAGAACACGGTGCGGCGTTTACCGTAGGCGAGCTTACAAGTGCACGGGGCATTACCCTTAACGACAAAAAATCAGCTTCACTTTTATGCTGTGCTGAAAATGAGCGCCCTTTTGCCTCCCAGCTTTTCGGCAATAACCCGGAGATTATGAAAGAGGCGGCTCTGATTGCTTTAAAATTTAATCCTGATTTTATTGATATTAATATGGGCTGTCCCGCACCTAAGGTTGCGAGTAACGGCGGCGGAAGTGCGCTTATGCGTGAGCCTTTGCTTGCTGAAAAAATAGTAAAAGCGGTAGTACAAGCTGTTAATGTTCCCGTCACGGTAAAGATGCGTACGGGCTTTGACAAGGATAGCATAAACGCTCCCGAACTTGCTCGGCGATGCGAAAACGCAGGCGCAGCAGCGATAACCGTACACGGCAGAACAAGACCGCAGATGTACGCACCGCCCGTAGATTTAAACACTATTGCCGAGGTTAAAAAGGCTGTGAAAATCCCCGTTATAGGTAACGGCGATATAACAGACGGCAAAAGCGCAAAGCATATGTATGAGGCTACGGGGTGCGATTTTGTATCGGTCGGGCGTGCGGCACAGGGTAATCCCTTTGTTTTTGAGGAAATAAATGCCTATATGACGGGTAAGAGCTATTCCCCGCCCTCACTTGAAAAAAGGTTTGCAATTATGATGCGGCAAATAAGACTTATGTGCGAATACAAAGACCCGTATATAGCAATGCTTGAATCCCGCAAGCATACGGCGTGGTATATGCACGGTCTCGAAGGGGCGGCAGGGCTTCGGCGTATGTGCGGAGAAATAAATAATATTTCTGATATTGAGGCAATTTGTCAAAAAGCGCTTGAACAGAACCCGAATTTGTGATATGATAATTCAGTTATGAAAGGTTACGGTGATTAATATGTCAGGACATTCAAAATGGAACAATATTAAGCGTAAAAAAGAAAAGACCGATGCAGCGAAGGCTAAAATCTTCACCAAAATCGGCAGAGAAATCTCGGTTATAGTTAAAACCGGCGGCGCAAACCCCAACGAAAACAGCAAATTAAAGGACGCAATTGCCAAGGCTAAGGCGGCGAATGTGCCCAATGAAAATATTGAAAGAATAATCAAAAAGGCGGCGGGCGACGGAGAAACTAACAACTACGAGGAGCTTATTTACGAAGGCTACGGCCCGTCAGGCGTAGCGGTAGTTGTTGAAACCCTTTCAGATAACCGCAATCGCACCGCAGGCGAAATGCGCCACTATTTTGATAAATGCGGCGGTAATTTGGGTCAAAGCGGCTCGGTTATGTTTATGTTTGACCGCAAGGGGCTTATAAGAATTGAGGCCGAGGGGCTCAGTGAAGACACCGTTATGGAGGCGGCACTTGAAGCAGGTGCTGATGACTTTAATTTTGACGGCGATGTTTTTGAAATTTCCACCGACCCCAATGAGCTGGGCGCAGTACGAGAGGCTCTTGAAGGTAACGGCTACAGCTTCCTTTCGGCAGAGGTTGAGTATGTTCCTCAAACAATGGCAACCATTGATGACGAAGAAACCGCCGCTAAAATGGAAAAGCTTATAGATATGCTTGAAGAAAACGACGATGTACAGGCGGTATGGCACAACTGGGATATGCCCGAAGAAGAGTAAATTAAATAATTTCCAAAAAACACGGCAGACGGATTGCTCCTCTGCCGTGTTTTTACTTTTATATTTCCTTTAAAAATTCGCCTATGCGACTTATTGCCTCTTTGATATGCTCTACCGAATAGCAGTAGGATGCACGGATAAAGCCCTCGCCGCTGTCACCGAACGCAGTACCCGGTACCACCGCAACATTTTTACTATGAAGCAGTTTTTCACAGAACTCTTCGCTCGTCATTCCCGTGCTCTTAATGCTCGGGAAAGCATAAAAAGCACCCCTCGGCTCACGGCAAACAAGTCCGATTTTATTAAAGCCCGAAACCATCATACGGCGGCGCATATCGTACTCCTTGACCATATGCTGAACATCTTCATCACAGTTATTAAGCGCCTCAATAGCGGCATACTGGGAGATTGTAGGGGCGCACATAATAGCAAACTGGTGGATTTTAGTGATTTGGTCCATTATCTCTCTCGGGCCGCAGGCAAATCCCAAACGCCAGCCCGTCATAGAAAAGGACTTTGAAAAACCGTTTACCGTTATTGTTCTTTCCCACATTCCATTAATAGAAGCGGGGGAAGCGTGGTGTTTGCCGCTAAAGGTAAGCTCGGCGTAAATCTCGTCGGAGAGAACAAGTATATTTGTGTCTTTAAGCACCTCCGATAGCTTTTCAAGGTCTTCCCTTTCCATTATAGCACCTGTGGGATTGCAGGGATAAGGTAATATAAGCAGCTTTGTGCGGTCGGTTATCGCATTTTTAAGCTCCTCGGGCGTGACCTTAAAATCATTCTCCGCCTTGGTTTCAATTATAACAGGGACACCCCCTGCAAGGCGGGTTATCGGCTCGTAGCAGACATAGCTCGGCTGGGGAATTATAACCTCATCCCCGGGGGAGACCACCGCTCTTATACAGCCATCTATTGCCTCACTGCCGCCAACGGTAACTAATATTTCCTCGTCAGGCCGGTATTTAACCCCGAACTTACGCTCCATATAATCGGAAATTGAGGTTCTAAGCTGCATAATTCCCCAGTTTGAGGAATACTTAGTTCTGCCCTTTTCAAGGGAGGTTACACCCGCCTTTCTAATCTGCCACGGGGTCTGGAAATCAGGCTCGCCCACGCCTAAGGAAATCACATTATCCTTTGTGGCGGCAATGTCAAAAAACTTTCTTATCCCCGACGGCTTAATATCGGTAACCGTGGGGTTTAAAACCTTGGAATAGTCTATCATATAAATAACTGCCCCCTGCCGTCATCTTCCTCGCTTACCAATTCAACATCCATTTCCTTATAACGGCGAAGAACAAAATGAGTAGTAGTTGAGGTTACGGAATCGATGGTTGCAAGCTCTCTTGAGACAAATCGGGCAATATCCTGAAGTGTTTTTGCCTTTACAACAACATTAAGGTCGTACACGCCCGACATAAGGTAGACCGACTCCACCTCATCGTATTTCATAATCTTTTCGGCAACATCTTCAAAGCCAAGGCCTGCTTTTGGTACAACATTTAATTCGATTATCGCCGAAACATAGGGGTTTTCCACCTTCTGCCAGTCGATTATCGCCTTGTAGCCCTTAACGAGTCCATCCTTTTCCAGCTGCTTAATCTCGTTCTCAACCGTTTTTTCGTCAGAGCCTAACATCACGGCGATATCCTCAGCTGTGTATTTCGCATTGCGAGCCAATAATTTAAGTATTTCGTATTTCATATGTATGTCCTCCTTTAAATAATAAAGCCCCGAATGCCTCAACGGCATTCGGGACGAATAAAATCCGTGTTACCACCCTAATTCGGAAAAATTCCGCACTCAACGGTACAAATGTACCTTTGTCCTTTAACGGAGACCGCCGTCAACCCTTTCGGGAGCCGCTCGGGGGTAGCTTCATCTATAAACCGCCGAAGATTTGCACCAACCATCTTCTCTCTTAAAGCACAGTCAATCGACTACTTATCCCCTTCAATGCGTTTGTCTGTTTTCTTAATGATAAACCATTTAACCCATTTTGTCAAGCGGGAATTGTTTTATCAGACATTAAACGGACAGTCGAAGACGCCTGTACCTACAGATTTAGAAGTTAGATTGAGAGAAACTAAATTTTACAGCGTAGGCCGGGGCTTGCTTCCGCCGTCTAATATCTAATGTCTAACATGTAAATTCTAAATCGGCATCATCCCGTATTAAGACTATTTCAAATTATCATCGTAATGCGCACGGTCACCGCCGATAAATTTAGGTCTCACCCTTGCCGCTAAAACGATAGCCTCGCCTATACGGTTGTTTTTAAGGCGAACGGGCACAGCCACCTTTTTAAGGTGCATACCTATCATAGTAAAGCCTATATCAAGCCCTGCGTCAGCACGGATTTCCTCAAGGGCAACGGGCTCCTTGAATTTTGCATACGCCGCAGTCGCAAAAGAGCCGCCCGCCTTTGGAATAGGCACCACATTTACAATATCAGCACAAGGTACTGCCTCCCGCTCGGTAATAATCGCACGGTTTAAATGCTCACAGCACTGTGCGGCTAAAAACACACCCTTTTCTTCTGCTGCTTCATAAATGCCCTCAAAAACCTCTTTTGCGGTGTCGGGCGACGATTCCGTACCTATTTGAGCACCTAAAATTTCGCTTGTGGAACAGCCCGCAACCAAAATCTGCCCCTTTTTAAGTCCTGCTGTCACTATAATTTCCAATGCGGCGTTATATGCCTGCTCCTTTAAATTTTCGCTCATAAAAACACTTCCCAAATTAATATATCTATATTCTACCACTTTTACAGCTATAATCAATCATTTTTCGCAAAAAATCTTGACTTTTTTTCTGACTGATGATATTATACTATAAAATGCGTTGATAAAGGAAAGTAGGCTTTAACCTTCCTTCAGAGAGTCCTTGCCGAGGCTGGAAGCGAGGATATGCAAGGTTTTTTTCGAAGTTCCCTTTTGAGCAGCGCCGCTGAACGAGTTTTCCTGTAGGCGGCGACGGTCGGCACCGTTAGAGGCCTAGGGAGTGTTTGCTCTTTGAGCGAAAAAACGGGTGGTACCGCGGAGATTTTTAATGCTTCGTCCTGTTATAAGGGACGGAGTTTATTTTTTTACGGAGGTCATTTTATGAAAGAAAAGCTTGAACAAATAAGAGCGGCTGCCGAGAGCGCACTTAAAGCGGTGGCTGACGAGAGCGAAATTGAAAATTTAAGGGTTAAATACTTAGGCAAAAAGGGTGAGCTTACCGCAGTTTTAAAGCAGATGGGCTCCCTTTCCCCTGAGGAAAGGCCTGTTATGGGTCAGCTTGTAAACGAGGCAAAACAAAAGCTTGAAGCCCTTATCGCCGAAAAGAAGACCGATTTAAAGGCAAAGGCTACCGAAATTAAGCTTAAAGCCGAGACTATCGATATTACAATGCCCGCAAAGAAGATTAAATGCGGCGGCCTTCACCCCCTAAACCATGTTGTAAACGATATGATTGACATTTTCCAGTCTATGGGCTTTGATGTTGTGGACGGCCCCGAGGTTGAGACCGACCACTATAACTTTGAATGCTTGAATGTTCCTGCAGACCACCCCGCACGAGATATGCAGGATACCTTTTATCTTGCTGAAAATCTGCTTTTAAGAACCCAGACCTCTGCCGCACAGATTAGGACAATGGAAAACCGTAAACCTCCTATCCGTGTTATCTGCCCCGGAAGAGTTTACAGGGCAGACGAGGTTGACGCAACCCATTCCCCAGTTTTCCACCAGCTTGAGGGTCTTGTGGTAGACAAGGGCATTACAATGTGCGACCTTAAGGGCGTGCTTGAGCAGTTTGCCCACGAAATTTACGGAAGTGACACAAAGGTGCGCTTCCGCCCCTCCTTCTTCCCCTTTACAGAGCCCAGCGTTGAGGTCGATGTTTCCTGCAGTGAGTGCGGCGGCAAGGGTTGCAGAGTATGCAAGGGTGCCGGTTGGATTGAGATTTTGGGTGCGGGTATGGTACACCCTAATGTACTTCGCTCCTGCGGAATTGACCCCGAGGAGTATTCAGGCTTTGCCTTTGGAATAGGTATTGACCGCATCACCACCACCCGTTATAAGATAAGCGATATCCGTCTTCTCTTTGAGAACGACAAGCGTTTTCTTGAGCAGTTTTAGGCTGACGAAAATCGAACCCGTTAAGGAGGCAGAACAATGAAAATTTCACTTAATCATTTAAAAAATTATGTTGATATAAATGTATCCCCCGAGGAGCTTTGCGACCGTATGGTAATGGCAGGCTTCGAGGTTGAGGATATAGAAAAACAGGGCGAAAACATCAAAAATGTTGTCGCCGCAAGGATTCTTAAAATCACACCTCACGAAAATTCTGACCATTTGCAAATTTGCCAAATGGATGTGGGAGCAGGCGAGCCTGTGCAGATTGTAACAGGTGCACAAAATATTCACGAAGGCGATTATGTTCCCGCCGCACTTGATAACAGTTTTCTTCCCAACGGAGCACACATTGTTGCGGGTAAGCTGCGTGGAGTAGAGTCAAACGGTATGCTCTGCTCGGGGGGCGAATTATGCCTTACCGAAGCCGATTACGAGGGTGCCGAGGTAAACGGCATACTCATTTTAAAGGGCGACCCGAAGCCGGGCACAGATATGCGTGAAGTTTTAGGTTTAAATGATTACATTATCGACTTTAAAATCACAGCAAACCGCCCAGACTGCAACTGCTTCTTGGGGGTTGCAAAGGAAATTTCGGTAGTATTGGGCACTAAATTTACCGCACCCAAGCCCGAATACAAAACAGTAGGCGGGAATATTTCCGATTATATTAGCATTGAGGTCAGAAACTTTGACCTTTGCCCCCGTTACATCGGAAGAGTGGTTAAAAACCTTAGAATTAAGGAATCCCCCGATTGGATGAAAAAGGCTATCACCGCTGCGGGTATGAGACCGATTAACAACATAGTCGATATTACTAACTTCGTTATGCTTGAAACAGGTCAGCCGATGCACGCCTTTAATTATAACGACATCAGGGGTCACAAAATAATCGTCCGCAATGCCGAGAACGGCGAGAGCATCACCACTATTGACGGCACAGAGCATACGCTCAACTCCAACATGCTTGTAATCGCCGACGGCGAGCAGCCCTCCTGCCTTGCGGGAATTATGGGGGGTAAGGAATCAGAGATTGAGAGCGACACCACCGATTTGTTCCTTGAATCGGCAAAGTTCCGCCGTGACAATATCCGCCACACAGGCCGTGCTTTAGGTATCCGCACCGAAGCCAGCGGCCGCTATGAGCGTGGGGTTGACATTATGAATGTGGAATATGCCTCCCAGCGAGCTCTCCAGCTTATTTACGAGCTTGACGCAGGCGACATTATAGACGGCACCATCGACCTTAATAACGGTCTTCCTGAAGAACGGGTCATCAATGTCACCACCGATAAAATTATGAGCCTTATCGGTGTTGATGTTCCCGATGAAAAGATTATCTCTATTTTAAACAGCTTAGGATTGCCCACCTCTGCTAACGGCAAGGAATTAACGGTAAGCGTCCCCTCTATCCGTGACGATATTGAAGGTCGTGCCGACCTTGCGGAAGAGGTTATGCGCATTTACGGCTATGACCACATTGTAGGCAAGCCGATGCGGGGCGAGGTTGTAAGGGGTAAAAAACTGCCCGAGCGTATTAAGACCGATAAGATTAAGGACTTCCTTATAAGCGCAGGCGCAAGGGAAATTGCAACCTACTCCTTTATCAGCTCTTCAGCGCTTGACACCCTTTTACTCGACCAAGACGACGAAAGAAGAAATCAGATTAATATAATCAATCCCTTGGGTGACGACTATTCCACAATGCGCACACAGCTTACCACAAGTATGCTTACAGTACTTGCCACCAACATTAACCGCAAGATTACCGAAGGAAGATTCTTTGAGGCATCAAAGCGCTTTGTTCCGAAAGCTCTTCCGATTACAGAGCAGCCCGAAGAGCTCCCCACCCTCTCAATAGGAATTTACGGAAAGGATGAAGATTTCTTCACATTAAAGGGCATAATAGAGGGTGTAATGAAGCTTTGCGGAGCACATACACAGTGCGAGAGAAGTGCCGAGCCCTATCTCCACCCGGGCCGTCAGGCGCTTGTTAAGGCAAACAATACCCCCGCCGCAGTTTTCGGCGAGGTTCACCCCACCGTCGCCGCCGCTTACGGAATCGACTGCCGTGTATATGTTGCCGAAATAAAGCTTGATGTTCTGCTTAATATAAACAAGCGCAAGACCCTTTACAAGCCCCTGCCTAAGTTCCCCGCAGTCGAGCGAGACTTTGCTATGCTCTGTGATGCCGATTTGCCGGTAGGCACGCTTGAAAAAGCCATCACAAAGGGTGCGGGCAGACTGCTTGAAAGAATAGAGCTGTTTGATGTATATTCAGGCTCCCAGATTCCCGAGGGCAAAAAGAGCGTAGCTTACAGCGTATGGCTCCGTTCGGCGGACAGCACCCTTACAGATAAAGAAATCGAGACGGTAAGCGCCTCGATAATAGGTAATCTTGAAAAAACCGGTGCTGAGCTTAGAAAATAATACTTGAACTTTTGCGAGAAAAGGTATAGAATATAGTTAATACTATAAGAGAGGTGTTATGGATGAATGACAGAACAATGACCTTTTCCATCGGCGACCAGACCGAGCAGGAAATCAGAAACATACTGACCTTAGTGTATGACGCACTAAAGGAAAAGGGCTACAACCCAATCAATCAGATTGTCGGATATATCCTATCCGAAGACCCGACCTATATCACCACTCATAATAACGCACGCAATCTTATAAGAAAAATTGACCGAGACACCCTTTTGCAGTCCCTTGTAAGATATTATCTGAGTGCGTGACAATAAGCTTTATTAAAGCCGCCCAACAAGGCGGCTTTTTTATTTGCTTACTTCTCTTTTTTCGGTACGCCCTGTAAGGTAATCGAGCGATACACCGTAACAATCGGCTATTTTTATCAGTATATCAAGCTTAGGCTCTCTCGTCATCAACTCATAATTCTGATATGTCTTTTCGCTTATGTCGCAATATACCGCAACCTGCCATTGTGCTAAACCTCTTGCTTTTCGGCTTTCTCTTAAACGCTTTGATAAAATATCTCTCATCATTCATCACCCACAAATGTTCTTGACATTTCAATTATGAATGATTAAAATCAATTATATACCAACATTTGTTGGTGATTATGATTTAGTAGGTGAAAAATGTCTGAAATTTGTCTTGAATGTTATAATGAAATAATGGGAACTAATGACCCGCCTGACAAATATGTAATATCAACGGATTTGGATGTTTGTGAAGAATGCGGTCAACTCAAGCATATCATTATACGAGAACATTTATGGTATGATATGTATCCAAAAGGGCTTAAATGGCTTTGTAAATTAGTAGACTTACTAATCAACTTATTTTATTGTTTCAAATATTCAATATTAGATTTTTGGAATATAATAAAATTTAGACACTAACCATCTAATATCTAAATTAATAAATTTATTACCTTTGCAAATAATAACCCATAGGGTGAAAAAAATGGTGATACTTTTTTCAGGGAGAAAAAGCGTAGTTGAGAAGGAAATTATCGATATTTTATGCTCATTCGGAGCAAACTATATCTCTGATAAGACGGTAAGCTCTGTGGGCGGGCGGTTTACGGTTATAAGCGAGTACAAAAAAACCGATATAAAAATAAAAAGCGGTATCGCCGTTTTTATAGACGATACCGACCGTTTTAAAAATCAGTTTTTTCCAAAAGGGATAATCGGAATTTGCGAGGACGGGAACTTAGCGGCGCTTAAAACCTTTAAGGATAGCGAAACACCCGTTATAAGCTGCGGTATGGGGGCTAAAAACACCGTTACCCTTTCAAGCTTTGGTGATGCTTCCTTTCTCGCCTCGCTCCAACGCACCGTCACCGACTTAAAGGGCCAAGACATAGATCCCGCCGAGTTTAAAATAAAGCTTACAAAAAAGTACTCGCCCTTTGCAGTTATGGCGGGGGCAGCGGTGCTATTGCTTTTGGGTATAAAGCCCGACGCTTTTTAAAGCCTTGCTACTCCCGACTCCCTTGCCGCCTTTGCAACTGCTTTAGCTACCTCAGGGGCTATTCTTTCATCAAAGGCCCTGGGTAGAATGTACTCCTCGTTAAGCTCCTCATCACTTACAAGACCCGCCAGAGCATAAACCGCCGCCATCTGCATTTCCTCGTTAATATCGGAGGCTCTTACATCAAGCGCACCCCGAAAAATGCCAGGGAACGCCAAAACATTGTTAATCTGATTCGGGAAGTCGGAACGGCCTGTGCCTACAACCGCAGCGCCACCCTTTTTAGCCTCGTCGGGCATAATTTCGGGAACAGGGTTTGCCATAGCGAAGACCGCCGCACCCTTGTTCATTGTAGCCACCATTTCTTTAGTTACTATATTGGGAGCAGACACGCCGATAAATACATCGGCGTTTTTCATTACATCAGCAAGACTTCCCTTTTCGCCGCTCGGGTTCGTTTTAAGGCTTAATTCTGTATGGGCTGGGCTAAGACCCTCTGCACCCTTATAAATTGCTCCCGCCTTATCGCACATTATAAGGTTTCTAAGCCCTAATTTTAAGAGCAATTCACCTATCGCCGTTCCTGCCGCTCCCGCACCGTTAATTACACATTTAATATCGGTCAGCTTTTTGCCCGTAATTTTAAGGGCGTTTGTGACCGCCGCCGCAACGCAGATAGCCGTGCCGTGCTGGTCATCGTGGAACACGGGAATATCACAGCGTTCCTTAAGCTTTTTTTCAATTTCAAAGCAACGGGGTGCAGCAATATCCTCTAAATTAATACCGCCGAAGCTGCCCGAAATTCTGTAAACCGTATCCACAATCTCATCCACATCGTTAGAACGAACGCAAATCGGGAATGCGTCAACCCCCGCAAACTCCTTAAAGAGCACACATTTACCCTCCATTACGGGCATACCTGCCTCGGGCCCTATGTTACCGAGCCCCAAGACCGCCGAGCCATCTGTTACAACTGCGATTAAATTAGAACGCCTGGTAAGCTCAAAGGATTTATTATAATCCTTTTCTATTTCAAGACAGGGCTGGGCTACACCCGGGGTATATGCGATAGATAAATCCTCCGCATTCTTAACCGATGTGCGTGATACAACCTCAATTTTTCCCTGCCATTCGTAATGTTTTTTTAAAGCTTCTTCTTTCAAATCCATTCTTTAACACCGTCCGAAATTTTGTATATAATACAGTATATCATATTTTTCACCACAATAATAGCATTATTTGAATAAAACACATTTTTTTGTCAAAAATATTAAAAAGAAGGTGTGGTATGGATAAAACAAAACAGCGAAATATTATAATCTCCGTGATAGTATTGACCGCCGCCGCAGTGATTATTTTAATAACTGCGGGCTTTGCCGCTAAAAATCAAGACTACGAGCAGTCAAGCTGGGTTTTAAAGGCCTACGGCAACAGCGTTGCGCTCTATAACGAGGATAAAGTAGCGACGGTTTACGGCGACATTGTGCTTGACAATCTCTCTCCGGACGATATAAGAATCATCGAAAGCGGCATAGCCTTCCCCACCCGTGAGGAGGCCGAACAGGCAATCGAGGATTATGACGGATAAACAAAGCCGACAAATCCGCCCTTTAAAATCGAGTTCGGAATTGTCGGCTTTGCTTAGGGTGGCAAGAATAGAACCCGTCAGCCTAAATTATTTACCTACACAAAAACGGCGGAAAATTTCGTCGGTGACCTCGTTTGTCACTCTCTTACCCGTAAGCTCAAAAAGGGCGGCAAGGGTATCATCAACGCAAACGCCTACCGCATCCATAGTACAGCCGCATTTAAGCGCATTTATCGCTTCGTTTACTCCGTCAAGCGCCCTTACGGCGCATTCACGCTGGCGCTCGTTCAAAAGCACCGCACTGTCGGGGTCAAGGTCCGCTGTTCCGGACACTTCGGAAATAGCATTACAAAGCGCTTCATAGCCGTCACTCTTTTTAGCCGAGGTTTCTACAATTTTAAAACCCTCAAAAGCCGATTTGTCAAGTCGTGAAGACAAATCGGTTTTATTTATTATAACTATAACATTTTTGTGCTTTATACTGTCTATCAAGGCAAAATCATCGCTGTCAAGGGGTTTTGTGCAATCGAAGACCGCAAGTATAAGCCCTGCGGTATTAAGCCGCTCTTTAGCTCTGTCAACCCCTATGCTTTCAACAGTATCGTCGGTATCGTGTATACCTGCGGTATCCGCAAGGCGCAAAAGAATATCCCCTACCGTAACGGTTTCCTCGATAACATCTCTGGTAGTACCTGCAACCTCGGTCACTATTGACCGCTCGGCACCGCTCAACATATTCATAAGGGTGGATTTTCCCACATTTGGCTTACCGACAATCGCAGTATCTATTCCCTCTCTTAAAATCCTGCCTGCGTCATAGGTGGAAAGCATTTTATTGAGGGCACTTTGGGCGTTTTTAAGCATTTTAAGGAAGTTGTCACAATCAAGCCCCTCAATATCCTCATCGGGGTAATCTGAAAAAGCGGCGATAGATGCGCCCAGCGCCACTAAATCCCCCTCTATTTCCCGGATTTTCTCCCCCACCTTGCCTATATGTGCAGCACGGGAAAGCCTTAGCTGTGCTTCGGATTTTGCGGCAATAAGACCCATAATGCTTTCCGCCCTTGTAAGGTCAGTTTTACCGTTTAAAAAGGCACGCTTGGTAAATTCTCCCGCCTCGGCAGAGAATGCGCCGTTTTTAAGTATAAGCCGCAGTACCTCACGAAGCAGAATTCTGCCACCGTGTACCGATATTTCCACAACATCCTCCCCCGTATAGCTTTTGGGCGCACGGAAAACAAGGGCGACTCCATCGTCAAGTACCCTGTCACCCTCCTTAATTTCACCATAGGCTCCTCGGTAACCCGCTAAATCCGAGAGCTTTTCACCGCTAAAGGTAAAAAACACCTT
>JAEIGA010012725.1_pt1 | contig 12782 bp, 11 predicted proteins | sample 9270691 | NCBI WGS metagenome assembly JAEIGA01 (sample SAMN17057246, study PRJNA624740) | gut metagenome | biome: biome; isolation source: fecal sample | host: Bos grunniens | place: China: Xizang | collected 2019 | reverse complement strand
TCCGTTTTTCTTTATGGGGTGAGTGATGGGATTCGAACCCACGGCCTCCAGGGCCACAACCTGGCGCTATAACCAGCTTAGCTACACCCACCATGAATGGCGTGCCTTGAGGGACTCGAACCCCCGACCTACTGCTTAGAAGGCAGTTGCTCTATCCAGCTGAGCTAAAGGCACATTGCCTACAACGCTAGATATTATAACAGAATAAACGCATTTTGTCAATAGATTTTTTGATTTTTGTTAAAAAGATTTTTATTTATAGGTAGTATACTGCTTTGATATCTATATATAGGTTTTCGATTATTGCATTTCATAACTTTGATATGCTTTTATTGCCATAATTGCTCGGTCGCGATACTTAGAATAGCTAGTGCCATCGCAATCAATTGTAATGTGTGCGTATTTCTCGTAGAGAGTGCATCGTTCGGCATATAGGTCTGCGATTGTTTGCCCTTCTCTAAGTGCAACACCACGCTTAGAAAAATCGCCAAGACGTTTGGCTATGGTTTCAAGTGAAGTGTATAAGTATACCACAACGCCCATACTGCGAAAGCGTTCCATTGCGCGTTCGTAGTATACGGCGCTGCCGCCTGTAGAAATTATAAGATTGTCGCCTTCAACGCCACACAGTATTTCTTCCTCAATGCGCTTGAAGGCATCGAGACCGTCTTCGTTAATAATTTCCTGGAGTTTTCTACTCGTTTTGTTTTCTATGATTCGATCGGTATCAATGTATTTCATCTTAAGCGGCTTTGCGAGCGTTCTGCCCATGCAGCTCTTGCCTGATGCGGGCATACCAATTATAATAATGTTCATTTTATACTTCCCTACACATCAACAGTCAACGTATCACCGACTTTCGCCTTATAGATTTCTGCGGAAAGCGGCTTTAGACTAAATTCTTTCCTACTTTTAGGGATGATTTGCGCTTTGGCAATTCCCGAGAAATTAAGCGATATCGGTTTTTGTGAATTATTTACAACAGTTGTGATGGCAATTTTATCGTTCTTTCTTGTGAAGACCAAGATATCTCGATCCAAATGATTAAGGATGAATTCTCCTTGAGAATAAACGTCATTCTCTCTTCTAATTATACCGATTTTTTGATAAAAGTCAAGTATATCTTTGTCCTCATGTCCCCAAGGATAAGGCATTCTGTTAAAAGGATCGCCGTATCCTTCGAGTCCGGCTTCGTCACCATAGAAAATAGCAGGAATGCCGGGGAGCGTTGCGAGTATGGTGTAAGCTAACTTTAATCTACGGATTCCCAGAGTTCTCTGTGCTTTTGTCATTCTCTTTTTTGAAAGTTCGGAGTTTGAGTATCCCGCCGCTTTATCGGCGGCAAGGACGGTAAGAATTCTCTCTGTATCATGCGTGCCGAGTAGATTCATCTGCGCATGCATAATACGTTCAGGCGCGTTGCGAGTGACCTCGGTCAGCGCGTAATTTAGGCTATCAGTTTTTTGCTCGGTGAGGTAATCGATTATGCCGCGACGTATAGGATAATTCATAACGCCATCGAGCTCCGAGCCGAGATAATAGCGCTTTCTCGTGGAGTATGCAATCTTATTGGATGCATCCTCCCACACCTCACCGTAGAGAATGCTTGCGTTGTTGATATTCCCAAGCGTGGATTTAATCTTCTCTATAAAGTTATCACCAAGTTCATCGACAACGTCCAGACGAAAACCGTCTATACCCATATCGGCATACTTCTTGATTACGCCTTTCTTGCCGACAAAGAAATCCGAACAGCTGTGATTTTGGATATTAATTCTGGGCAGAATCTCAATGTCCCACCAACAAGTGTATTCGTTGGGGAAATTCTTGAAGTCGTACCAGCTATAGTACGGTGACTCTTTTGATTGATAGGCACCGAGAGAATCATATGTGGAATAACGGTTGAAATATAGGCTGTCGGCACCGGTGTGATTGAAAACACCATCAAGAATAATCTTTATTCCCTTGCTATGCGCGGCTTCAATGAGGGCCTTGAGTGCATCGTTTCCGCCAAAGGCTTCATCGACTGTCATGTAATCAGAGGTGTCGTATTTGTGATTAGAAGGTGATTCGAAAATCGGGCTAAGATAGATTATGTTTGCGCCTAAAGAAGCGATGTAGTCAAGCTTGTCGATTACACCGTAAAGCGATCCACCATAGAAGGTGTTGTTTTTTAGCGGTGCTCCGGGGTAAGCGGGATACTCGGGTATTCCATCAGAATAATCGGCAATAAGAGTACCAGGCTTCGCATAAGGTTCTCCGTGCCTTGCGAATCTGTCTACAAAGACGTGATATATTATTCCGCCGAAGAAATCGGTCGGCGCGGAATACTGAAAATCCGAGATAGTAAGCTGGAGTTTGTCGCCTCCGCGTGATTTGCTAAACGACAGGTGCTCTCCGTTTTTGTAACCATATCTCTCTCCAAAGAGCGTTTCCAACGTAAGATCGTAGAAATAAAGGCCTGAAGAAAGATCGATAGCGACAGCATAGACATCTCGATCTCCATCAACATCTAACCAAATTGCAGTTATAGTTGTAGAACAGTCATCGTGAGCGGACGTGATGTTTACTTTAACCGAAGTGGTACCAAGCGCCCTGGGGATGAGAAAAATTGCTTCTGACTTTGAGCACGCCAAAAGGGCGGCATTCTGTGTGAAGCCGCCCTCGTGTCTATAGAGGACTCGTCCTTTTAAACTTGTGGTGTCGATGTCATAAAGACGGAGTGAGTGCACTGGAAAACCTCGAGAAATTTATTTGTTAATGGGAGATGCGTGCCAAATCTCCTCGGCGTACTTTCTAATACTATTGTCCGATGCAAATATGCCGGAGCAAGCAGTATTCATAAGCGACTTCTCTGCCCAAGCTGAACGATCACGCCAATCGCGAGTTGCCATGCTATGAGTATAGAAGTAGGAGTCAAAGTCGGCAAGACACATAAATGGATCAGCAATGCCATGACCGGGATTGATGAGGTAATCTGCGATGTGGGAGAAGTCCTGACCGCCGATAGGACTGTTAAGACGATCAACTACACCGCGCAGACGCTCGGAGCTATGGTAGAAGTTACGGGAATAATAACCGTTTCTCCAGAGCTCATCGACCTCGTGAGTATTAAGACCGAAGATGTAGGCGTTCTCTTTGCCGACAGCCTCAAGGATTTCTACGTTTGCGCCGTCAAGAGTACCAAGCGTGGGAGCGCCGTTCATCATCAGCTTCATACAACCCGTACCGCTAGCCTCTTTACCGGCAAGAGAAATCTGCTCAGAGATATCGGCGGCGGGAATGAGCACCTCTGCCATCGAGACGTTATATTCTTCCATAAATACAACCTTGAGTCTGTCGCGTGTAAGTGGATTGCGCTCAAGCTCCTGACCAAGGAACCAGATAAGCTTGATCAACTTCTTGGCCATAACGTAACCGGGAGCAGCTTTACATCCGAAGATGAAAGTCTGCGGAGGTATATCTGCCGAAGGATTTGCGGTAATTTCATTGTAAAGAGCGATTATTTTGAGTACGTTAAGAAGCTGACGCTTGTACTCGTGCATACGCTTGATCTGTACGTCAAATATGGAGTCTGGATCAAGTCTTCTGCCGCACTTCTCATAAGCATAGTATGCAAAACGCTCTTTGTTTCTGCGTTTGATTTCCGAGATTTTAACAAGCGTTGCCGCATCGTTTCTGAAATCGCAGAGCTTGGAGAGCTGTGAAGCATCCTCTCTGAACTCCGAACCAATAAGCTCGTCAAGAAGAGATGCGAGTGCGGGGTTGGAGTTGTTGAGCCATCTTCTGTGAACGACACCGTTTGTGACATTAGTGAATTTCCAAGGTGTCATCTTGTAGAAGTCGTGGAATATAGTCTTCTTGAGTATATCGCTATGAAGCTTAGAAACACCATTGACGGTATGAGATCCAACGATGGAAAGGTTCGCCATTCTCACCTGGTTATATGCAACTATAGCCATCTTGGAAATTCTATCCCAATCGCCGGGATAAAGATTCCAAAGATCTGCGGTGAAGCGGCGGTTAATTTCGCAAACTATGGCATAAATTCTAGGCAGTTTCATACTGAAGAGATCTACTCGCCAGCATTCAAGTGCCTCAGGAAGAACGGTATGGTTGGTATAAGAAACGGTCTTCACAACTATTTCCCAAGCAGCCTCCCAGCTATAAGAATAAACGTCCATGAATATTCTCATAAGCTCGGGAATACAGAGCGCAGGATGAGTATCGTTGATATGAATAGCTACTTTGTCCTGGAAGCCTTCAAGCGAGCCGTTTTCTGCAAAGTAATCGGAGATTATGCTCTGCAAGGATGCGGAAACGAGAAGATACTGCTGGGTAAGTCTAAGGAGCTTGCCCTCATCATAGTCATCCTTGGGATAAAGCTGCTTTGTGATGGACTCGATATTATCTACATCGTTGAGGCGCTTCAGATAGGAGCTCTGCGAGGTATAGCTGATGCTGGAGGCGTGAGGCTTCTTTGCACGCCAAAGTCTGATCTTGTTGACGGCGTTTGTAGTGGTTCCGGGAATAAGAAGATCGTATGGTACGGCTTTAACCTCGTCGTACTCATAGTTATGGATCTTCAACTCTCCGTTTTCCCATTTCTCGTCGAATTTACCGCCGAGTCTGACAATTACGCTCTTCTCGGGGCGAGGAACGAGCCATACGCCGCCCGAAGAAAGCCATTCGTCTGTGAGCTCTACCTGCTCGCCGTCAACTATTCTCTGCTTGAAAAGTCCGTTTTCATAGAGCAAGGAGTATCCGTTGGCCGCATAGTCACATGCGGAAAGAGAGTCCATAAAGCAAGCGGCAAGTCTGCCGAGGCCGCCGTTGCCAAGGCCGGGATCTACCTCGTTGGCGTACACCTTGTCGAAACTGGTACCGTATTCGGTAAATATCTCACAAAGATCGTCGTAAACGCCGAGATTAACTGCGTCATTCTTCAAGAATCTACCGACGAGGAACTCCATGCAAAGGTAACACACCTTCTTGCCGGAGTTAGCCTTGATTCTCTTTTTGAACTTCTCGCGCTCTTCGAGCATAATATCCTTGAGCGCCTGTACTGTAGCCTGATAAAGCTGCTCAACGGTGGCGTCGAGGGGATCAATTACACCGCGTGTAACGAGCTTCGCTTCGATGCGCTCCTTGAGCTGCTGCTTTGTTATCGTTTCTTTTGTTCCGTTATTTGTATTTGATGCCATTTTTTGTTCCTAAACTAAATTACTGAATTTTTGAATAAATCTCCATATATTTTGAGGCAGATTTGTTCCATGTGAAGTCTGACTTGATTGCTCTTAAAGTAAGCTTATCCCACTCTGCGGTGTTCTTATAAAGCTCAAGCGCCTCATAGATCTTGAAGAGAAAATCGTGCGCGTTGTAGTTGTCGAAGGTGAATCCGTTGGAGTCGGATGCGGGATAACTCTTTATAGAATCGTAGAGACCTCCTACTGCTCTGACGATCGGTACAGTAGCATAGGAGCAAGAGATCATCTGGGCAAGGCCGCAGGGCTCGCTCTTGGAAGGCATAAGGAAGATATCGGCAGAGGCGTAAAGCTTCTTGGATATAACGCGGTTGAAGGTTATAAGCGCGCGGAGGTTCTTGTATCTCGTCTCAAGAGCCGAGAAGGCAAGCTCGTATTCCTTCTCTCCCGTGCCGAGCACGACTACAGTAACGTCCTTGGAAAGAAGCTCCTCAATAACGCGAAGAACGAGGTCCAAGCCCTTTCCTTTTGCAAGACGAGTTATCATAACGATAAGAGGACGATCCGCAAACTCGGAAAGACCGAGATCTGCGAGAAGCGCAAGCTTATTCTTCTTTTTTCCTGCCTTACGAGAGAACTTGTTGTAGGAGAAATCTATATCTCCGCCTTTATCAGGCGAGAAATAACTATAGTCGATACCATTGATTACGCCGGTGAGCTTATGTTCCTGACTCTTTATAACCTCTGACAAACCAAAGGCGAAGAAAGGATACTTGAGTTCGTTAGCGTAATTGGGGCTGACGGTAGTAACCTGATCAGCGCAGATAACAGCGCCTTTAAGAAGATTGAGGCAACCGTCCTGTTCAAGAATACCGCAGAACTCATCGTCAATGCCGAAAAGATCTCCGAGCGCATCCTTGCCGTATTTGCCCTGATACTCGATGTTATGGATGGTAAATACTGTTTTAACTTCGGAAAGCTTTGCGTTGTCCTTATATCTGGTTTTAGGATATATTACAGACAATGCGCTCTGCCAATCGTTAGCGTGAAGCACGTCGGGATAGTTGCCGGTCTGAATCATAAATTCTACTACAGCCGCCGAGAAGAAGGCGAATCTTTCGCCATCGTCATATTCGCCATAGAGACGTCCACGGCTGAAATATCTGTGATTCTCAATAAAGTAATAGGTTACACCACGGTCAACGAGACTGAATATGGATGCGCCTGTAGAACGCCAAGAAAGCTTGAAAGAGATGTCAGCTACCTTCTTCATCTTTGATCTATAGGTTTCGCTAACAGTGTTGTAATAAGGCATTATAACGCTGACTTCGTTATCGGAATTTTCTGCCAAGGCCGCGGGCAAAGCGCCCATAACGTCGCCCAGACCGCCGCTTGCGGCGTAGGGATTAGCTTCACTTGTTACGAATAAAAGTTTCATGTTTACTCCGTTTTTTTATGCAATAAATGATGTAAAAAATTAAATTTTCCTTCCCTTTTGGATATAGAAAGGCATGTTTTCGTTGCCGGAAAGCTTAACGCCTTCGGTTACGTGTACGTCCTTATCGGTAACTATACAGTTGAGCTCCGCTCCACTCTCAACGTAGGTTCCGCGGAACAGAACCGAGTTTTTGACAACTGCGCCCTTTGCGACCTTAACGCCTCTGAAGAGGACGGAGTTTATAACAGTTCCTTCGATAATGCACTCATCGGCAATCAAAGAATTCTTGACCGTAGCGGTGCTCTTATAAACAACGGGTGCGGAGTTGTGTACTCGAGTGAATATAGGTGCATCCTTCTTCATAAGGAGCTCCTCGCGTGCTGCGGGGATGGTTGCAAGCTCTATAGAGTACTTGTAGTAGTCGAGGAAGCTAGAAACCGATGCAACGTAATCGTTATAGCGATAAACTCTGTAATCAGCGTGCTTGCACTCTCTAAGCATAAACAGCGTGAGGCTATTAAGGTTATAGGCTTCACACTCATCGATTATATTGCGCAGATATGCTGTGCTCATTACAAAAATATTGAGGGAAAGATCGGGACAAGCGGGGTTATACGAAGGGCTCATAGCTATATCGGTAATTTTTCCATCATCGGATGCGATCATCATTCTTGGGTGCTTATAGCTTGCACTCTCGTCAATCGCCTTCGTAACTATAGTAATATCGGCCTCGTTTTTTACGTGGTATGAGAGCAACTCCTGAAGGTCAATATTGAGGACATTGTCGGAATCCATCATAACAACGTAGTCTTCTTTGAACTCTTTGATGTATTCCTTCATGCTTATAAGGGCTTCCATATGTGTGGAGAAGACCTTAACGTTGCCGGAGTTTGCAGTCTGGAAGGGGGTAATGATGTTGATCGAACGCTCTCTGCGCGCAAGGTCCCAGTCCTTACCACTTCCGATATGCTCTGCAAGCGATCTGTATTTATAGTTTGTGACTATGTTTATGTTAGAGATGTCGGCGTTTACCATACTGGAAAGGCAGAAGTCTACAAGACGGTATCTGCATCCAAAAGGAATCGCGGCAACCGATCTATCGGCGGTAAGCCTGGAAAGCGTATTAGCGTTTAAGCTGGAAAAAATAATACCTGCTGCACTGATAGCCATATTGCAAATCCTCCTTATTCTGATACCGCGACATCGGCGGTAACGTTACTTCCCTTTGCTATTACGGTAACGGAATCTTTGCCCGCACCGCGTACACCTACAGTAACACCGGGGGCGATCACGGTCTCTTGGTCGACAATAGACGTGTAAACCGCGGCGTTCTTTGAAACAACTACGTCGTCCATAATAATAGAATCCTTGACAATCGCGCCTTCTTCAACGATGACACCACCGGAGAGAATAGAATTCTCTACAGCACCATATATGCGACAGCCTTCGGATACAAGCGAGGAAACTATAGAAGAGTTTTCGCCAAGGAACTGCGGAGGTCTCGCCATATTTCTGGAATATATTCTGAAGCTCTTGTCGTTCATCTTGAGCACGGGCTCGTCACCGATAAGATCCATATTGGACTCCCAAAGCGATGCGATCGTTCCAACGTCACGCCAATAGCCTTCAAAGTTATAAGCATAGAGCTTTTCTCCGTTATGAAGAAGGTTGGGAATTATGTTCTTTCCGAAGTCGTTGGAGGAGTTGGGATCTGCTTCGTCAACCTCGAGATACTCTATTAAGGTATCTGCGGTGAAGATATATATACCCATAGAGGCCTGGTTGTTTTTCGGCACCTTAGGTTTCTCTTCAAATTCGTAGATTGAGTTATCGGGATTGGTATTGCAAATACCGAAACGGCTAGCCTCCTCGATGGGAACGGTGATAGTTGCAACGGTACACGCCGCACCGGTAGCCTTATGCTGTTCCAGCATCTTGGAATAATCCATACGGTAAATGTGGTCGCCGGAAAGGATGAGCACGTAATCGGGATTAAATTGCTTTATAAAGTTGATATTCTGGTAAATAGCATTTGCAGTTCCCTTGTACCAGTTGGAATCTTTATATCCCTGGTATGGCGGGAGTACCGAAAGTCCTCCACGAGATCTGTCAAGATCCCAAGGCGCGCCGTTTCCGATGTATTCATTAAGTGCTAAAGGCTGATACTGGGTAAGTACACCCACCGTATCGATGCCGGAATTTATGCAGTTAGAGAGCGGGAAATCAATGATTTTGTATTTTCCTCCAAATGAAACTGCGGGTTTTGCTGTTTGTTTTGTGAGATCATAAAGGCGAGAGCCCTGACCTCCCGCAAGAAGCATTGCTATACATTCTTTTTTGCAGTACATTATCCTTCTCCTTAAAGTTTAATTTTCTTTTTTGTTGGGCGTTCGGTAAGAATTACGCCCGAGAAGCGAGATAAGGTTACAAAGGTCTGTGCGATGGTGTTTTGCTTTATTTGATCGAGCCTGCATACACCTGGCTCGGTTTCAAACGCTATTTTTGCCTTGTGTTCCACGCGACAATTGAGAGGGATGGTTTGATCGTTTCCCGAGAAATTAAGGATGACAATCAGAGATTTACCGTCTATGCTATATCGCCTAAATGCAACCAAGTTGCGATCCGATTCATCGGCATATATCCACTCGAAGCCTTTAGGAGAGAAATCGAGCTCCCATAGTTGCTTTGCTGAAAGATAAAAACTATTGAGCGAGGCAACGTAACTACGCATATGCTCGTGCGAGGGATAATCGAGCATAAACCACTCGAGCGAATCATCGAAATTCCACTCTCTAAACTGAGCATACTCGGTACCCATAAATAAGAGTTTCTTGCCAGGATATGTCATCTGTAGCATCAGCGATGTGCGCATCTGCCTAAATTTATCCTCATATTCGCCAAACATCTTGTTGACAAACGAGAGTTTTCCATGAACTACTTCGTCGTGCGAGATGGGGAGACAGTAGTTCTCCGAGAAGGCATACATAAGCGGAAAATTGAGTGCTGAATGTTTATATTTTCTGTAAAGCGGGTCGGTCATAACATAATCATAAAAATCATTTGCCCAACCCATATTCCATTTTAGGTTGAATCCAAGGCCGCCCTCATGAACGGGTGAGGTAACCTTGGCGAATGCGGTTGACTCCTCGGCGATCATCAAAGCGTCAGGAAATTCGCCGAAAACAGCTTTGTTTAATTTCTTTATAAATTCGGTAGCTTCGATATTCTCGTTCGTTCCCTTTGAGTTGGGAATCCACTCTCCGGGTAATCTGTCGTAATCAAGATAGATCATCGAAGCCACGGCATCTACCCTAAGGCCATCAACATGAAATTCGCGGAAGAAATAAAGCGCGTTGGAAATCAAGAAGGACTGGACCTCTTCTCTGCCGAGGTCAAAAAATCTTGTGCCCCAAGAACGCGATTCTTGTCTATCCTTTCCCTGATACTCATAAAGAGGAACGCCGTCAAACTCGTAAAGTCCCCAAGCGTCCTTTGGGAAGTGGGCAGGAACCCAGTCAAGAATTACTCCGATTCCGGCGGCATGGAGCTTATCTATCAACATACGGAATTCATCGGGATCGCCGAATCGCGAGGTCGGTGCATAGAAGCCACACACCTGATATCCCCACGAGCCATCAAACGGGTGCTCCTGAAGAGGTAAAAACTCGACGTGCGTATATCCGAGGTATTTTAAATATCCAGGCAGAAAGTCGCAAAGTTCGCGATATGAATAATATCTACCATCGGTATGACGGAGGAAGCTGCCGAGATGCATCTCGTAGATATTAACGGGCATTGACATATATCTTCCACCCGATTTAATCATGCTCTTCTTTCTATAAGCAAGCCACTTATCATCGCTCCATATGAAAGCATTGTTTGCAAAGATCAATGAAGATCCATCTGCCCCACCGCGCGAGAATTTTGCGTATGGATCAGCTTTATCAAATACTCTGCCGTCTTTGGCCTGTATACGGAATTTGTAAGGCTGCCTTTCAAGAGAATGATCGGAGTTATAGGTACATTCAAAAATGCCGCTGTCTGTAATTTTCGTCATTGGATAGGGCTTGTCCCAGCCCGAAAAATCCGAAACCAAACCTACGGACAATGCATTAGGGGCCCACACTCGAAAGACATAGCTATAGCTATTGCCATCACGTTCAAGCGTGCACCCCAAATAGTTATATGCGGCAAAATTAGTGCCCTGATGAAAATAGTAGATTGCAAGATCGTTTCTGTTCTCCATGATCGTTTCCTTTCCATCTTTTTGTGGCGAAATTACGTACGCCAATGTCAGACACTTATTATTTTAATTATATTATATCATTTAATTATATTTTGTCAAGGTATATGGAAAGAAAAAACCACTTTATTAAACTAAATCGGCGGAGTGCTATAGTTTTGCATTCTTTTTTTGGTTAATATGCGATAAATTAACTTTGTTGGATAAAAAAATGTAAAAAGAAAGAACGCCGCAAAAGATAAAATAAGGTCGATCGCAACCGAATAAATTTTACTTCTGACTATAATTTTAAGTAAGCAAACTCCTAAGAGGAGAAAGATGATTAAATAGATTCGCGCAATTCCATTAACAAAGACATAGTTAAGAATTACGAGAAAAACGCCAATTAAGAATATAAAAATCGAACGTATAAAATCGCAGAACTTGGTGGTGGGATCCAATGTTTTTGTCGTTTTTAATAAGCACATCAACTCTTTGTAACGGCCTTTGACAAGTGTATTAATTCCTTCTTTGGATAACAACGCTGAAAGGCAAGAAAAAAACGCAAAAGTAGAATAATATAGTGCTCCGGATATTACGCCGAAAATAAAAAATACATTTACTGTATCAAGGGGGAAATCCGTGAACAAATTGATCATTTTACAAGTTTTGATAATATACCGTGGCGTTCTTTTTTCTCGTTTGTGAAAATTACTGCGTTTATTTTTCCGGTTATCTTTAATTCACCGTTTTCCTGGGTCAAATTTTCTATAGCAAGTCCTTCGCCCTCTACAGTTATTTTGCCCGATTCGCAGTCGATAAGAATGTAGTCACTATCGAATCCTAATACTTTTGTTACTCCGTTTACATGTAATGCTTCTCTATTTGTTACGGTTAAGGTTTGCTTCAGTGTCATTGGCCTTCTGACTCCTAATAAAAAAATATACTGCACATTTTAATAAAAAATATGCAGTATATTTCCATTTTATGCATCAGTTTCGGATAAAACCTCATACATACCGACAGCTTCGGTTTTTTTGGTTGTATCCTTGATATCCAGAACTCTTACAGTGACTAACTTCGCACCAAACGCAATAGCTATTGTGTCGCCAAGTTTAACGTCATAAGACGCCTTTGCAGGCTTTCTGTTAACAGAGATTCTGGCGGCATCGCATGCCTCATTTGCGACCGTACGTCGCTTTATAAGACGAGATACCTTCAGGAACTTGTCGAGTCGCATTTATTAGCCGTTGACAGAATCCTTAAGTGCCTTGGATGCGGAGAACGAAGGCTTCTTGGAAGCAGCAATCTTGATAGTCTCGCCGGTCTGGGGGTTGCGTCCCTCTCTTGCAGCTACATCCTTAACCTCAAAGGTACCAAATCCTATGAGCTGAACCTTATCTCCATCCTTGAGTGCGTTGGTGATAGCACCCAAAATTGCGTTGACTGCTACCTCGGCATCCTTCTTTTTAAGACCGCTTTCGGCAACCACAACGTTTACAAGATCTGTTTTTGTCATGTTTAAAATTCCTTTCAAAAAAGTTGTTTTACCCTATTAGTATACCAAATCGTACCAATAAAAGCAATAGGAAAAAGAAAAAAACGATTTGCGAGGGTGAAATTCGGCTTTTTCTATAATTCCAATTGAGTTTAATTGTCTATTTTGCCATATTTTTAGAGCGTTTTATTGGTAAGGAGCCGCTCATAAATGACAGCAATAAATATGTTCCCCCGTAAAATGCAATTAAAATCATTGAATGAAACACACTTTCATTTAAGAAATGCTTCTTGAGCGCAATTGCGGGTATAGCGGCGATTATTGCGCAAGTCGCGGATACAAAAAAAGATTTTACCAGCGGAAAAATACGACCTATACGGCTATGATAAATTGCAAGCGAGAACAGGATCGAAACAAAAT
>JAEIGA010012724.1_pt1 | contig 12783 bp, 2 predicted proteins | sample 9270691 | NCBI WGS metagenome assembly JAEIGA01 (sample SAMN17057246, study PRJNA624740) | gut metagenome | biome: biome; isolation source: fecal sample | host: Bos grunniens | place: China: Xizang | collected 2019 | reverse complement strand
CTTTTCAACTGTGATGGTATGTGCTACAGGTTCAGCCGCGAGGTAATTGTTGTTACCAGCTTGTGAAGCAGTGATTGTAGCAGTACCTGCTTTTTTAGCCACGAGGTTGTTGCCCTCGATGGCCACGACGTCTTGTCCCTCTGTGATGGTGTATGTCACCTCTAGTCCGCTAGAAGCGGTAGCATTGAGTGGTAGGGTAGCGTTTACGAGCATGTTGGTAGCATCGAGTGTCCAATTGATGGCTTGTGTAGCTTGTGTGATTGTGAGTGTGACGGTAGCTTCAACAGCATTGTATGCCTCTGCTAATGTAGGAGTAAATGTGATGTTGATGGTGTATTCTCCAGCATCCCACACTTGTGTTAGTTCATCAGCCGCAGGTTTTGTGATGTTGAATGTACCCTCTACAGAAGCTTTACCGCCGTTGAGTACGAGTGCCTCAGCAAGGGTAGTGCCGTATGTGGCAGGAGCAATAGTAGGTAGTTCGGTGATGACTGGTGTAGCCTTGTCAACTGTGATGGTATGTGCAACAGGTTCAGCCGCGAGGTAATTGTTGTTACCTGCTTGAGTAGCAGTGATTGTAGCAGAGCCTGCTTTTTTAGCCACGATGTTGTTGCCTTCTATCGCCACGATATCTTGTCCCTCTGTGATGGTGTATGTCACCTCTAGTCCGCTAGAAGCGGTAGCATTGAGTGGTAGGGTAGCGTTTACGAGCAGGTTGGTAGCATCGAGTGTCCAATTGATGGCTTGTGCGGCTTGTGTGATGGTGAGTGTTGTGGTGGCTTCGACAGTATTGTATGCATCTGCCAATGTAGGCATAAATGTGATGTTGATGGTGTACTCACCAGCATCCCACACTTGTGTCAGTTCATCAGCAGTAGGTTTTGTGATGTTGAATGTACCCTCTACAGAAGCTTTACCGCCGTTGAGTACGAGTGCCTCAGTTAGGGTAGTTCCGTATGTGACAGGTGCAATAGTAGGTAGCTCGGTGATGACTGGTGTAGCCTTGTCAACTGTGATGGTATGTGCAACAGGTTCAGCCGCGAGGTAATTGTTGTTACCTGCTTGAGTAGCAGTGATTGTAGCAGTACCTGCTTTTTTAGCCACGAGGTTGTTGCCCTCGATGGCCACGACGTCTTGTCCCTCTGTGATGGTGTATGTCACCTCTAGTCCGCTAGAAGCAGTAGCATTGAGAGTGATGGTTTCATCTACGGTCATTTGTGTGTTGGTGAATGGCCAATTGATAGATTGACTAATAGGTAGTCCTTTACCTGAAACGGCTATGGTGGCAGATGATATGCCATCGGAGATAACGATGGTGTCAGTATAGTCGATAGCGTGTTGTGGGCAGAAATAGATAGTGAGGCTATACATATCGATGTCGCCTAACACTTCGCCAGCAGCCATGGTGCCATCTTGTCCGTTTTGCGATGCGCATGCATTGGGTCCAACCGCCCATGTGATAGCGGAAGTATTGTCAGGCGAGCCAATACGGAATACGTCGGGATGTTGGCAAGTGATGGTAATATCGCCTGCTGCATAGAAGGAACGTAGTTGGATGGTTTGTGGCTCTGATCCTTGGAAGAGTGGTTTCTCTTCGAATGTGAGGCTATCAGTGGATTTGCCATATGCGTTGTCAGCTAATAGAATGTGGTATGCTAATGGCAAACGTACATTGGTATATTTGACTGTGTTGGTATTACCTACAGGGCGATCGAATCGAATGTAATTGATATTCGATGAGAGTGCAACATCGGCTGACATGGTGTTTTTTGTGTCAGTACCTTCTACGATAGCCATTTTTGTTTTGTTGGCACCTCCATCTGCTGATTCATAGATATGGGTGTTTTGTACTTTGCTTAGGCTGCCTAAGCCTCCGCCCCAAATGACGTAGATGTAGTCGAATTGTAGGTTGCCATTAGTAGGTGCAAAAACGGTAAAGTCCTGTTGCACGCCACTAAACGAAGTCAAAGTAGTAGCGAGTTCGAATTCGCCTTGGTAGAGTGAATACCAGTTTCCTTCGTGGTATGTTTGTGCGAAGATATTGGCACTTGAAACTAGCAATGCCAAAGTAAATAGAAGTGATTTTGTAAATTGTTTCATATTTTTAGTAGTTTTTAAGTGTATATATAGATTCTCTAGACTCTCTAGAAACTCTAGATATTCTAGTTATTCTAGATATTTTAGGTAATTGCGTGTTTTAGCTTTCTTGCTTCTCACCTCAATATATATCGCGTACGTGCACGCGAGGAGGAGCATGAAGAGTATAGCATCCCAACCGAAGGATAGAGGTGCAAATTGAGGAGGTGGGAGTGTCTCATCATCATCAATATAGCCGTTTCCATCATTTGTGTCTTCAAGCCCCTCGCTATCCGTATTTGTAAATGTTTCTTCATTCATTACTGTTTTACGAGGGTTGATAGCAATATATCCTACATTGTCCACCAATGATCCACCTGTAACGGCTGTAGCTTTGGTTCGAATGACACCCAGAGATGTATTGTAACCATATGCAGTACTGCTACTACCTCCGTATGAATGAATAGATTGTGAAGCAGTGCTGTGTAGGCGCATGGATGATGTAGAACTAAATGAAGGTGTGTTGTGGAACGATGCCTCTGCAGCAGTAGTATTGCGATAACTAGATGCGCCGCGGTAGTTGGCGGTGCTATAGACTTGTGCTTGTGTGGTGGTGTTAGCCACCAAAAGACAAAGCAAGATGAGTAGTATGTATGTTCGTTTGTTCATAATGGTAGTCATAGTTTTCATGGTCTTAGATTATTTGCAAACGAATTTATATACTTGATTATTTAGTCGTGCCATATAAACACCTTCGGTGAGATGGGTGAGGTCTACGGTGTATGGTGTACGGTGTATGATGGAGGAGAATATCATATGGCCACTCACATCATATAGTTGCAACAAACTATTGTCGGTAGCGTTGGTGACATATAATGTGTGATTGCTAAACCAGATATGTGCAGCATTAACATCTTCCATGTCTGAATTGATGGCTCTTTTGGCATGGAGTAGGAATCGTTTGTTATTGGTAGATTGCGGTTCTGCCTCAAAGGTATATGTACCATCTTCAACGATATAGATTTTCTCCCCACTTACCAAGTCTTGCAAGTATAGTGTTTCACCAATGATAGCATTGAAATGCAGGGTGTATGTGCGATCTTCGCCAGCCATAAAGCCAATATAGGTACTATCGATATTGTTAGCACATGATACCTCCATCTTGCCTCCAGATTCATAGGTGTAGATATTTACAATGCCTTGAGTAGCTTGGTTTGGAGCATCATATCCATTGTCGTAGTTGCGTGTGTTGATATCATCTTGGATGATGTACAATCGATCCGCTCCGCTATGTTCGCTGGTAGCAACGATGCGTAGGCGTCGGAAATTCTCGCTTGGTATGGAGGCTATATCCGATTTCTTTGGCGCACGCATTGGTCGGTGCATGTCGTGACCTTCTCCCATAACGATACGGTCGTAATTGAAGATGATATGACCCACATGTGTATCTCCTCCAGTTTTTTTAGCACGAACACGAACGTATATACCTTGCATTGGGGCGATAGTTGGCCTCTCAGGGATATAACCTTCAGCGACTGCTAATACTGGGATGGCATAATATTGTCCGGGTGTGGTATTATTGCCATCGGAACTGATGCCAACTGAGTCATGTGTATGCCAATCCTTCCATGATCCTGAATTATAGAGATATAATGTCTGTGTGATGTCGTAGTATTCGCTTTGACCATCGCTCATCTGGAAGTCTTCAGGGCGCATTTGTGTGACATCAATAGGTGCTGTATAACTATTGGCAATAAGGTTTTGTCCTTTTCGTCCGTCAAAATGGTATGTTAGAGGGATGGTGCAGTTGCGGTTAATCATCTGAGCATTCCATTCGTAGGTGGGTTGTCCGTATTGAGTGAGCGCATAACCTTGGAATGGAGATAGGGTGTGGTTATTATGTTGAGGCATGAGCACCCAATCTGCTTGTGACTCATCGAGGCGATAAAGCCAGGTGTTGTAGTCCACATGTACTGATGCATCCTCTCCTGGTGCACCGATGTATTGCCATTCAGCATCTTTGTTTGCTCCATTGTCGAGGGTTGACTTGGTTTGGTAGCGCATAGTAATGCGAGGCAATTCGTCTTCGCAGTTAGGATTGATACGGAAGAATCCTGCTCCGCTATGTAGGTTGTCAATGACGATAGCCGAACCGTCTGTGGTGACAGTTTGAATACCTCCTTCGCCAACGGTAAGTCCGCCGGTAGAAGTGATATGGATGGAGCCACTTTCAGCTACACGCACACCTTGTACATTGATCTCTGTGTTGATTTGTACAGGAGCCACAATATTGGCAGGTCTATCATCTGTTGGCATGACTTCGTTAACCCAGTTAGTGCGTGTTGTCCAAAGGCTATCTGCTCCTTCAGCAGTATTTCCGACAAAGGTAGGTGGAATGCCTTGGATAATGATTTGGTAGATGGAATCAACAGCTAAATATTTGTTGTTTCCAGGACTGGATGCCTTAATGTTGATCGTGTCGGTGTTGATAATGAAGAACATACCGTTTTCGAAATATGCAGAATCACTACCAATCACCTCGTAAGTAATAGGTAGGTCGGTTAGCTCTTCGTTGCTGTTAGCGTCTCGTGTGTAAAGAGGACGGTTGTCAATGCCAGTATGGTCTAAGATAGCTTTAGGACGGTTTTCCCAAACAATCTTTTGTTTGTACAATTGGATGTTGGCATTCAAATCTACGCGTATAGATAGGTCTGCGAGTGTATCTTGGAATATAATATATTGGTTCTGTTGTGTGCTTGGTTGCCAAGTGATCTGAATTTCTTGTGTTCCGAAATCGCCACAATCACCGAAATAAGAAGGTGAAACAGTTACGTCTTTGGACGATGTAGTGGCCATGAGTGGACTCTTGATATTGGAGTAGGAAATCGTGAATTTTTTTGTATCGTATTTACCACCCATATTGATGTCGCCATAAGAAATTTCTGTGGTATTTGTTTCGAGATATTGGGCAGGATATACTTGCACATTTCTATAATAGTGATAACCCTGTCCACCTGATGGACGCACAAAACGGATGTGTGTGGCATTTCTGTCGATAGGTAATAAGCTTGTTGGATTATAGGTTCCTACAGTTGGTTTTATTTCACTACCCGGCACATCAGTCCAATTGCTTCCGCCGTCGGTGGATTGCTGTGCTTTGATAGTTCCTGCGTAATAATTGATGAGTCCGGTTAACTTCCAATATTCACCTTTGTGCTCAAATTTGAGATAACCAGGAACACCCTTGCTACGGTCAATGGGGATAGCAGGTTTGATAACTTGATTGGTATTCATGCCTTCTGTGAATATTTCAGTTGGAGCCGTTTGATCTAGAAGCAGCTCATCTTCGCAACCGATAGCAGGTTCTCGGACTATGACAGGAATAGTCATAGTAGCACCCTCGTGAGAATCATCTGCTGCAATTGTAACGGATAGAGTAGTCTCACCTAAACCTATGAGAGTAAGGGTAGTTCCCTCTATTGATATAATAGATTCTCCACCTTCATTGACTGTATATACTAACTTCGCGGTTTGTTCTTCGCTATATTCAAATGTACTATTAACCACATCAATAATATATACTTTAGCGGTTAATGCAATAGGATCAGCATTATCGCGTAAAATAAGGTCGGATAGGTCATCTCTCCAATCAATAAGTTGGATAGATTTCTCAGTAACTTGTACCTGCTTTGTGTCTTCTACATAAGCATATTGCTCGTTACCCGTTTGATATGCGGTAATTGTGGCAGTACCAATACCTACGGGATAGAAGGATAGACTATCTTCGTTGATCTTTATTACTGCTTCGTTATCTGAGCGATATTTTACAGGTAGTTTGCAAGTTGCAGTTGCAGCATTACGAATGGTGTCAGTGCTGATAGGTATTTGTATTGGCTCTTGCAGACTGAAATAGTCATTCCATGTGATGGTTTGGGTAGATTTAGCAATATTACCTTTGAGTGCAACATAGGTAGTGTTTCCTGCTTCATCCGAAATTTTAATGCGTGCATCTTCTGGAATATCATATCCAGTTTGGTCTGGCGAACTAAGTATAACTTGTATATCTTCTACAGAACCAACATATTCACCTCCGATGTTGCCAATGGATGTAGGTTGGATTGTGATATATTTGTGTGCACGTTGGTATTCTTCTTCAGTAGCCAATGTGCCAGTGCGGTCAAGCTCTAGCACCACTTTATGACCTGCATTAGCATAGTTGAGGTCAAAGGTCATGGTCTTGCTAGGTGTATCTGTGATATAAAGCGTCTCGAAATCTAGTTCGGCAGGTGTCGCCTCGAACTGGTTGAGCTCGGTGATTCTTACGTTCTTGAACCAACCTTCAAGGTTACCAGTGTAGCAAAGTTTGAGGAAACGAACGCTTGGGTCTAATTTTTCTTTGTAGGTATTTGTTTGGGAGGTGCTGCTCCAAATCTCTCTGAGATTATCTTTTGAGGTTCCTGCAGATACGTAGAAAAATTTGTTATTCGTTGCGTTGTCACCAGCATCAAGTGGATTATCCATTCCAGCTGTACCTGTTGTTGCGGTTGTAAAGAATAGTGAATCGGGTACACCGGTAAATTCAATGATGATATATTTATCATTCCAGTTCCAACCTCCATCGTCACCTCCAATATTTGGTTCTCCGAAGTGAATACCGTCATTCGTCCAAGGATTATTCCATGGATCTTGATATTCTATTTTGAAATCATTGAGGTTAGTTTCTGTAATTGGGGTATTTGATACGTGATTGTTTTTGTTTTTTGGGGTGATGGTGTGTGGTTCTTCTTTTGCGTTCCAATACCAGTTTTCGGCTTGGTAAACAGTGACTTGTGTAGATGATTCGGGGGTTGTTTCTTTGTAATAGGTTGTTAAATCAAGAGAATGCTTATCTGTATCATCTTCTTGGTTGAAGTATATGATAGCTACATCAGGGTCGGTAGATTCTTGTGTTATACTAACTTCTGTAGCATATTCATTTTCGTTAGGATTATTGTTGGTTGTGAAATAGTCTGAAATGGTTTGGTTGAAATAAATTGGGTCTTTCCATGTGAAGGTAGGAGTATTCTTATCTATAGTGATTGTGCAAGAGCGTGAACTATAGTAATAGCCGTCATTTCCTTGTTGTACGAAAGTCAATACGGCAGTGCCTGCGTTGTGGGCAGTGATTTCATATGTATCTGGATTATATGAGATTACTTCGTCTAAATGATTGGGGTTTCTTGTTAGGCGGTCTGTATTAACGAATGATTTATGATCGATTTCGAAATAGAATGGTGCACTCTTATCTGCACTTGGTGTAGCCGTTTCGGTGTTTTTGAAAGTGAAGTTGGTAGTCCAAGTGTTGCCTACTTTTTTGCTATATGATTCTTCACCTGTCATAACAGGAGTCCATTTGTCGTTGACGGTGTCAGTAACATTGAACGATACTTTTCTTGATTGATTGTAGATAGTGATTGTGCCGGTATAAATGCCAATCTCGGACGTGTTGCAGTAAATGGTAAATGTTTGATTACCATCAGCGTCAGGCAAGTTGAATACTTTACTTGCATTTTCTGGTGTGGTGCCGATGGTGAATTTGCTATTACTTGACTCGATTTTTATATCCGAGCAAGTACTCCAATCTAAGGTAAAGGTGTTACTACTTGGTTTGCCAAAAGCAACGGTAGGTAACTTCAGCGTCTCTCCTTCTACAATAGATGGATTGATTTTTTCTTTGCGGGTGACGCGGAAATCTTTGTGGTCTTTACGTAGTGTGGCACCTGTTTTTGCAAAAGGACGAATATGTGTAACTATTTTACCTTCAGGGATTTTTAATCCAAAGGTCTTATAACTAGTACTTAAATTTAATAACCCTTCTGGAAAATCTGTCCATTGAGTTCCTCCGTTTGTGGAGTATTGTAGGTAAAAATAATTTTCTCCATTTCTTTTCGCTGTGATATATACGGAATCTGCGTATGCTCTAACATTTTCAGGTATCTCATATGCGTAACCCGCTTTGCCTGAAAAATCAGTGATACCAGTTGAAAAGTTACGTTCGGTAGGGTCGGTAAATATATCGCAACTTTCTGTACTCGCATTTACCGTCAACGTAAGTGGTTGATTGAGGGCGTTGTATTTGTAATCCTCAGGGCGGGTGATGAGGAAATTGACATCGCCGTTGGTGTAGTAGGTTTGGATGTTGCGACTGTTTGCATCCATGAGAGCGATATGCTCATTGCCTTGTTGTGCTACTATGAAATCATCTATTGTAGTTACTTGTCCAGTTGCTGGGTGTGTAGATGTAGCCGCGAATGGATTAGGAATCCACTCGTTCCAATAGGCGTTGTCAGGGGTGATAGTGGCAACGATATCGTGTTTTTTGACCGTAATCTCTTTGGTTTGGGTAAATGCAACCCATTTGCGATCGACGGCTTGTGTAGCTGTAATTGTTACTTTACCTGCGTTCAGTGCCTTCAACTGATTACCTTCCACTTTGACAATGTTGGGGTCGCTGGATGTGATTGTAGAAGAAAGACTGTTGTTGGATTTTGTGAAAACAGATGTAATCACATCATCTACATAATAGGTATCAGTAAGTAACCAATTGAATTCGGTGGGGTATTTTTTGACAGTAACGGTTTTGTTGAGGGAATAACTTGTCCACTTGTAGTTCTCGGGTTGGGTGACAGTGATGGTGGTTTGAGCATAGTCTGCGGGTAATGAGGTAGGGCAATTGGCTATGAGATTATCGTTTGTGTAACTGAAGTATCCTTTGTTGTCTGTCACGGAGATAGCCACCTCTGTATTTGTTGGCGAAACCAAAAAAGTGCTTTTTGCGATTTGGTCATCCACAAAGTATTCGTTGGCGAAATTTAGTGTGAAGTAGGAGGTGTTTTTCGAAACTATAATGGTAGAACGCAAAGTATCGGTATAGTACGTGTCAGTTTCTTCTTGAATAAAAGTAATTGTAGCAGTTCCCGAGTTCAGTGCGATAATTTTGTTAGTAGATGGGTCGTATGAAATGACTAAGTTCCTATTAGGACTGCCTTCTTTGGATGTGTTGTCTGGGGAATGTGTGATTGTATAATAGAAATTACCACTATTTTCAGATGGCTTAGCTTGAGATACCTTTTCGAAAGTATAATCAGCATGCTTTGTATCATCTACCAGCATAGTAATTTCAGTTGTACCTTGTATGATTGGAGTGTATTTTTGTATCCAATTAGCAGTTAGGGTTATATCTGAGGTTGGAGTAATTTCATCTCCTGCATTGCCAACTTTTGTATTGCCATTGTACCAACCTTCTAATATGTATCCTTCTTTTATGGGAGAAGGGAGAGTGATGTTTGCTAATATCCATTTTGCATATAGGTTGAGCGTTCCGTTATTGTTTGAAATCAGGAAATTGCGCATGTTGGCTTGATCAGTATATGATGTGCCTGTTCCGTCGGCATTTGTGCTCCATCCACCATAAGTGGCTGTCGCTGTGGTTGTTGATATTGCACCATCGTTATTATATGTGATAGTGTATGTGCGCGCATATTGATTTGCGTTCAGTTTTTCAGTTTGGTCAAAAACCAAGGTTTGGGAACTCATTGAACCATTTGTAGCGCCATTGCCGTTATATGTTACGGTATATGTGTGTGGGGTGAATTTGGCGTAGAGTGTTAGGGTTAAACTCTTATTATTGCTACTTGTTTGATATGGGTTAGCTGTGCTGTGAGATTGTGTGCAAGCGGCATCGGAAAACCATCCTGCAAATTCATATCCTTCCGCTTTCGTGGCGGTGAATTTCATGTATCTTTTGTCAATGCTCAAATTGAAAATACTTGTAGTCTCTGTCTTGGAAAATGAAGCGACAGTAGAGCTCTTGGAAGTCTTTGTTTCTTCTTGTGTGTCAGATAATAAACCGTCGTTATATAGTTCAACGGTTGCGGAACCTTTTCCTGCACCTACGGCGACTCCGCCGTTCCAAGTTTCTGTAGCAGCCCATGCGTTGGTGGTTGCTATCAAAATAGCAACGAGGGTGAGGGTATATCGTAGAAATTGTTTCATATTCAGTTGATGGTTTTAATAGTTAATTATCATTTTTTAGCGGACAGTCTGGTATGTCCTGATGTGCTGGAAGTGATGCTTATCTACCGCTTATCCTCCGCTAGTCACTCCGCTTATCTCTCGGTGTTCTCTCGGTAATCTCTCGGTGAGGTTCCGATGAGGTTCCTATGAGGTTCCTATGAGATTCCTATGGAGATAGGTGGCAGTTGGGGGGCAAACCAATGGCGGATCATGGGCAAACAGGCAAATATCACTTTGCGATCTTAGGGCTTTTTGTTAAGCAAAAAGTGCGATTTATTAAGATTGCTCGTATTAATTACCTTACAAAAAAGCCGAAAAATCGTGCAAAGTTAAGAAAAATATATGTAATATACAAATTATACGTATGCACGCGCGCGTTATAATTAAGGTGTGATAAAAAAAACCAAAGATTTGATACTTTTTAGAGACTCTTCTGAATTCCTCCTTTCGGAGATAGATAGTAAAAAACAAAGAAGCACACCAGATGGAGTGCTTCTTTGAGGATATTGGACTGAGAGATGATTACATGCAAATCGTCATCTTGCCAGAGGTAATTCGTTGTTTGCCATTCTCCCAGAAGATGTACAGATATATACCGGTCGAACCAGGAACTGTATATACATTCTTGTGAACATGTACATCTAGCAATCGTTCAGAGCCATCCGCATTAATACCTATAACAGCCTCGTTCTGTGTGGTCTCTTGCAATGCGCTCTCAAAGAGCAGTTGTCCCTCTAATGTATATACTGCTACTGATACATTCTTGCGCAATGTGGCAAAGACAAAGTCGTGTGTACCAGGTATATGCTTTACCAATACATCTGAAACTCTTGGTGATTTAGAGGCCTCGATAGTGGTGCTCAAGAAGTTGATGGTATAGACAACTTCGGTGCCATCAGGAGCTGTGACATAGATGTAGAATGGTTCGTTGAGCGCATACATAGAATACTCGATTTCGGCATCAGGATCCTCAGCAATAGCATGGATGGATGGTTGAGCATCTACAATATAATAGGTATACTCCAGTTGCTCAGGAGCGAAGTCACGGATGAGTACACTATCTAGGTAAATACCCGATAGTAGCGCATTGCTGCTGAGCAAGATGACTTGCTCGATGGTATATACGCGAGCATGTACGCCGTCTTGTGCATTCACCTGGATGGTGAAGTTGACTCCGTTGGCCTTGATCTCAACCGTCGCATTGGCGTCCTCGGCAATAGCTTGGATATCCTCGATAGTAGCTAGTTCGGCCGAATCAGTACCGATAGGATAAACGATGGTGTAGTGGGTAGTGTCAGGGTGGAAGCCCTCAACTGCTGCACCACGCACGCTGAGCGATTGGAGGAGGCAGTTGTCGTTGAACGCCACAATCACACGCACGTCGTACTCAGAAGAATACATTGGGTCAGGAGCTGTGACAGAGAAACGCAGTGTGGTTTGTGTCTGTTCGCCCAGATCCACTACAAAAGTATCCACGTTGACGGTTTGTCCCTCTTTACCGAGTTCGTAGGTGAAGGCCGGCAACTCGATAGAACCGAATGGCAATACCACGTCATAGAGGAAGGAGTCAGGACGGAAGCCCTCGAGGAGTACGCCGTCTTGGTAGATGCCTTCGAGATATGAGTAAGGCGATTGTTGGTAATTGAAGACAATCGTGTAGGTAGCTTGGTATTGCGTATCCTCGGCTGTCACGGTGATGACGGTGATGTCGCCATGCTCCATCTCTACTGTCTGCATTGGGTCGCCCTTGTCCACAATGACGCTTGGCAATGTGCCGCCCTCTGGTACGAGGTAGGTGTAGCTGTAGCGCTCAGGGCTGAAGCCATCGAGTGGTTGGCCGTTGATGTAGATATTGAGCAAGTCGGTATTGGTAGAGAGTACGCGGCTGTACAAGAAATAGATGGTATATACGCGTGTGCTACCGTTTTGCGCTTGTACGCTGAGCACTTGCTTCCATCCGATCTGGGTGTTAGCCACGGTGTAGGCTTGCAACTCAGCGGTCACTGTTTGATACTCGTCGCCCTCTTGCCATGCTACAGATGGTGCTACTGAGTCGCCTGAAGCCAGGTAGATATAGTAGTCGTTGGTGTAAGCCTGGAAGCCTTGGAGCGAATCGCCTTGTACGTAGATCATCTGCAAGGTGTCCACCGCCGATTGCTCGATGGTGTAGGAAACGGTGTAGGTGTTCTTGTGGCCAGACATTGCTACTACCTGGATCTGGGTGATACGGCCTTGCTCGCTCTCTAGCGCATTATTAGCCGTGATGGTTTGCCACTTGTCAGCCTCGTCCCAGCTGAGTTCTGGCAGCTGTGTGGTACCCACTGGCAAGGTGTATGCGTAGTAGAAGGAGTCAGGACGGAAGCCCTCGATGAGTTGACCATCGGCGTAGATAGCCAGCAAGGTATCTGCGTTGGATGGGTGGTAGGTGAAGGCCAAGAGGTATTGGTGCATTGAGCCATCCTCGGCAGTCACGTAGATGGTGTGTTGCATATCACCTGTGATCTTATCCTCGACGGTCTGTGTAGCCTCTTGTGGCTCCGCATAGACATCTGGCATAGTGGTTTGGCCCACTGGCAGGTCGATGAAGTAGTTGTAGTGATCAGGGGTGAAACTAGCCAAAGGTTCGCCATCGAGGTAGATCATCTTGAGGTT
>JAEIGA010012723.1_pt1 | contig 12784 bp, 6 predicted proteins | sample 9270691 | NCBI WGS metagenome assembly JAEIGA01 (sample SAMN17057246, study PRJNA624740) | gut metagenome | biome: biome; isolation source: fecal sample | host: Bos grunniens | place: China: Xizang | collected 2019 | reverse complement strand
CCTCAGTGGCGGAGAAGGAGTTCCTGCCTTATATAGACCTTAAGATACCTCCTATATGTGACATCATGACAGCACTCGTGCTCTCGTTCGTGATCGGAGTCGGCATCATCTTCACAGGTGCTACCGGCTTGAAAAAGGGCTTCGAGGAGTTCGGTGAAATCGTGAAACTGACCATTGAAGGTGTCATTATACCCCTTCTCCCAATCTATATTTTCACCATGATCTGCGAGATGAGTGCAAGAGGTGTAATCGGAGTGGTCATGGGAACGGGAGTGAAGGTGATCGGAACGGGAGTTGTGCTCTCGATTCTCTATCTTGTCGTGCAGTACTGCATCGCAGGCATCATCTCACGCAAGAATCCTCTCAAGATGCTGTGGAACATCATACCGGCGTATCTTACAGGATTCTCGATCTGTTCAAGCTCGGCCTGCATCCCTGTGACATATGAGTGCACTCTTAAGAACGGAGTCCGAAAGGATATTGCTGATTTCGTGATTCCGTTGTGCTCGACAGTGCATATGTGCGGATCTACCATCAAATTGACCGTGACATCTGTTGCTGTTGCCTATATGTTCGGAGAACCAATCGGTATCGGACTTTTTATCCAGTTCGCCCTAATGCAGGCAATCGCAGCTGTGGCGGCTCCTGGAGTGATGGGTGGAGTGCTCATGGCATCTGTCGGTCTTCTCGGAACGGTCCTCGGATTCTCTGATACCATGACAACGCTGATGATGACCATCTACCTTGCCCTTGACGGATATGGTCCTGCAGTCAATGTCTCAGGAGATGCTGCGATCGCAGTGATTGCAGACACTATCTTCGGCAAGAAGATGGACAGGAAGGCTGCAGAGCAGGCAACAGTCGAAGCATAGTCTGAGAACGACCCTCGTCTGTCATGTCGAGCGAAGTCGAGACATCTAATAATGCTATGAACAAGTATCTGAAAATAATACTGACAGGAGTGATGGCACTGGCCGTCACTCCTTCTTTTGCCCAGCAGGACACCGTGCGCATCCTGGGTGTGGGAAATTCCTGGACCCGCGACTGCATGCGCTGGCTAAGTGCCATAGCTTCAAGTGCTGGGCGCCCCGTCATTGTCGGACATGCATATCTTGGAGGTTCCACTCTGGAGCAGCAGTATCACGGAATTGATGATGCGACCTACACCTACCGTCATCGAAATGTGGATCAGGTCGTGCACAACACCTATCAGTACTGGAAATATTCCGCAACTGAGAACCCTGTCAAGACTCCTGCGAAGGGCTATAAGAACGGTCTTGCCGGAATAGGTGTAACTCTTGAGAGCGTCGTCAGGGATGAACCGTGGGATTATGTCGTGTTCCAGCCCCATGTCGTAGTCAAGGCGCATATGCCTTCGTACTGCGGATTTGACATTAACGATCTCGTGGAGCGGATAAAGGTCATGATGGAACCGTCTGTGGCGGCGAAGGTCTGTTGCGGCCTGATGGTGCCTTTTTCATATCCGGAAGGCAATACGGACTATCGTCAGAATGTTGTGGATGCCTACAACGATGGCGTGCGCCCCTCTTCTCAGGAGGAGTGGGACGATCTGTACGAGTGTATGCACCATCACATCCAGGAGGATTCAGAGAAACTTGCCGCTCATATGGGTGAGAACTGCAGGTTCGTGATAAATGTCGGTCAGGCAATCTATAATGCCCGCCAGGACCGAAAGCTGTCCAAGTTCGGATACCTCCTTCAGCGAGCTCAGGACAACACTCATCTTTCAGAGGGCATGCCGATGTATATTGCAAGCCTATGCTATGCCTATGTGCTTCTGGGAATAGGTCTAGAGGATGCAGTCTTCTATCCTGAATATTCCAAGGACAGTCACCTGACAGGAGATCGGGGGAATACCATAAGCACGGAATACCGCAATACTACGTCTCAGGCTGCAAGAGCCCGCCTCTGTGCCTGGGAAGTTGTTCAGAAAGACTGATCGCTGACCTTCACCAGTCAGATTGATTTTTTGTCCTCACGTCGCTTCCTCCGAAAAACAGGTTCTGGTTCTTTAAAATCGGTGTCTTTCGATAATAAGGGACACTAAAACAAGAACGTTATGATAAACGATTCTCAAATCAGGCTGCTGATTCTCAAATCGGATTTCTAGAGAAGGAACGGCAGTCAATCTAGATTTTAGGCAGAAGCGATGAGTTATCATGTCCTCGATTTTTTGACTTCAATCGGGGATGTGAGTGTTTTTATGCGCTAAAATGGTTTGTTACAGTCTAGATGTTGGTCTTGCTTTCTTTTATTCACACGCATTATGATATAATTTTGTTGAAATCAATGACCGCTAAAACTGTAATCAAATATGAATCCGATATCAAGGTTATGTGTAGTGTCAGTTGCACTTGTCCTGTGCTCCTGCGTCTCAGATGACGTGCTGTATAAAAACCCGGATGCCCCGCTTGATGTCAGGGTGGAGGACCTTCTGTCCAGAATGACCTTGGAGGAGAAGGTGGGGCAGATGAACCAGTTCGTGGGACTGGAGATGATGGAACAGACCAGGCTCAAGAAACTGTCACAGAAGCAGATGATGCAGGGTGATGAGTTTGCTTACTATCCTGGATTCACGGACGAGGACATCACCAGAATGATCCGGACCGGTCAGGTGGGCTCCTTCCTTCATGTGCAGACACCTGCCGAGGCAGACAGACTTCAGAAGATGGCTTTGGAAAGCAGGCTGGGAATCCCTCTCCTATTCGGAATTGATGCTATTCATGGCAATGCCTACTGCCCGGACAATACTGTTTATCCGACCAACATAGGAGTGGCTTCTTCTTTTGATTCCCGACTGGCTCGCACAATTGCACGCCAGACGGCCAGAGAGATGCGTGAGATGAACATGCATTGGACCTTTAATCCGAACATCGAGATTGCTCGTGATGCAAGATGGGGACGGTGCGGTGAGACATATGGTGAGGATCCGTATCTTGTCGGTGTCATGGGTGCCGAGACTGTCAGGGGATATCAGGGGAATCTGGATTCTGATGAAGATGTTCTGGCCTGCATCAAGCATCTTGCAGGCGGCAGTGAGCCTGTGAATGGAACAAACTGTGCTCCTGCAGAAATTTCGGAGAGGACACTGCGCGATCAGTTCTTCCCTCCGTATGTGAAGGGAATTAAGGCCGGTGCGATGACGCTCATGCCTTCGCACAATGATATAGGGGGTATTCCATGTCATAGCAGCAGATGGCTCCTTACGGATATCCTGCGAGGGGAGTGGAACTTCGAAGGATTCGTGATAAGCGACTGGAAGGACCTGGAAAAGCTTTCTGATGCCCATTTTACTGCGACCGACCACAAGGATGCCTTCCGACAAGGAATCGAGGCCGGAATAGACATGCATATGCACGGACCGGAGTGGAATGTTCTTGTGTGTGAGCTTGTGCGGGAGGGAAAGATATCGGAAGACCGGATAGACGAATCCGTAAGAAGAATTTTGAATGCAAAATTCCGCCTCGGCTTGTTTGAGAATCCGCTTGCGGACACATTGGCGGGGAGACGTCTCTGCCCGGAGCACCGTCAGACGGCTTTGGAGGCTGCACGCAAATCCATTGTCCTGCTCAGGAACGAGGGACTGCTTCCGCTTGAAAAGCATAAGAAAAGACGCATCCTCGTGACCGGAATCAACGCGGATGATATCAATATGATGGGAGACTGGGTCTCATGGCAGCATCCGGATAATTATACGACCATTCTCGAGGGTATGCGTGAGGTGGCTCCGGACAATGAATATATATTCGTGGACCAGGGACGTTTCCCGACAAGGATGACGCAGGACAATATCAGGAAGGCTGCTGCAGCAGCCAGTCAGGCTGATCTGTGTGTGATTGTGGCGGGTGATTATTCGTTCCGCGGAAAGGACAGCAGAATGAAGACAGCCGGTGAGAATGCAGACCGCTCGGACATAAATCTTCCTGGCAAACAGCACGAACTTATACGTCAGGTGGCGGAATCAGGAAAGCCGGTGATTCTGATCCTCGCATCAGGACGCCCGTTGAGCATCGAGTGGGAGTCGGAGAACATTCCGGCTATAGTGGAGGCCTGGGAGCCGGGAATGTACGGAGGACAGGCTGTCGCCGAAATACTTTTCGGAGATGTGAACCCTTCCGCGAAGCTTCCTGTTACGGTTCCTCGTTCGGTAGGGCAGATTCATACGTACTATAATCACAAGGCAATGCACTATTATCATCCATATAGGGTGACCTCATCCAAGCCTCTGTGGCAGTTCGGTGAGGGACTCTCATATACGCAATATGAATATTCCGATGTTATTCTCAGCAGTGAAACAATGAAGGCTGACGGCTCGGTGGAGGCGTCAGTGACGGTGACCAACACCGGAGACCGTGCGGGAGAAGAAATCGTCCAGCTCTACATAAGAGACATGGTCGCTCAGGTTGCAAGACCTCTGAAGGAACTTAAGGACTTTGCGAGGGTGAGCCTTGAGCCAGGGGAGAGTACGACGGTGAAGTTCGTAATTACGCCGGACAAGCTTGCGTTCTGCGGTCAAGATATGAAGCATATTGTGGAACCGGGAGAGTTTAATGTGATGATCGGTCCGTCCTCGAAGGATGAATGTCTGCGGACAAGGATGTTTACTGTTGTCGAATAATATGAAGGAAAGAGTACTTATATTGCTGTTGGCCATGCTGTCCGTCTTGTCCTGTGGAAAGGAGATTCCTCAGCAGGAACAGGTCGTGGATTCCCTTTCTGCGGAAGGGGCGACCGTGTATGGCAAGGTGGAGTGCATGGGGAATCCTCTGGCTGGCGTGGTCGTGTCGGATGGAGTGCTTACAGTAAGGACCGATAAGGGTGGAGTATATCGTCTGAAGTCATCCAAGAAGAACGGTCATGTCTTCATTTCTGTTCCAAGCGGCTATCGGATGGCGAAGGCTTCCAGCGTTTCAGCTGCGTTCTGGACCGCTCTGAAGTTGGGGCCGGAGGTTGCAGAGAGGGTGGATTTTCAGCTCGTCAAGGAAACGGGTCAGGAAAACCACACGATGCTTGTCATGGGCGATATCCATCTGTACAGCCCGAAATCGGCGGCAGAGTTCAGAAGTTCTGTGGTGCCGGAACTGGCAGCTCTGGTCAATGAACATACGGGAGGTCCGCTTTATGGACTGACCTTGGGGGACATGACCTGGGACTGGTATTGGTATGCCAATGATTTCGGGATTCCAAGCTATCTGGATGAGGTGGCCCGGATACCTGGACTTATCATATATAACACAGTCGGCAATCATGATCACGACATGAACCATGATTCTCTTTCTGAATTCCGTGCTACCGGTGAGGACCGGACATGTCAGGACTCGTACAGGAGGTATCTGGGGCCGACCTGCTATTCTTTCAATATAGGACAGGTGCACTACATTTCGCTTGATGACGTCATCACGACCGATACCGGCGGAACGACTGACAAGGACAGCAGGGGCTGCATGCGCGGAATCACTGACGCTGACATGAAATGGCTCAAGCAAGACCTGTCATATATATCCAAGGATACTCCTATAGTGGTTTCCATGCACATCCCGCTTTTCAATGCGAAGGGAACTCACAGCACATACGAAGATTCTGTCAATTCAGGGGTGGCAGACATCACAGCTCCTTTCAGAGAATATGAAAATGTCCTTTTCCTGTGTGCCCACACGCATACGATGTACTCGAACCACGATATGAGAGTGGAGGATGCGGACGGGGAGAGCTGGACGGTTACCGAGTGGAACTGTGGCGCTCTCTGTGGTAATTTCTGGACCACAGCCATCAAGACGGGACTGAATATCTGCACAAGCGGCGCCCCGGGAGGATACCGCCTCCTGAATTGGAACGGTCGCAGCATGATCTCTATCTTCAAGGCCTTGGGAAAGCCGAACAGCTATGCGTTCCGCTCCTATGACAGGAATAAGATGAATCTGCCAAAGGGAACATATACGTCGGGAATGTCGGGCAAAAGCGATGATAATGTGGTCTTGGTGAATGTGTGGGACTACAGACCAGGATGGACGGTTTCCATCAGGGAAGGAAATACTGAACTTCCTGTCACCAGAACCTTGTCGCATGACCCGCTCTATCTGCTTATGTATTCGGAGGGCCTTTCCACGACGACCCCGACGCGTTCTGTCAATATCTTCAGCGCAAGGGCGTCCGCACCTGATTCCCCATTGGTGATCACCGTAAAGGATGAATACGGAAATACCTATGTGGAGAATATGGCAAGGCCAAAGGACTTTACATTGGAAAAATATCTGTCAGAATGATGAATATGAAAGAACTTTCAACCAGCATCCGCTTATTGTTGCTTGCCCTGATGATGTTCCTGTCTGTGGGGTTGTCCGCCCAGACGGAAAGGACTGTCACAGGACGAGTCACGGACGAGCACGGAGAACCGCTCATCGGAGCCGGAGTCGTGCCTGTGAGCGGAAAGGGAGGAACCGTCACGGATCTGGATGGACGGTACTCCATCGCATTGGGGGGGGCAGAGGATGTCCTCGTATTCTCCTTCCTTTCTTATGTCACGCAGGAAATAGCGGTCGGTAACCGCACTGTGATCGATGTCCTGCTGGTTCCGGACCATACGGCTCTCGAAGAGGTCGTCGTGATCGGATATGGAACCTCGCGCAAGGAGGATCTGACCGGATCGGTGGCCACTGTGAAGATGACCGATGTGGTGGATGCACCGTCCTTGTCCGTCGATCAGGCCCTGCAGGGAAGAATCGCCGGAGTCGATGTGATGAACACGACAGGAGAACCAGGTGCCGCCACATCCATCAGAGTCAGGGGAACCCGTTCCATAACCGCTTCCAACGAGCCGCTTATCGTGGTCGACGGGGTTATGGATGCCGTGGATGATCTGGGTGATATAAATCCAGATGACATAGAGAGCATCTCTGTGCTGAAGGATGCCTCCTCGACTGCCATTTACGGCTCGCGTGGCGCAAACGGAGTCATAATCGTCACCACAAGGAAGGGGGCGACGAAGAAGGTGCGTGTGACGGCAAAGGCGGTGGCCGGTGTGTCGTGGATATCCAAGAAGCTGGATCTGATGAATAAGGACGAGTTCATCATGTACCGCAATAATTACAAAAGGGGTTATCAGGCTGCCGGTTCTTTCGTTCCGTCCTATGATCCTGCTGACTTTGAAAATGATACCGACTGGATTGATGAAATCAGCCGCGTGGCTCCATATCAGAACTACAATATCAGTGCGAGCAGCAATGAGAACGGACTGAACTGGTATGGTTCTCTGAATATGACCGATGTGCGCGGTATCATCAAGGATACTGGAGTCAGGAGGATAGGAGGACGTTTCAATTTCTCCAAGTCCTTCAACGATTGGCTGACAGTGGGACTGAAGATTCAGACAAACCATAGAAAGACAGACTGCAGCAAGGCTGAATTCAGCGGAACCGGCTATTCTCAGGGCGCAATATACCTTTCGCCCATCATAGGCCCGATGGACCAGAGCAACCCTCTCGTGGATAATGGAAAACTCATCAATACGCCAGTGGCCTCCATCGAATATGAAGACTACTACAGGACGCAATGGTCGAACACCGACGCGATAGAGTTTGTGCTCAAACCGGTCAAGGGCCTGACCATAAAGAGTCAGAATTCCGTGCGCCTTTCTCAAGGCCACATATATCATTTCTGGTCCAACCAGCTGCCGAAGCGAAGGGACGAGGAAGGCTCTGATGCCTACAAATACGAGAATGAAGGACTTCTGCTGTCATCTGAGAATACCGTGACCTACAAGACCAAGATCCGCAGAAGGCATGAGCTTGAGGCCATGGCTGGTTTCTCTGCGTCCAAGTCAATCGTAAGGAACACGGCTGTCAAGGCGGAAGGCCTTATCATGGATGAACTCAAATGGAACAATCTGAACGGAATCTCCAGCAAGGAGAACTACACCGTCAGTTCGGGACTTACCCAAATTGTCCGGGAATCTGTTTTCGGCAGGTTCAACTATAACTGGCGTGGCAGGTACTATGTGACGGCAACCCTCAGAGCCGACGGTTCTTCCAATTTCGCGGCCAACAGCAAATGGGGATTCTTCCCTTCGGCGGCGCTGAAATGGAATGTCGTCAAGGAGCCGTTCATGAGGAATGTCTCATGGATCAGCGGCCTGTCGCTCCGAGCAAGTGCCGGACGTACGGGAAATGATGCGATAGCGGCCTACAGGTCTCTCCAGTCCTATAATTCATCCACTAGCGCATATATATTCGACAATGCCATGGGAGTGGTCTATTATCCTAACAGACTTGCCAACCCTGACCTTACCTGGGAGAAGACGGACCAGTACAATGTGGCCCTGGAGGCCTCTTTCCTTGACGATAGGATCAATCTGGAACTGGATGCCTATTGCTCGACCACGAGAGATCTGCTCCTGACGGTTTCGACCATTCAGTCGACGGGCTACAGCAGCATATTCAGGAATCTGGGAAGGACATCCAACAAGGGTATGGAGCTTACCCTTGAGACTAGGAACATCGAAACCAGAAAATTCGGCTGGAGCACTGTCCTCACTGTATCGCATAATATGCAAATGGTCGAGGATATCGGCCACGAGGATTACGTGAGCACAGTCAAGTCGCCGGGAGCACAGCCTTTCATGATGTATGGCTACAAGACGGGATATCCTCTGAATGCTCTCTGGGGATTTGAGTACGGAGGAGTGGTGCACACGCCGGAGGAGTTCATCGAGAACCAGACCACTAGACAGTATGTATATCGTCAGGACTTCACATCCACCACCGCACAAGGTGTTCCTCGTTATGTGGATCAGGACAGCGACGGAGTCCTGACCACAAAGGACCTTGTTTATCTGGGAAATGCAGATCCTGTCATATATGGAGGATTTCAGAACAACTTCACGCTAGGCAATTTCAAGCTTTCAGTATATCTGGCCTATTCGTTGGGAGGTGCCATCTACAACTATTCTGAACTGTATATGGGCGGTGGCTGGGCCACGAACCAGTATCGCTATATGCTCGACTGCTGGACTCCGGAGAACCGCTGGTCGGATATCCCGAGAGCCGGCACCAGCGATGTGATGCTTCCTTCGTCGAACTTTGTGTATGATGCCTCATATCTGCGCCTCAAGGATGTGACCCTTCAGTACACCTTCGATATGGACAGGTTCAATCAAAGATTCTGCCGCAGCATCACTTTGGGACTCACAGGGAACAATCTGTGGCTATGGTCGAAGTATCCGGGATTCGATCCGGATGTCTCGACCGAAAGTGGAGACTCGACTCTCAGGAGAGTGGATATGAACTCTTATCCTACATCGAGAAAACTCGTATTCAGTGTCCAGATCAAATTTTAAAGTCATGAAAAGAATATTTACATATATGCTTGTGCTGACTGTTGTGACCGGCTGTTCTCTTGAAGAGGACAGGGAGTCGTTCGCAGACAGGGAACATTCGTACCAGAATTCGTTTCAGGCTGAGGCGGTCGTGAAATCCTGCTATGCCCAGATCGAGTCCATGTTCAACTCCTCGTCAGCAATGATGATGGAGGTGGCTTCTGACCTATGGTGGCAGAGCACTTCCATCGTGGACGCCATATCTGCCATATCTCCGACCAAGACCGGTCAGGGCTCTGCCATATGGAAGCGCTGCTACAACGGAATCATGCGCGCCAACGAGGCGGTGGAATGCATCTTGGCTTCGACCGAGCTGGATGAGGATGACAAGATGGCCCTTCAAGCCGAAGCCAGGGTTCTGAGGGCGTTGTTCTATTACTATCTCACCAATACCTTTGACGGCGTTCCTTATTATACCTGTATGGTGAAGGATATGGAAACTCTGGAAATGGTCAGGAAACTTCCGAGGACAGACTCCGAAATAATCCGCCGTAACCTCTACGATGACCTCAGAGACAATGCCATCCCGTATTTTACGGAAGAGAACGGTCTGAAGAGACGCACTTTCGAGGTGAAGGGGAACCGCGCAGGCTATGCTCTCGGACTCATGCTGATGGCAAAGTTCGCTATGTGGAACAAGGAGTGGACACTGGCTTTAGAGCCTCTTCAGCAGCTTGAGGCCTTGTACGGGACTCTGACAGAGTCTTCCTATCCGCTGGAGGAGACCGTATGGTGGAAGAAGAATACGGCAGAAAGCATCTTCGAGGTTCAGCACGAATGGAAGGCAGACGGAATCCAATTTACGAGCACGGCCTGCACCAATATGTATCCGGTGATATCATCAGACGGAACTCTGGACGGAGTTTCCATGCCGGAGTGGGGACGGGAGCTGTCTTCGCATACATGTGCCAGAGCTACATATCATTTTGCCGCCTTCAGACCGGCAGAGGGTAACACCAAGGCGGAAAGTACAGACAAGACCTATACCACTTCGATATTCCGGCCTCTGCCTTTGACCTATGGCAAATATGATGAGACCCTGAACAGATATACGGTCAAGATTGATACGAATGCCTTGAAGATCATGCGTATCAGGGGTGAGAAGATTGACAGGAGGGTACTCTATGTCCTTGGCCTGGGGAATCTGGAGACAGGTGAGACCTTTGGCAATGTGAGCAAGTATGGATATGCCTATGGAGGAATGAAATTCTGGATTCCGGACAGGACGGCAAATTACGACTCCAACAACTACAAGATATTCCGGTATGCAGATGCCGTCCAGATGATGGCGGAATGCTATTGCATGCGCGGAGAATTCGAGAAGGCTCTGCAATATCTCAACTATCCTCGTGCCAGGGCTGGAGTCGATCCGTACCTTGTTTCCGAGTATGGTGATGAGGAGTCCATAATGCAGCTCGTTCGGGATGAACGTGCCCGTGAACTTGGAGGAGAGTTCCACAGAAGATATGACCTCGTACGATGGGGAATATGGTATCAGGAGGTGACGGGGAATCAGGATTCCAAAAGGACAATCCTCACCTACATAAGGCCATATCATCAGTACTATCCGATTCCGGACACCGAGTGCGCTCTTTCAGGATATGTCTTGACAAATCCCGAGTATGAGGGTGCAGACTCCATTGAGGGAGATTTTGAAGAAACCGAAAAATAGTGACTACCATGAAGAAACTGATACAGATACTGATTGTAATGTCTGCGGTCCTGATGCCGTTCGGATGCTCGGAGCGTTTCGAACAGGAATACGACAGTCTTTATTATATGGGACCCGATAGCACGGAATACTGTCATATGCCGTTGAAGTACTCTCTATCTTCGTCAAGCGGGAAGCTTCCGGTGCTTGTGACATATTCCGGCTCATGGGATGCCTCATTGGACAACCAGACTGACTGGGCGTTCCTTGACAGGAAGGGAGGTACCGGAATCGGATACTTCCGGATGTTTTATACAAGCAATCCGGACACGTTGCGCACGACGGTAATCACCTTGACCTGCGAGAATGGAGATGAGGCACAAATCATTGTGGAACAAAAAGGAAAATAACGATTATGAATATGATAATACGTAAATCTTTGATTGCAGGAATGGCCGCACTTGTCTGCCTTGCCTCCTGCAAGAAGGAAAAGGAGCTGACTGACATCCAGCTCAATCTTTCCGAAGTTATCCTTTCTGAGGGCGATACCCTCATTCTTACGGCAGGTGTCAAGCCGGATGCGGACTCTCTGCTTCTTGAGTGGAGTACGCTGGATACTACGGTAGCCGTCGTCAGTGATGGTTTGGTCAAGGCTGTGGCCTCAGGAGAGACCTACATACTTGCTTCTGTGGGAACAGTCAGCAAGGGATGTCTGGTTACTGTCATTGCTTCCGTAAAGGGAATCACCCTTGATAAAAGTCTGATCTATATGGCTCCGGACAGTTCGGTGGCGATAACCGCAACGGTGAATCCTGCCCATGCGCTGAATCCTGCCGTGCATTGGACCACGTCCGACCCGAATGTGGCGGTAGTGTCCGACGGACTTGTTCTGGCGCGTTCCAAGGGTCTGGCAGAGATAACAGCAACCACGGAAGACGGCGGATATGCAGCAACCTGCAAGGTTGAGGTGATGGCGATGCCTACTGCTGTTGTGCTGACTCCTGACAAGGTCGAGGTCGATGCCGGAAAAACAGTTCAGCTTGAAGCCGCAGTGCTTCCCGATGAAATCTTCACACGCAAGGATGTCGTCTGGACATCTTCGGATCATTCAGTTGCAACGGTCAGTGAGACCGGTCTTGTTACGGGTGTTGCCAAGGGAACAGCCGTGATAAAGGCTGTTTCCGTCGTGAATGGAGTTTATGCAACCTGCGAAGTCGAGGTGAAGGCTCCGGTGACTGGGGTTTCTCTGACAGAGACACTTGTCAAGGTATATCTTGGCGACAGACATCAGCTGACAGCTGTAGTTTCTCCGGAGAACGCAAACAATAAGGGCGTGACATGGACTTCTAGCGATGAAACCGTGGCAACTGTCACTTCGGAAGGTATCGTGTTCGCATATGCTGTGGGCAAGGCCACCATGACTGTCACGACAGACGAAGGAGGATTCAAGGCGGACTGTGTCATCGAAGTAATCAAGGGAGACCAGCCGGTGACCGGAGTAACTCTCGACAGGTCGTCTTTGACTCTCGTGTCCGGACGCTCTGCCTACCTTATTCCGACTGTATCTCCAGTGGCTGCAATAGATAAGTCTGTCGTGTGGAGCACTGAAGATGCAGACATAGCCGATGTCGATCCGAAGACCGGGGAGGTGACTGCGGGACGCAAGGCAGGCAAGACCGTGATTACTGCCAAGACTGTTAACGGCGGATTTGAGGCTTCCTGTGAGGTCACTGTGGTGAACT
>JAEIGA010012722.1_pt1 | contig 12784 bp, 6 predicted proteins | sample 9270691 | NCBI WGS metagenome assembly JAEIGA01 (sample SAMN17057246, study PRJNA624740) | gut metagenome | biome: biome; isolation source: fecal sample | host: Bos grunniens | place: China: Xizang | collected 2019 | reverse complement strand
TTACCTTAAATATTGCATAAAATTCTCCGCTGGCATCTATAACATGTCCGTTACCGTTGATGGTGATATTGTCATTTTCTATATTGATTACATTTTGATTTATTATTTTTTGCTTTCCTTCTCCATCAAAATTGTAGTCTTTATCAATATCGTATGTATTTCCTGGCTGGAGATTTTGAATGTTATGGTTCAGGTCTTCATAGCTTCCGGGGATGGTTATTTGGTCGGTCGGTATGTGGTCATTAATCTGTGTCAGGTTATTCGACGGCATAGTGTCTGTATTGCTTGCAGAAACGCAAGACATTCCTATAAATAGGCATATCAATGCCGCTATTAAAAACAAATGCTTTTTATTTTTCAGTTTTCTCACCTCTAAAAAGGGATTCTATATTTTTCTACAATTTTGTCTATTTCTGTTTTAATATATAATATTTTTTGTATGCAAGCACTTACTTGCATTATTTTCTAATTCTAATGATGAACATTTGTTTTTAAGTAAAATAAGTTAATTTAATTATGATGGATATATAATTAAAGCATTAAATGAAAGAATTATTGTTCTAATTTTGTACTTTCTTTCAAAAAATTGGTCGGTGTGGCGAGGCGGATGAATCAAATATTAAAAAATAGTAAAGAAATAGTTGAAATTAAATTTCAACAATATTTCCTTTAAAGAAATCTATTCTTTCTTTTTTAAGTTTAAGGTTTCTTTTTCAATGTTAATTTTTTCAGTTAAAAGGGTTTTGTATTCTTCCATTTCACTTTTAAATTCTGCAAGATTATCTTCCATGGAAATTAATTCAGATACATTACCAATATCTTTTTCGAGATTTTGGATTAAGTCATTTTTGGCTTTTTGCATTTTTAATTCGGTTTCCAATATGACTTCTTCTAATTTGTTAGTGGCTTTGAATAAAATGAAATCAATAGGTATGTCTTTAATTTCTTCAATTTCTTTATCAATTCCATCCAATACTTTAACAATTTCTTTTTCCGCATCTTCTTCAGCTTTTGCGAATTTATTGATTGCTTTTTCAATATGGGAAGATATTTTTTTGTCGGTGTATTTTGCTTTAATGTTTATTTTTCTTTCTTCGTGATTGATTCTAGCTTGTTCTTTTTTTTCTTCATATTTTGCTTTTTGTTCATCGATTTTGAGGGTAAATTTTGCTTTTTCATCTTCTAAACTCATAATATCACCATCAATTATTTAAACATGGAGTTATTTGTGCAGTGTCATTAATAAATCTTTTCATTTTTTTGAAAAATTATTTTTTGGTAATGCTGATGCTCTGTCTGGAGTAAAGTTTGGGGTCATCAATTATTTCCAAAGCAGTTTTAATGACTGATTCTACTGTAGTTTGATGTGTTTTAACATTTTCTCCCTTTTTCGTTATTACGCAGTCGTCTTCATCCCCATACTCCAACAGACCTAACCTTAAAATGGTGTAGTCTATATCACTGTTTTCAATCAAATCTACGGAATACTGGTTCGGAATTTGCAGAGGCTCGTTTTCCACATTTAACTGAGCAGCGTTTTCAAGTTCATTGTAGACGCCGACCGTTGTCATGAAGATCATCCTTTTTGGATTGCAGCTGATGATATTGTCTACCATCACCGGCAGGTAATCACCTGAAATTGCGCAGTATACTAAATCACAGTCTTTTAAAGCTTTTTTCAATGTTCTGATATTTGTAGCATCAACACTTTTTGCAGTAATTCGATAATTGTCTTCAAACTTATCGCCAGCACTTGTGGAAATCAGCGTTAAGTGATGGTCTGTAACTGCAAGCAGTTTTGATGTTAATGTAATACCAAAGTTTCCAGTTGCACCAAGAATAGCTATGTTCATATTTAGTAGTTTGTTGTTCGGTTTAAAAAAAGTTCCGATATGTTTTCACATCTGTTATTGTTTTAAATCTTGCTATTGTTTGATATAATGGTGTTTCCATTGCTGCAAGATATATATTTAATGTCAGTTCGTGTTTTTCTTTCTATTTTCTTTGAAAACATTTTTTCCTCGAAAACACTCATTAAAATGGGTCTGTACAATAATTCTCGAGGATAAGCAAATTCACAGGGAGTTCCACGAAATTCTTAATTTGCTTTTGAACAGTCAATTAAATCAAACACATTTTTAATAAAATAGCACGGATGATCTTCAGGAATCAAGTTTCACAAGTCCCGGATGATTTATATAATTATCTTTTAAAACCATAAATAAAAAATAGTGACTTCGTGTCACATCCTCCATAATATTTAAAATAAAAAATATGGCATATGTGGCTTTATTTTTATAAAATAACTATGCAAGTAACTACTTACATGCGAAAAACCTTTTATATGGCTTGTTACATATCATTATATGTTGATTATAAAATTTTTTAAAAAAATGTATATTTTTAGTTGGAAAAAATATGAAATTTAATTCTGTTATTATTTTATCAATATTCATGTTAATTTTATCAGTAGGTGCTATTTCAGCTGCTGATGCTGATAATATGAATGTAACTGATGTGTCACAAGCTAATGATGCATCTTTAGCGGTTGAAAGTACTCAATTAGAACCAGTAAATGATGATGTAGACAATGATACAGCAGATACTCAAAACACTCAGGCAAAATTAAGCGCTGATGATTTAATGCATTCTAATGATGAATCACAATTTGCAGGTAATAATCTAGAAATCGATCCTCAATTTCAAGAAATCCTGGATAACCTTCCTTTTGATATTGATCCTAGTTTAATTCCATTATTAATTGGAGATACCAAACCTCAAGTTAAAAACACTGAACCAGTACAGGATACATTTAAAGATCTTCAAAAATTAATTGACGATGCAAGCAAAGGTTCAGTTTTAACATTAGCTCATAATTATTACAGAACTGATGATTTTAAAGTATTAAAAATTAATAAAGATATAACCATAGATGGTAATGGTTTTGCAATTGGTTTTGGTGGGTTAGATGGCCGCATTGAATCCCAACAAGGTAATGTTATTTTAAAAAATATTGAAATTTCTTATTCAAATAACCAAAACACAGACCATTATGCATTAGAGATTTCTGGTTCAGCAAATTATGTCCTCGATAACTGTAAGTTTTGCTATAATAACGGTGGAGCAATATTTAGATATTGTTGTGGCCAGCCAGACTTTAAATTTATAGTTAATAATTGCAAATTTGAAGGGAATAAAGCATTTCAGGGTGCCGCAATATCTTTCTGGGGACCAGGTACTTTTAACATAGAAAATTCTACTTTCTATGGTAATTTTGCAGGCAAACTGGGTGGAGCAATAGCATCAAATAATGATATGAACCTTAAAAACTGTCGTTTTGAAAAAAATGAAGCAAATAGTGATTTTGGTACTGCTCATGGTGGAGCAATATTTTGTGAAGGTCAAGTGAATGACGATGGATCAAGTTTCATTTCTAATTATGCAAACTTTTATGGTGGAGCAATATTCACTGGAAAAGATGTCCGCACACCACATACCATTTTTAAAGGAAATGAGGCAAGATTAGATGGTGATAATATCTGTGTAAGCAAAAACTATAGGAACCCTTACATTCCTACTCCTCTAAGAGATTTACATAGTGCTAGAACAAATTATTACATTACAAAAGGGAGCATGTAATTAGAAAAAATTAGTTATGTGTTGGATTGTCTTCATACAGAAGATGCCAACACAGATCATACCTATTTTGAAGGAAATGTTGCTGCAGGGCAATGATGTTCCTGCAGTATCCGACCATTACTATTCATCCAATGCGAAATTTTTTATAATATTGCATTATATATAACATATCCAATGTATAGTTTCATTCTTTGTTTTTTAATGTTGGTTGCATCGTACTTTATTTATGGAAAATTTGTAGAAAGAATGGCGGGTGTGGATGAAACTCGCGAAACTCCTGCATATAGGTTGCAGGATGGGATTGACTACATCCCTATGTCCAAAATAAAGAATTTTTTAGTTCATTTTTTAAATATTGCAGGTTTGGGACCAATTTTTGGAGCTATACAGGGTGCATTATTCGGTCCGGCAGCTTTTTTATGGATTACATTTGGTACAATATTCATTGGTTGTGTCCATGATTTCTTCTCAGGATTCATGTCATTGCGTGAAGACGGTTATACGATGCCAAATATCGTTTCAAAATATTTGGGGCAAGGATTTCGAAAGTTTATTGCAGTTCTGGTTGTGATTACAGGAATTCTTGTTGCCGCCACTTTTGCAAAAGGGGCTGCAGATTTAATCACCAATCTTACTCACATTCCGGTAATTATTTGTATAACTGCAATATTCATTTACTTTTTGATTGCAACTGTATTTCCTGTCGATAAGATTATTGGAAATGTATATCCTATTTTTGGCGCATTATTGTTGATTATGGTTGTGTTGATGACCGGCTCATTAATTTTAAATCCCGCATACTCCATTCCGGAGTTTACAACACAGGGTTTGTATTTGACGGACAAAAGTATTTTCCCGTATCTCTTTGTTACCATTGCATGCGGAGCCATTTCCGGTTTTCATGCTTCACAGTCTCCAATTGTTGCAAGATGTTTGGAAAATGAAAAGGATTCAAGACCTGTATTTTTCGGGGCTATGGTTTTAGAAGGTTTGGTTGCTCTTTGCTGGGCAGCTATTGCTATGGCATTTTTCCACGGTCAGCCACAGCTTGCGGCAATTTACGGTGCGGCTCCTGCTGTAGCGGTTAATGAAATGGCAAAAGCATTGATGGGACCTATGGGTGTGATTTTAACAGTTGTTGGTGTTGTTATCTGTCCGATTACGACAGGAGACACTTCACTTAGAAGTTCAAGGATAACTATTGTCGATGAACTTGGTATTAAAAACGATAAATTATCATCAAGGTTAAAAATCTCTGTTCCTTTGTTTTTAGCATCTTTTGGACTGACTTTTGTTGATTTCAGTTTGATTTGGAGATACTTTGCATGGTCTCAATTGATAATAGCTACAATCATTATGTATACGGCAACGGTCTTTCTGATTAGGAGGGAAAAGCACTATATCATTTCACTTGCGCCGGCATTGGTGTGTACATTAATTGCATTTGCATATATACTGCAGGCTCCGGAAGGTTTTGCATTGTCTTCAATGCTTGCAAATGTAATTTCAGTTATTGCAACGGCTATTGTTGCAATTGTATTTCTTAAAAAATTCAAAAAGTAGGAATTGAATTAATTCTACTTTATTCTTTCCTCGGTTTCAAACCAATCTTTTGTTTTTGCAGGACGCTTTGTGAATATTAATGATGAAATTATCGTAATCAGGGCAAGCACTATTATGATTATCACGGATTCTGTGGTTTTTATGGATAGCAGCTCATATAATCCTCCAACCCAGATTACAATCAGGATTGCGGGAATGATATATTTAACATGAATTAACCACCATTTTCCAAGTTTAAAAGTTTTGCTTCTGCTGTTTAAAAAATCAATTAGTCTTTCAGCTTTAAATATCCAGGCAAACATGATACATTCTACCAATACGGAAAATATGATGACAATATTGTTCACGAATATGTCTGCTATTCCAAGTATGTATCCTCCGGCGGATGTAGCATAAACCATTGATGCAAAGCCTCCAACCAGACATAATATCAGAGTGGCTTTACGTCTTGTTAAAGAGAATTTGTTTTGAATGGAAATCGAAAGAACTTCAAATGCAGACAGCATGCTGGTGATTCCTGCAACATAGACAGTAAAGAAAAACAAAGGTCCGGCAATCAGGCCGATAGTGCCCAGAACATTAAACACCTGCGGATATACAACAAAAATCAGTGTTGTTCCTTGAGTAATTATCTGGGAAACAGGAGTTCCTGACTGAAGAGACATATATCCTAAAATTGAGAAAACACCTAAAGCCGCGAAGTTTTCAAAGGCGGAATTTGCTATGACAACATAGAGTCCTGATGAAATCAAATCAATGTCGTCACCGGTATAGCTTGCATATGTAAATCCTGCACCCATTCCCAAGCTTAAGGAAAAGAAAATCTGTCCGAATGCAGCCATCCATATGTCAAAATGCCATAAAAGTGACCAGTTCGGGTTGAACAGCTCTGCCAGACCAATATTTGCGCCGGGCAGGGTCAGAGAGAATATGACAATGAAAAACATAATAACAAATAATACGGGTACGAATACTTTACAGACTTTACCTAAACCGTCATCCAGGTTTTTGTGGGAAATGAACCAGATGATAAACCACCCTGCAATCATGAAAATAGCAACAAAAGGAATAAAATTAAAAACGCCGCTTAATGAATCGGTAGACTGCAGCAGATTAACATTTAAAAAGGTATTCGGATCTGCTCCCCATCCTTTAAAAAAGCTTAAAAACAGATAAATTCCGTCCCAGCCAATGATTGTGGAATAATAGACTGCCATTATAAACACGACAACAGGCAAAACCCAACCGTAGAACTCAAATTTTGGTTTGATTTTAATGAGGGCTTTTGTAAATGATGACTGGTAATTGTAACCCACACCATATTCCAGAATTAAAAACGGAATTGCCAAAGAGAAAATGGCAACTAAATAGGGAATGTAAAAGGCCCCTCCACCATTGGAATAAAGCACATATGGATATCTCCAAATATTACCCAATCCAACTGCTGATCCTATCATTGCGAGAATGAATGCTAAACTGCTTCCCCATTTATTTTCATTTGCCATAATATCCCCTATAAATCTGTAATTAATATTTATATTATTAAAAATATATATTCATTTGTATAATATAACAGGTGAAATAATGCGTATAGTGATTGTCGGTGCAGGTGCTGCAGGTTTGACTTTGGCATCAAATATAAGATATAATGACGAAGAAACGGAGATTATAATTTTTACAAAAGGTGAGGATATTGCATACTCTCCATGTGCCATCCCATTGGTTTTGGGAGGATGCATAGAATCCTTTGATGATATAATTATGCATGATGCAGATTATTATCTGGATAAAAATATACAGGTGCATTTGGATACTGCTGTCACTCATGTGGATTCAGACAATAAGACAATTACCTTTGAAAAGGATTCTGCTTGTGAAACAATGGATTATGATAAGCTGGTGCTTGCTGTAGGGTCCGAGATTATTGATCCTGGTTTTGACATTGATGATGCGGACAGCATCTTTTCATTAACAAATATCCATGATGGAAAAGTTATCCAGAAATCTCTTGAGGGCAAAAAGGATGTCGTTTTCATCTCAAATTTTTCCATTGGAATTGAAAGCGCTTATGAATTGGCAAAAAAAGGATATAATGTAACATTCCTGGAACAGTCATTTGGCATTTTGCCATTATTCCTGGACGGAGAAATGTCTGGCAAGTTAATTGAACTAAATGATGGTGTGGATTTCGAAACGAATGCTGATGTAACTGCTATAACAACCGATGGTTCCAAAAAGGTTATCCATTACAATGATAAATCCATAACTGCTGATGTGGTCATTTTGCCTAGCAATAAAGTGCCGTCAACTTCCTTGGCTATTGAGGCAGGATGTGAAATCGGAGAGTTTGGTGCAGTTAAGATAAACGAATACCTCGAAACAAGCGTTGAAGATATCTATGCTATCGGGGACTGTGTGGAAGTGGAAAGCCATGTAACCGGTACTCCAACATTGTCTCCTGCAGGCACTACTGCTGTTCGCCAGGCAATGGTTCTGGCAAATAATTTCACGGGCAATAAGCTAACATTCGACCCTGTTGTCAATACTGTGGTTTCTAAAGTGGGGGAATATAACTATGCCTGTTCAGGCATAACGGAATCATTTGCAAACATGATAGGAATGCCTGTTGTCTCCGAATACATGGAAACCTGCCAAAAGGCAAGATATTATCCTCAAAACAATAAATTATATATTAAGATGATTTGTAAATTGGACGGTACTGTTGTCGGCTGTCAGATGCTGTCTGAAGGAGATATTTCATCAAAGATAGATGCTTTATCATTTATCATTACAGATAATTTGAAATGTGATGAAATTATTCAGAAGGAATTTTCATATACTCCATCATTGGCTATGGTTGTCAGTCCACTTGTTCAGATTTCATTGAAAATTATGAAAAAAATTGAATAATAATATTCGCTCAAAATTCGATAAATGATATTCATTTTTGAAAAAATGAGTAAAATATTTGTGGATTCATGTGCAGGTTAACATTAAACGTTAACTTCTTTCTCTTTTTTTAACACCGGAAATCATTTTCTGTTTAAACATTTATTTTTTGATTTAATGTACTAATTTAATCTATTTGTGAATAAAATAGCAAATGTTTATTTAATTTAAAAAATATATTTTTTTATAATATTGTATAACAGTGAGATATGATAATATGATTGATAAAAATGTAAATTATAATAAATACTTTATAGGAATTCTCAAGGATTTTGATGAATCTACTATTCTTAACCCGGATTTAAATGGGGTTAAAAAACCTGAATTAAATGAAAGTGAATTAAAAATAAATGCAGATGCAATTGAAGAATTTTGCAAAGAAAATTCAATTACGGAAAATATACTATTTTTAGCCAGCACTGCATTGGCATTGAATAAGTTTAATTTTTCAGATAAAAGTTTAATTTTCCATGAAAATAATATAATTTTTACAGTCAGCTCTGAAAATAGGGAAATGCTTCTTAAGGATTATTTAATGCAGATCCAAAGCGATTATATGGAAAATATGCAATATTCCCATTTTTCAATTGATGATATCATTGATGAATATAATCTCCAGACGGAGTTCTATTATGCATTCAATAAGGAATTGGATTTCAATTCTTTCGAATATAAATATAATTTTTACTTGAGCGTTCAAAAAGCAGGTGAAGAATTTATATTATCCTCTCATTATAATGACCAGTTATATTCTGGCACTTATGTCGATTTGTTCCTAAAAAGTATTAACACAATCATAAATCAATTTTTATCAGCAGACATCTCCGAATCACCATTGTCTGATATTTCACTTGTTGAAGAAAAAGCAGCTATTGAATTTAAAGAAGTTAAAGTTCCGTTCATCCACAAACGTTTCGAATTGCAGGCCGAGAAAAAACCGGACAACTTTGCACTTGTTTCAGATGGTGAAAGATTAACATACAGCGAACTTAACCAGAAGGCAAATAGAATTGCCAATGCGCTTATCAAAAAAGGAATAAAACCAAATAGCAATGTTCTGGTAATGATTCACAGAAATAGTAATTTAATTGCATCCCTTTTAGGTATTTTGAAGGCAGGATGCGCATACATTCCAATAGATCTTGAATATCCTCAGGAGAGAATTGACTACATTTATGAAAACAGTGAGGCAGACTACATTATTTCCGATGATGGTGCAGGAAGTTCATTGAACGTTAAGGATTTGCTCAAGGAAGAAAATACGGAAAATCCTGACGTTGAAATTTCCCCTGAAGATTTGGCATACATGATTTATACTTCAGGGTCCACCGGAAATCCTAAGGGAGTTATGATTTCCCATAAAAACATTACAAACTTATTTACTCATGATGAAGATAACAGATTGTGCCATATTTATAACGGCATGAACAAAACCCTTGCACTGAGTACTGTTTCATTCGATGCATTCCTGCTTGATTTCATGAGCTTGACATTTGGTCTGGAAGTTGTTCTGGCCAATGATAGTGAAGCCAAAAACATTACTGATTTAACTAAACTTATACATGACGAAAAGCCGGATGCACTTACATTCACTACACCATCAAGATTAAGGGAATATCTTGATAATGAGCAGTTCAATAAGGAATTCTCCTCATTCAAGTATGTTGCAGTCGGTGGGGAAATGGTGCCTCAGGATTTGATTGCATATGTTCTGGAAAATAGTGAAGCTGACGTTTATAACATTTACGGACCTACCGAAGCAACTGTAATATCCAATTCATGCAAAATCACCGATCCAAAAGAGCTTACAGTCGGTAAGGCACTTTACAATTATGTGACTGATGTAAGGGACATTGACGGTAACGTATTGCCTCCTGGCGTAATGGGTGAGCTTTATATTGGTGGTTATGGTGTAGCTGGAGGATACTATAACCTTGATGACAAAACCAAAGAGGTCTTCCTTGAAATCGACGGCATCCCATACTACAGAAGTGGAGATTATGCGATAAAACTTCCAAATGAGGAAATCGTTATTAAAGGTAGGATAGACAATCAGATTAAGTTAAGAGGATTGAGAATAGAAATCGGAGAGATAGAATCAAACATCGCCGATTATCCTGGTGTAAAAGAAAACATTGTTGTAATTAAGAAAATCAACAATACCGACCATCTGTGTGCCTACTTCACCACTGAAGGTGAAATTGACATAAATGATTTGAAAGAATACCTGAAAGACAGATTAACCAAATATATGGTTCCAACAGTCTTCATGCATATGGATGCAATGCCAAAAACACCAAACGGAAAAACGGACGTAAAAGCACTTCCTAAACCAATACTCACTCTTGAACTGGTTCCTCCGGAAACTGAACTCGAAGAAAAATTATTCGATATTGCATCATCAATTTCAAAAACCACTGAATTTGGTGTGACTGATGATTTATATGCTATCGGATTCACGTCATTGTCATTAATGCATCTTGCTTCCAGCATCTATGAAGAAATGGGATTCAATATAGATATTTTCAAATTGCTTGATGAGCCGACAATTAGGAATATTGTAAATCTTATTGACAATGCTAAGGATTCAGTTGATTTGGATGAAATTATAGAGGAATCCAAAGAATCAATGTATCTTCCTTTGACCGCAAATCAGATGGGTGTATACTACGAATGTGTTCAGAACCCTGACGTTCCTCAATATAACATTCCTAACCTCCTCAGATTTGACAAGTCAATTGATGCTGAAAAATTAAGGGAAGCAGTCATTAAAACAATTGATGCATATCCTTATCTTAAAACCAGAATTGTCATGCATGGTGATAATCTAATGCATAAGCGTGACGATTCAATTCCAATAGAAGAAATTCCAATCGTTGAAGTGCCAAGCATCAGTGATGAGGAAATTCAAAGGCTCAATACCAAAATATATAACCTGTTGGGAGACCAGCTATTTAGAGCCAAGATATATGTGACTGATGATGAGGTTATACTCTTCATTGACATACATCACATAATAACTGACGGTGAATCTATTGACAAGTTATTCAGAAGCTTTGCCACTGCCTATGAGGGCAAGGAAATCAAGGCAGAAATTATTGACGGATATGCTAATGCATTGATAGAGGCGAAAAATGAAAACAGCGAATCCTACATTGCTTCTGAGAAATATTTCCATGATCTGCTGACTCAGGAAGTTGACTCAACAATCCTTACTCCTAACCTTAACGGAAATCCTGATGACGGAAACTTGGAATCAGTATCTAAAAAAATCAATCCGCAGAGTGTTAGAAAATTCTGTGCCGATGAAAGAATAAGCCCTAATGTCTTGTTCATGTCCAGTGTTCTATTGAACTTAAATAAATACACATTTTCAGACAAATCATTAATTACCACTATTTATAACGGTAGAACAAGTTCAGATTTCTTCAATACTCAGGCATTTTTAGTCAAAACCCTGCCTATACTATCCATTAATGAAGACAGAAATATTTCTGTCAAGGAACTCTTAAATCAAACTTCTGAAATTTGGAAAGAAACCATTAAACATTCCGATTATCCATATACAAAAATTTCAGAAGAGTTCCAGTTAAAACCTGAGTTCATGTATACTTACAATAATCTTGATGAAGAGATTATCACAATAAACGATAAAGAGTATCAGTATACTCATTTGGAAACCCTTGAAACTAACTATAAGATAACATTCGATGTTAACGAAAGTGAAGATGATATAGAGTTGGTAGTATTATATAATGACCAGCTATACACTGAAATGTACATTAAAGTATTCTTAAATGGTGTTTTAAATACCATAGAACAGTTTATAAGCGATGACATCGAAAACTTAAAAATCAATGATATTGAATTAAATAAAAATTATGAAATCCCTGTTTTCACTCCTGTGGAAAATCCATTTATCCACAAACGCTTTGAACAGCAAGTTGAGGAAAATCCTCACAATATTGCTCTTGTTGCAGAAGATGCCACATTGACCGCCGAGGAACTTAACCAAAAAGCGAATAAAATAGCTAATGCCTTGATTAAAAAAGGTGTCAAGCCAAAAAACAATGTTTTGGTAATGCTTCACAGAAACAGCGATCTCATAGCGTCCATTCTGGGTATTTTAAAAGCCGGATGTGCTTACATCCCAATCGATTTGGAATATCCTCAGGAAAGAATCAACTACATTTATGAAAACAGTCAGGCTGATTATATTATCTCTGATGAGGATAATGAAAATTCCTTGAACGTTAAGAAATTGCTTGAAGAGACAGATGATTCAACTCCTGATGTTGAAATTAGTCCTGATGATTTGGCATATATGATTTATACATCAGGTTCAACCGGAAATCCTAAAGGAGTAATGATTTCACATGAAAACATCTGTAACGAGGTATCTAATCCTAAATCAGAATACGAAAGCCTGCTGTGTATTACTACAATTTCCTTTGACGTAGCTATGGATGATATATTCGTGGCTCTTGCCAATGGAATAAAATTAATATTTGCTAATGACAGTCAAATCAAAAACATTCCTGAACTTGTTGGTTTGATTGAAGAGAATAAGCCTGAAGTTGCAGACTTCACTCCGTCCAGGCTGGCTTCACACCTTGAAGTGGAAGAGTTTTGT
>JAEIGA010012721.1_pt1 | contig 12785 bp, 10 predicted proteins | sample 9270691 | NCBI WGS metagenome assembly JAEIGA01 (sample SAMN17057246, study PRJNA624740) | gut metagenome | biome: biome; isolation source: fecal sample | host: Bos grunniens | place: China: Xizang | collected 2019 | reverse complement strand
GTCGGAAAGTAGTTTCTTAAGTACTTTTTGTGATGCCTGCTGTGAGAATCCTAGCATAACAAGAGCTGCAAGAGCTTCGTCGAAAATCTCGTTATTAGCAAGAACCTGTATATTTAACGTATCAGATGGTGCTTTTATTTTATCTTTAAGGTCAACAATTATGCGTTGTGCTGTTTTTGCTCCGATACCTTTTACAGCTTTAAGGGCAGCAACACCCGAAGTAGCAATAGCTGTTTCCAATTCGGATGGAGATAAAGATGACAAAATCATGCGTGCAGAGTTAGGTCCCACGCCAGAAACACTAATGAGCAGCAAGAACATTTCTCTTTCATGCTTGTTGTGGAAACCATAGAGAATATGTGCGTCCTCTCTTATTGCTTCGTAGATATATATGGTTGCATTTTTGCTGTTTTGTAAGCTTGTATATGTGTTTAATGAAATATTTACAAAATATCCAATACCGTTATTGTCGATAACTGTATAAGTTGGAGTTATTTCGGCAATTTCACCTTTAATATATTCAATCATAATGGTATATAATGTTATTTGATAATCAATTTTGTGGTAAAAGAGGTGTTAGACCCTTCTACTTTTATAATATATAATCCTTTTGTTAATTTATTGTTAAGTTGCATATTTACCAATCCATTATCAGAGTTTATGACATCATTAAAGACCATCGCACCATTTAATGTGTATATATCTACTTTAACACGTTCTTCATGCTGAGTAAATAGGGTGAAATCTCCATTTGAAGGATTTGGATATAGTAAGATGCTATTGTTTGTATCATATATGTTGGTTATAGCACTATTATCGCTTTTGTCCTGAAGGATTTTAACAAGTCCATCGTAAGCATTTAGTTTTCCTGCACCCCATTGAATACTATTACCTGAATGTGTAAATTTATCGGTGGTTGCCGTTTCCTTCATAATAGTACGAATTTCGGTAGGAGTGAGGTCTGGATTGGCTTGCAACCATAGTGCTATAGTTCCTGTTGCAACCGGTGCAGCCATAGATGTTCCGGCCATGTCTCCCCAATGGTATTTACGGTCGTCACCGAATTTAGAGACTTGACTAGCAAGATAAGATTTCCCTGATACAGTTGTACTTTGGTCGTAATTGTTTACTGAAGATATAACTGTATATCCAGGAGCAACAACGTCAGGGTATGTTCTTCCGTAAATGTCAGTACCATAACTTGAAAAACTAGCTATGTTTCCATTTATTGCACCTGTATAGTAATAATATAGGTTGTTAATTGAATAAAATCCTCTTCTAGTGGAATATGCACCTATGGCTATGGCGTTGTCGGCACATGCCATACTGTTATAAGAGTTGTTAGGTGTACCTTGTGTATAATTTTGGTTACCAAGGTTAACGAATTGGTTTGGTGACGGGCTTGCCCAACAGTCAATTTCGGTGTTTGGTTTACCGTAATATTTGATACCTATGCGATAATTACTTTTAGTAACATTTCCATCAATATATGTATATAATTGATATCTTTTATTGTTTGGGTCTAGTTGACCATAGGCTACGATTGTTCCTTTAAAATACTGTGATAAAATTATATTGTTCCATTTAAATTCCTCGAAATTAGTAGAAGTTGGGAGGAATATTTGTGAAGGTAAAATTTCAGTTTGTTTTGAACGATCATATATGAAAAACTGAAGACCAAATGGCTCATTGTTTCTACTCCAAGCATCTATCTCGCTATAATAGTTCGTTCCATTATATTCAACAATCGTGCCTAGTTGAGGTTTTGAAGTATCTTGGTTTTTGAATACCGAATTAATGTGTAAATTGTTTTCACCTTCGTTTCCTACTGCAAAAACTACAATTTTACCTTCACCGGTAAGTTTTTCAATAGTTCTATTAAATTCATCTGTTTTATCGTGGGCGCCTGCATTTATCCCGAGGCTTATGTTTATGACAGCAGGTTTGTTGACTGAATCGGCATAGTCGAAAATAGTCTTTATTCCATTGATTATGTTTACATTGGTTAGTTCATTTTCAAGACCATATAAAATGATGTCACTCTCAGGTGCCATTCCATGATAATTGTTGTTGGTATAGCTGCCTGTTGCTATACCGGAAACATGAGTCCCATGACTTTCAGCTGAATTGTCGGTGGTAAGTGAAGCTATTGATGATGGGGTAGTGTAAAGATCTACTTTTTTTGTTCTAGGGTTGTATTTACCGGCCTTTTTGATACGTGTATTACCATTTGAATCCTTGAAGTTGATGTGATTATAGTCGATACCGGTGTCGATTATACCTACAACGACGTTTTTACCTTTATATACATCATTAATATTATATCCGGTGTGAATTTTATCCACGCCAATATCGGCACGAGCGCTATCATTTAGTAAATGAACGCGTCTTGCAATAGAAATGCTTTTGATTTCACTTAATTTAGCTAGTTCAGTTATGTTTTCAATCGGTATAGTTGCCGTTAAAATTGTGCCAAAGTCATAATTTATATTTATGTCTAGTTTTTTAAGAATATCGCTAGAAATGCTTGTTGCGTCATCTTTATTGATGATGATTTGGGCTATAGTGGTACCATTGGGTTCTTGATTAACCGATAAGTGCTTAATGGACTTTGCTTGTGTTGATTGTAGAAGCTCTTTGTGGTGGTTTACCAAAAATTGAGTATGTAGTGATAACTTATTTTCAGCGATAGAAAATAGAGTGTATAGTAAAATCAGTAATGTAAGTACTTGTTTTTTAAGCATAATTAGTAATGTGTTATTTTAAAACAAAATTAATTGATTGCAATGTAAAAAACAAATATATCTATTTAAATAGGTGTATTATATAAAAAAAGACTTCCGATTGGAAGTCTTTTTTAGCATTTATGAGAGTTCTGAAATATTATTTCTTTTCAGGAGCATTCAAAGATTCAACATACTTGCGAAGACCTTCGTTAGAAGGGTCAACTCTTAACCAATTTTCGTATGCAGCCTTCATCTTAGCAATGCAATCTAGATATTCAGCATTTTCTTTGTAGTTCTTGTCTTCTTTCTTAATCTTACCAGCAACGCTTGCATAGTATACAGCAATATAACGATATGAAATAATATATTCTCTTTGACGCTTTGTTAAGTTTTCTGGGTCTTGATCGTAAAGATCGATAAGGTTGTTATATGCTTCAAGTGCATTACCGTCGTTTTTTTCTTTATCAAGAAGTCCTTTGCAGTATGCTATTTGGAAAAGAATACGGTGGTTGCCAGGAACTAATTCATTAACTTTATCAGCCAATTCGATAGCCTTAGCCAATGCAGCTTCTTTATGTAAACCTGTAGTATCTGTTTCTGCTACATAAGAATATCTTTGAGATAGAACGAAGATGTCGTTTGTTACGTGCTTACCAGAGTCAACAAAACGTTGATAAGCTTCAGCTGATTTTACATATTCTTTTGCATCAAGATAAGCGTCACTGATTTCTTTAAGCAGTTCAGCCTTGTCTGGATTAAGTTCAACAGCCTTTTCATATTTTACAAGAGCTTCGGCTGTTCTACCTAGTTCTTTAAGAGTTGTAGCATAGTCTGTGTAGTCCTTAGCTTCATATTTTACTCCTTCAGGTAGAGTAGAGTTGAATAGTTCTTGTGCAGCTTTTTCTGCTTCGTTCCAATTCTTCAATGCAACTAGATTGTAGAACGCCATACGTTTCATGTAGAAGTTTTGTGGGTCGTTTGCAGGAAGTGTAGCAACAAGTTCTTTAGAAAGAGCTAGAGATTCATCATATTTTTGTCCGTAGAACAAAAGGAAAGCATAGCGAGAACGGTCTTGTGTAAAGTGGTTAGGGTTCTCGATATATTTACCATATTGTTGTGCGGCCTTAGCCCATTGTTCGTTCTTGTAGTATTTTTCAGCAAGTTCGCGTTGTACAAGAGCTGAATTAGGTTTCTTTTCTAGAATCTTGGTAAGCTGAGTGATAGCCATATCAGGGTTTACGTTATAATATGTGTTAGCATATTTTACGTAAGCTTCGATATTTTCAGGGTCAAAGTTGAACGCCATTTCGTAAAGACCGGCAGCTTCACCCCATTTCTTTTGCTCAGCATTGATGTCACCTTCAAGAATCCAAATATCAGGATTTTGTCCTTTTTCATATTTTTTGGCATTCTTTGTTGCTTTTTCGATGTCTTTTGCATAAGCAACAGGATCAGCTTCGTAATAAGCGCGAGCTATAGCAGCTTCTACAGAAGCGTCTTTCTTAACTAGTTTTTGAGCTAATTTGAATAATTCTTCAGCTTCTTTAGCATTTCCGTTCTTTAGAGCAACAGCGCCAAGACCAATTAGGTTGTAAGGATTGTTAGCGTCGGCAGCTTTACCTTTTTCGAAGTTAGCTTTTGCTTCGGCAACTTTTTTGTCCTTCATATCTAGGCAACCTAGATAATAGTAAGCTTCACTTTTGTTTGTTGAAGCGTCATTAAGGTTACGCATAAGAAGTTCTTTTGCGTTGTCATACTGACCTACCTTGTAATACTCGATACCATCTTTATAGCCTTGAGCTAGTGCTGATAAAGATCCTCCTAATAACATTAGGGAAACTAAAACTTTAAATTTCATTTCTAAATTATTTATTGTTTCAATTATTGTGATTTGTTCAATTGTTGATTATCTCTTGTTTTATCTTAGTTGCTAATTAACTTGTACCATTCGTGGTTGTATTGCAGCAGGTAATACTCCTGTATTTTGTATAATTTTTTGTCCGACAAATCCTGTCATAAAGGATAGGAATCCAATAGGAAGGCTACCTCTTGCGGCAGTGGTTACAACGTAAATGCTACGATATAGTGGATACTCACCGCTAAAAATGTATGCTTGATATGGTTTGTATCCGAATGGACTGTCATCACGTCTTATTTCAAGCACTTTTATGTTGTCCTTGAAGTCAAGAGCTGTGGTGTCGTTTTTTTGTAGCTCGTTGGAGTATTCGGCTGCACTTTTGCTACGACCTCTCATATCGGGGGTAATCCAACTAACACCTACGATACCGATAGCATTTTTATTTTTTGAAACGATATCGATAACCTCTTTGTTACTGTTTTGTGCATATACTTCGCTACCAAAAGGTTTACCTTTAGTAACCGAATCTTCCATGTATTTTACGATACTTGAGCCTTTATGGTCAAATACTACATGAATCTTCTTTAATTTAGATGGTGCAATTTCATCCCAATTGGCTGTTTCTCCTGTGAGAATACTGCTAAGCTCGCTTATTGTAAGTTCGTCTTGTGGATTGTCTTTGTTTACGATAAGAGCAATAGCATCAACCGCCAATCTTTGTTGGAACAATCTGCGATTTTTTGCTTTCAATTTTGCTGCGTGAGCCTCCGATAATTCATGAGGAATTACGATTAATTGTGTTTTCAATTCCATTAACGAATCTATAGCCGACTTCTCATCCATATAATATGGCATGATATTGGCTTTAGGATAATGGTATTCAAACATTTCAATTTCTTGGCTTAAGATGTTTTCAAAACTTTCATCACATATTACTGTAGCAATTCCCGAAGAATGTGAATTCTTCTTTTTTTGCTCACACGCTGTGAATACAATTGCTATTGCCAAGAGAAGGGTATATGTTAATATTTTTCGTGTCATTTTGTTTAAGTGTTAACTTATTTTATTTGGCTTTGAAATAGCGATAACCTCTCCAAAGACCATATACGATAAAAATACTACCTAATCCATATCGAGCCCAATCTTGAATCCAAAAGAAATAATTGGTACACAAGGTTAGATACGCCATGCTGAAATAGATGAAAATCATAAAAATACCGAAAAAAGTACTCCATTTAGCTACATTCTTAGCTTGAAGCTGTGAAGCATTTTTTGCTCCATTTCCTACTTTTTCAATTTCTTTGTTTTCTTCGTTTATCAATTGATTTTCTTCCATGAATTTATCGTTTTTTATATTTTGAAAAACACACTTTGCAGTGATGACAAAATATTGCGAGGTAAAGATAATCAAAAATCGTTGAATAATAAGTTTCTTAGGCTTTAATTATAATATCTTAACGTAAAAAAGTCGTTTTTTGATTATTCTTCACTCGGATTAAGTGATAATGTCTTTGACGTTTTAGCCCCAAGTTCCTTAATGTCGGCTACACGTTTCAAGATATTTCCTGTGCCTGTGGTGAGTTTTTTCATTGCATTGTCGTAGGCCACTCTGGTGGAACTTAGGTTTTTGTCTATGGTCTTCATATCATCGATAAAGCCCACAAATTTGTCATAAAGTTTACCGGTTTCTTCGGCAATTTTTACGGCGTTTTTAGTTTGTTTATCATGTTGCCATAATTGGTCGACAAGTTTTAGTACAGATACCAAGTGAGTTGGTGATATAAGAACGACGTGATTGTCGTAAGCATATTTCCAAATGTTATTATCATGTTGCATTGCAGCAATATAAGCACCTTCGTTTGGAATAAACATCATAACGAAATCGGCTGAATTGTTAATTGCTTTTTGGTATTTACAGTCCTTCAGTTCATCAATATGTTTTTTTACTGAAGTGAGGTGCTTGTTTAAATTGATTTTTCTAGTGTTTTCATCATCGCTAGCACAAAAATCTACATATGCTGATAGTGATACTTTGGAATCTATAATAATAGATTTGTCTTGAGGAAATTTAACTACAACATCGGGACGAACAGTTTGCCCATTTGACCCGGTAAGACGATTGCCTAGTTCATCGGTAGTTTGTTGAACTGTGAAATGTATGCCTTCTTGTAAACCACAGTTTTCCAAGATGTCGCGTAAAATCATTTCGCCCCAGTCGCCTTGCGTTTTACTATTACCTTTCAACGCATTAGTAAGGTCCTTTGCCTCTTTGCCTATGGTTTGGTTAAGTTCCATGAGTAGCTTAATGTGTTCTTTTAATGCTTCTCGGTCTTTGATGTCATTTTTTGCGTTGTCTTGAAGTGCGTTTTCAAATTTAGTAATTTGTTCTTTCAGTGGAGTGAGAATTTCGGTTAAGCGCGATTCATTCAACTCCTTAAAACGCCTGGTCTTATCGTCAAAAATCTCGTTGGCTAGCAGTCGGAATTGAGCTTGTGATTCTTGTTGTAGTTTAGTTTTTTCTTCGTTAATAATGCGTATTTGTTCTTGTAATTTTGCATTTTCGGCAGAAAGTGGTTGAAGATTTTCAATCTTTCGTTTTAGCTCGTTCAGCTGTGATGTACAACTATCAAGCATTGCCGATTTTCCTGCTATTTCGGTGAGAATAGAAGTCTTTTCTTCGTTGCTTTTGCGTAAAGAATTATATAAAAAGAATATAACACAAAAAAGTAGTATTATAACTACTGATAGAATAATTATAGCCATGATGATATCGTTTTTATTTAGTGTAAAGATACGCAATAATTATAAATTGAAGAAAAAATGTGATGAGTTTTAGGTAAAATGTGAAAAACTATACCTAATTTTATCACACAAAACGTAAAAGTTATAAAAATGGCAAAATTGAAATTGACTGATGAATGGTGGACTTGTCCGGCTGAGGCTGATAATGGCAAATTGATAATGGTGACCGGTCGTCGTGATATGGAAGAGGTGATAGCTACCGGTAAATATGATTGTCGCGTGGAAATTACGTGGAAATATGATGGTGATGCAAACGGGATGCCCGATGTTGCAACTTCTTCGCTTATGGAAGAGGTGCAAGATGCTTTACAGGCCGATTTTATGAAAGACCCGGTAGCTGTGCTTACCGGTATATATACAGGAAATGGTGAACGTAACTGGGTGTTTTATACTAGAAGTTTGACGATATTTGGTCGCAAATTAAATGAAGACTTGGCTAAATTTGAGCTGTTACCATTAGAGTTTTATGCTGAGAGTGATCCCGAATGGAACGAATATCGCGAAATGCGCGAAGAAACCGAGATTAAAGACTGATTGATAACCAACGCTTTGTTTTGTGTTATTGACTGTATTTATGGGATGATAGAGATAGTCTGTTGTCGTGTTAGGAAAGTGGGTGTATCTTTGCAATGAAAACAAGAAATACTAACGATTAAAACGATAAAGATTATGAAAAAATATGTTTGCATCCCATGTGGTTGGGTTTATGACCCTGAAGTAGGTGATCCTGATAGTGGAATAGCTCCTGGTACTCAATTTGAAGATATTCCTGAAGATTGGACTTGTCCATTGTGTGGAGTAACAAAAGAGGACTTTGAAGAATATAATGACTAAGTTAAAAACAAGAAAGACAGTTTCGCGAAACTGTCTTTCTTGTTTTATGTAATATATAATTGATTACATGTTCATACCGCCGTCTACTTGGATTACTTGACCCGATACGTAAGATGACATATCTGAAGCAAGGAATGTAGCTACGTTTGCAATATCTTCAACAGTACCTCCACGACGCAAAGGAATTTTTTTAGCCCATTCAGCACGTACTTCGTCAGGAAGTGCAGCTGTCATTGCTGTTTCGATGAATCCCGGAGCAATAGCGTTGGCACGAATACCACGTGAACCAAGTTCTTGAGCAATACTCTTAGCTAGTGCTATAAGACCTGCTTTAGAAGCAGCATAGTTAGCTTGGCCTGCATTACCATGTACGCCTACTACCGATGACATGTTGATGATAGAACCACTACGTTGACGCATCATGATAGGAGTAAGTGCGTTGATGTAGTTGAAAGCTGATTTAAGGTTTACAGCAATAACTGCATCCCATTGAGCTTCACTCATACGCATCATAAGACCATCTTTTGTGATACCTGCGTTGTTTACAAGAATGTCGATGTGACCAAATTCTTTATGTATTTCCTTTACAGTGTTAGCTGTGTCTTCGAAGCTTGCTGCATTAGATGCATAACCTTTAGCTTTTACGCCTAGAGCTGCAATTTCTTCTTCGGTTTGTTTGCCATTTTCGTCGATTACCAAATCGGTGAATGCGATGTCGGCTCCTTCTTGAGCAAATTTAAGTGCGATAGCTTTTCCGATACCGCGTGCTGCACCTGTGATAAGTGCCACTTTTCCTTCTAGTAATTTCATAAATTATAATTTAATTATTGTTTTCTTTTTTTGTTAGGCTTTAATTCCATGTAGGATAAAGTCTTTTATGTATTCTCTCAACTTAAGTTTTTCAATACCAAGCTCGGCAAAGTTGTCGCGCACATAGGGTACATCCATTCCTTGAAGAGCAAGAATCATTACTGTTGCTGTTTCTTCTATGTGCCGAATTCTAAAAATTCCTTTTTCAACGCCTTCGGCAAGGATTTGCTTCAATATGCTCACTTCTTTGCCTATCGTTGCTTTTCTAGCTCGGTCTACTTTGCGAATATCACGAAAGAAACCGGCACGCAGTGACCCATTGCGATATACAAGTTCTTTGATTGTTTCAAATCTTATGAAGATGAAATTCATCAATTTTTGTTCCGGTGGAATGGGTTGATTAGGAATGTCAATGAGTTTATCCACAATTTTGTCGCTTTCGGTTTTAACGACAGCATTTAGGATTTCTCTCTTGTTTTTAAAATAGGTATATATGGTGCGACGTCCTTTTTCAGAAGCCACAGCAATGTCATTCATCGTTGTGTTTTCTTCGCCTTTTGTTGCAAAAAGTTGTCTCGCAACTTCGATAAGTTTATCTCTCGTTTTTAATACCATATTTATAAATATACCTATGTTAAATTACTTTGCGAAATTAATAAATTTAATTAAGGTTGCCAACTAATTTCTTTTAAAATAATGAAAATGGGCGGTTTTTGACTTCAATGTATAATTTAATGCATGCTTTTTCGTTACATTAAATATAATATTTATAGAATTACATGAAATCATATATAATTACATTGTTATTTACAATACTATCGTTTTATACAGCGGTAGCGCAGATTAGTGTTTCGGGAAAAGTAACTGATGAAAAGGAAGCTCCCATTGAGTTTGCAACAATCAGAGTTGTGGGTACGGCTATTGGAACTAATTCCAATCTTAAAGGCGAATTTTCGTTGTCGGTGGCTCAGTGTGATACTTTGTTAGTGGAGGTGAGTTGTATTGGCTATGCTAGTATCAAGCGACAATATGTAAAGCCAAAAGGCAAAATTACGTTGAACGCTAAGTTATATCCTAAATCTCAAGAGCTTAGAGAGGTGCAGGTGGTTGAAATAAAACGCCAAACAAATCAAATGCAGACTATTGATGCGAAGGCGTTGCGTCTCACTCCCGATGCATCGGGAGGAAGTGTGGAAGCTGTCTTATCTACAATGGCCGGTGTAAGTTCCAAAAATGAAATGAGCTCGCAATATATGGTACGTGGCGGTTCTTATGATGAAAATAGTGTATATATTAATGGTATAGAGATTTATCGTCCGCAACTTATCAGTTCAGGACAGCAAGAAGGTTTGAGTATTATAAACCCGGATATGGTTGGTTCGGTTAATTTCTCTACCGGAGGTTTTAGCGCAGAATATGGAGATAAAATGTCATCGGTGCTGGATATCGCTTATCGTGAGCCGGAGGCTTTTGAGGGGGCAGTGTCGTTGAGTTTACAAGGTGGTAGCTTATCTATCGGGCAAAGTAATAAGCGTTTTTCTCAGTTGCATGGTTTTAGATATAAACGAAATTCATCGTTGCTTGGCTCTTTGGAAACCAAAGGAGAATATGATCCGCAATATTTTGATTATCAGACCAATCTCAACTATAAAATAGGTGAGAAATGGAAAGCCTCTTTTTTGGGAAATATATCTATAAACAACTATCGTTTTACACCTCAAAATCGAAACACAAGTTTTGGAACTTCAACCAATGCCAAACAGTTTACGGTGTACTTTGATGGGCATGAGAAAGATAAATTTGAAACCTATTTTGGTGCGTTATCGTTGAATTACCGATATTCAAAAAATAGTGATATGTCATTGCTTGCATCGGGATATTTGACTAATGAACTTGTTTCATACGATATTCATGGAGAATATTGGCTTGACGAAGCCGGAACGTCGGGTGAAGGTGGAGTAGGTGGTGAACTTGGTGTGGGCAAATATCATGAACATGCTCGAAATCGCTTAAAAATGAGTGTGTTTTCGTTAGGGATGAAAGGTAATATGGCATTTGGTCGAAATAAACTTTCTTATGGGATGTCTTTTAATCGCGAGACTATATATGAACGTGCTAGTGAATGGGAACAGCGTGATTCAGCAGGATATTCATTGCCACATACAGGAAATGGTGTGCAGATGGTATATAATCTAACGTCTAAGCAGGATTTTTGCTCAAATCGCATTTCAGCATTTGCTCAAGATGTGTATAGAATTACTAATGATGCAGGTTATTGGACCATAAATGGTGGTGTGAGACTATCATATTGGGATTTTAATAGTGAGTTTCTGATAAGTCCGCGTGTAAGCGTTGGTTTTATTCCCAAAAGTAATGAACGATTTGCATTGAGAATGGCAGCCGGAATGTATTATCAATCTCCATACTACAAGGAATATCGTATGGAGAAACTTGATGAATATGGTAATGCTTATATAGCTCTTAATAAAGATATAAAATCCCAACGCAGTATACATTTTATTGCAGGAGGAGACTATACTTTCCGATCTAATAACAGACCATTTAAGTTTACTGCTGAAATGTATTACAAGAATCTATCAAATGTGATACCTTACGAGATTGATAACCTTAAATTGGTTTATTCCGGTTTGAATGAGTCTAAAGGTTATGTAGCGGGGGTAGATTTTAAATTTTTCGGGCAGTTTGTTGAAGGTACAGATTCATGGGTGAGTTTCTCTTTAATGAAAACTCAAGAGGAATTGAATGGGGTGAAAGTACCTCGTCCTACTGATCAACGTTATAGTTTTGCATTGTTCTTTACCGATTATTTCCCTAAATTTCCTAAAGCAAAATTCAGTTTGAAGGCAATTTTCTCCGATGGCTTACCAACCACATCACCTCGTGCGACACGTGATATCTCTTATTTCAGAGTGCCTGCATATAAGCGTGTAGATGCAGGAATTTCATATCAATTGGTCGGCGGTGAAAATAAACCTACTTCGGGTGTGTTGAAATCGTTTAAGAGTGTTTGGTTGGGTGTGGATGTGTTCAACTTGTTTGACATTTCCAATGTGAGCAGTTATTATTGGGTAACCGATGTTAATGAAATGCAATATGCTGTGCCGAATTATTTGACTCGACGTCAATTAAATGTTCGCCTCTCAGTTAACTTCTAAAATTGAATACGTTTTCTAAATAGGGCACTTGGTACAATTTTGCGTATTTTGGAGTAAAATATAGCCCAAAATTTCATTCCCTTTGTTCCTAAGAAAGGTATATATAATGTACGTAATTTTTGAGATGTTGGGATTAGAGATTTATCGATTGTTGAGGCATGAAAATCAAATGAGGCAATGATTTTGTTTTGTTCTTCTTTTGTGAAATGAGATTTGTTCTCAGTAAAGAATATCCAATGATTGATAAGGCTATACCATCTTATACGTTCATGAATGGAAAGAATTTCACGATTAACGCCAAGATTTTCCAAATGATTTTTTAGTGCGAAATCGGCTATAAACACATCAAATCGTCTTATTGTGATGGCATTTGAGATAGATTCGCTACGTTGGCGATAGAAATATTTACCGGAACTTAGTCTCACTTCGCGAGAAGAAAAGTAATGCTGTTTTGTTGTTATGTCATCGGCAGTGTAGCGTGTACTTTCGTCATAAGGATATTTCTTATGAATATCGGCGCGAATTACATAAACTCCATGTATGCTCCAATCTAGAGACAGTTTCATTGCTTCCTCTCCC
>JAEIGA010012720.1_pt1 | contig 12785 bp, 9 predicted proteins | sample 9270691 | NCBI WGS metagenome assembly JAEIGA01 (sample SAMN17057246, study PRJNA624740) | gut metagenome | biome: biome; isolation source: fecal sample | host: Bos grunniens | place: China: Xizang | collected 2019 | reverse complement strand
GGCAGTCATAACCGATACATACAGAGATTTGTTCCAAATCAGCAAAGTTCTTGTTCAAATAGTTAGAAAGACCTTGAGTAGCAGCACCTACAGTGTAGATGTTCATGCGGTTAGAACCAACGCCCATGATACCACGGAGACCACCAGTACCGAATTCGAGGTCCTTATAGAAACATTCGATAAGATCAGTCTTATCTTCATTTTCCAACATGCGCTTTACTTCAGCCTGAGTTTCTGCATCGTATGCAGGAGTAAGCCACTTATTAGCCTTCTCAGTCACTAATTTAATCAATTCTTCGTTTTCCATGATTCGTAAAATTTTAATGTTAAACCAATTATTTGCAAATATAGAGGTTTAACTTTACAATTCCTATTTTTAAATAAATAAAATCATAAGAGACACTCAAAATTGATGAAAAGATTTCATCTTTTGCTTCTTCACTTGGCATCTCCATTCCGAAAGAATTCCTCCGCCTTGATTTTCTCTACCCTCTCTTGAGCCAATTGATAACGGCTTACCAATCGCTTACTCGGCTTGCCATCCTTATCCAAGGCTACCCGCTTGTCCTTAGGTACCATCGACATGAATTTCTCGTAATAATGTATAGCATTGGCATAATCCTTCTGACGATCGTATATTTGGGCTATCCTATAGAACAACGTATATTTCTTGTTCATCGAATAGGTTTTCTTCATCACCTCAATATATTCATACGGATTGGCAGCTGTATAGCTTTCATAACAATCCACCAAACCTTCGTACAGACGCATCACCACACTATCCTTCGGAATGACCAATTCAAGCGCTTCTTTCATATACTCCAACCCTTCTTTCTTATAATAGGAATTGGAAGATGACTTTGCCAAATAGTAAAGCACATTCACATCCTGAGGACTTTTCCGATGCGCCTCCAACAAATTGTCTCTAGCTTCGGAAGGACATTCGTTGCCATAATGACTGATACCTAAATAATATAAGGTAGTGAAGCTTCTATCTCCCATGCTTTTCAAGGCTTCATATCGGCCAACTGCTATCGGATAGTTCTTCATCATACAATAAGCTTTGGCATTCTGACGATTCACATCGATGTGTATCGTGTCCGATTGTCGATAAAGCTCCGTAATATTTATCGCATCGGCAAACTGTTCATTTCCATTAAAGATGGAAGCGAGATGTGCCACCGTCTGCCCATCCAGCGAATCAAGACGATAAGCGCGATTATAAGCATCGAATGCATCCATCAAGGCATCCGGATTGCGGGAAGCAAGCCCTTCGTAAGCCATTCCCAAAAACTTGTAGCCTGCAACCAAGAGCGTATCTTCCTTCAACCAATCCAGAGATGCATCACGGGCGGCCTCATAGTTTTCCAAAGCCAACAACGAACGGATATGCTGCTGACGGAAAAACTTGTTTTCGGGATTCAAAGCAACGACCTTTGCATAACATCGGGACGACAGGTCATTCCGGTTTATCTGTCGATAACCTTCGGCCAACTCTGCCAAGACCTTTACATTCGTACTATCCGGCGACAAGAGCGAGTTCCATTCTTTCAAGGCTTCGGCAGGACGGTTCATGGCCTTCAAGGCTTGTGCTCGAAAAGGAGTAAGCACAGAGTCTCCACTAGCCGGAGCTATCCGGTTGATAGGGATTTCATAATCGAATGCATCCATCGCCTGACGAATTTCTTTTTCCGATTGAGCCTGTACCCACATAGGGAACAAGCAAAGGAGAGTAATCAATAGATGTTTCATCTGTTTTCAAATTTAAGGTTTCAAAATCAATGGAACTTGTAAATGACAAGAATTGGATTATCGTCTTCCACCATATCTTCCATCATTTCAGCCAACTTTCCTTTCAGTTTGCCCTCTTCCTTCCATTGGAAAAGTCTGTCGGTATCGGGCATCCATAGAATATGGTTCTTGGGTACTTCTACACTTTCGTTAAAATGACGAATACTTGTAGGCTCTACGAAGTTGATGTCATCCTTCAAATCCAAAGCAAAACTTTCGTTCGTCTTCAAGTCAAGATATACACTTTTGGTATCAATCTTGATACTTTCTGTATCTAACTTTTTAGGCGCTTCAACGACTCCGATATAATCAACCAACTTCAAAGGAGCGCTCATCATCGAACGGACATCCTTGTCTTTAGAGCCCGGAGTACGCACCAACAACGGAGTGACTTCGCCTTGCTTCAACATGAAGACCGTATCATTGCCTAATTCACTAAGGATGAATTCATCACCATTCTTATAAATATAGTTAAAGCTGACACTCATCACTCCTCTTTGACCGTTCTTTTCGAAATAAATGCGTGGACCTATCCGGTCGGTGGCATTTACATCAATGCGCTTCACACTTCCGTCTTTCTTGGAAAGCAGAAAGAAAGGCTGTTCGGCACAAGGCAAATCACCGCGATCAAGGTTATAGCTATCGTATGACAGCAACCATTCGTCATCGTAATTCCAAAGGTCGTCTGCTGTCATGTCCTTCGGAATTTCCAATACTCGCTTGAACTTCCCATCGAGGGTATATACCAATACTTTGTTACGTACATCAAGCACGAAGATTTCTTCCGCCTTATCATCTACACGTACCTTTTTGCCATACACAAATTCTTCACCACTATTACCCTTGCGTATAAAATTATGCAGATGTTTTCCTTGACGATTGAAAACAAAGATACGTCCTTCTCTTGAATTGTGAGTCACGATATACCGATCGGAAACAGAGAGAAAGAGACCCGCAATACCATCCAACAATACTTCATCGGTAGTTTCCAACCGGACATACTCCACATCGGCATGTTCGGATACCAACAGGTCCTTTGCCGGATGTTCTTTATCAAAATCTGCGACGGGAAGTGAACCGGTGTTCTCTTTCTGTTGCGTAGTACATGCACTGCTGCATATCATGCACAATGCCACAACAAAAGTTAATAATTTACTCATAATATACTTTTCTTTAATAAATTACGATTACTACGCAAATCTACGAACTTTTCGTTTTACAACAAATAAATATAACGTTAAATAAGCTAAAAAAGAAAGGAAAGGCAGATTGTCAAGTCCGTCTTTCCTTTCTTTTTTAGCTTATCTTATTTTATTTAACCGGATAAACCTTGTATCTGTCACCAGTAGCCTTCACGATGACTTCAAGGAATTCCTTCGGATATCCCGGACGAATCAACGGGGCATTATGTCCATGCTCATGTTCAGGACGCATGATGGAGCCATCAGCATTGGTCTTCTTCACCACACCGTCGTTGTACTTCACAATGAGGTATTCACCCAGCTTCTTCCAAGCATCCACGGCACACTGAGCAGTCATTTCCGTATAGTTAGTCAAGAATTCCTTGGCCTTTTCAGGATTCTCCTTGTGCATGGCAATGGCTACATCCTCAATACCTTTCTGCGAATCGGCAAATGTATTTTCCAACTTGTTCTGTACGGCACGCATATCATCAATCATCAAGCTATAGCGAGGACGAATCATATCGGCCACCCAGTTGTAAATCCAGAAAGCTGAATCCCAAGAGAAGGTCACACAATCAGCTGTTTCACCCGAATAACACTTAGGCAAGCGGTTGGTGCAGCAATACACCGGAGTGAATGCCATCATGTTGGCATCGTCCGTACCAAACCAAAGTACACCACCTACGGCATCCGGAAGATTGGCACGCATCTGAGCCACGAAAGTAAATGCCGACTGTTGAGTAGAAATAGGACGTTCGTTAAAATACTTCTGACCATCCACTTCGAATGTCAATGGAGACAGACGATACGGCATCTTGAAACCTGTAGCGCCTACATCATTGGTAATGTCAAGGGCAGTTCCTTCGTAATGGTCGCGCATAGCGTTCTGAATGTCGCGTACAGATACCTTATTGGTAGGCTTTGCATAAAGCGGCATCGGCTCATCGCTCTTTCCTTGGATGTAAGGCAAGTACTTTTCACCCATACCTTCGCAGAACATATTATAGAAACTCCATACACGAGCTTCGCAAGCACGCAAGCCACCGAAATCGAGCGGACAATAAGCATCGGCAAAGCTGAAATCCTTGTTTACACCATCAAAATAACCTTTTTCACGGGCAAACGAAATGACATCCGGCGAATAGATGCAGTTGGCTTTGTCATTCAACGGGAACTGATGGATACGTGACTGGTTGGCATGAGCAGCAATACAATCATCCGGAATACGGACAGCTACCCAAACGGCACCTTTCACACCCGGGCCTTTACCAATCATTTCAAGAATCCAAGCCTCATTCGGGTCGGCAATGGAGAACGATTCACCACTACTGTAATAACCATATTCCTTTACCAAATCCGTCATCACCTTGATAGCTTCCTTAGCAGTTTGCGAACGCTGAAGAGCTACATAAATCAAGCTTCCGTAGTCCATGATACCTGTCGGGTCCATCAATTCCTCACGTCCACCGAAGGTAGTTTCACCGATAGTCACCTGATGTTCATTCATGTTACCGATTACATTGTAAGTCACCGGAGCTTCCTTGATTTCGCCCAAGTACTTACCCGAATCCCATTCATAAATCTTACGCATGGTTCCCTTGGCATGCTTTCCGGCAGGGAAATGATACAACTCGCCGAACATTCCGTATGAGTCGGCCGAATAAGACACGATGACAGAGCCATCCTTTGAGGCTCCCTTACCCACGATGAAGTTGGTACAAGCCAATGCCTGAGCCACACTTGCCATCAACAGGGTTGCTACTAATAAAATTCTGTTTTTCATCCTTTATAGTATATTAAAATTGATATTCTTCTTTCGTTACGTTTCCACAATGATCGGTAACAATCACTTCCATCTTGTGACGTACCCCTTTCTTTATCCTTTTAGGATGTACACAAGTCAGTTTCGAGTTCTTCGAGCTGAACTTGAAGAGGACAAACACTCCGTCGATATACACTTTATAATCCTTGATACCCGTTTCCGCATCCCGAATCTTGAACTGTATATTACCCGCCTTCCATTGTGGCTTGTTCAGCGGAACAACTCGAGGAGCCACCGTATCAACCGCTACCGAATAAGTACCCAACTCACGGATGGTAGTGTGCATGAAACCTTCTTCGAAATAGCCGCCTGCCGATGACTTTCGTCCCTTGTATTTCCTAACTACATAGTATTTCGACATATCGGAAACCGGATAATTACGTACTCCTATCATCAAAGGACATCCTGCATGAAGAGGTACAGGACGGTCGTGCAACTGATAGTCAAACGAAATGTCCAACGAATCGGCTATCACCTGACAATTCAAATCGACATCCTCGTAAAGCATCCCTTTCGGAATGACCAACTCCATACCCGGTTGCAGAACTACATTCCCTTGATTCCATTTCAAGTAATGATTCCCTCTATGCAAAGGCTCAATAGCCTGCTTCTTACCTTTTATTATAAAACGATACGAACGACGGTTCCCGTACAAGTCTTCCAACACGTAACGGAAAACGTAAGGACGTTCTTCATCAATCGTCACCACGCCTCCTTCATCGTTTCCCTTCAACATCCGCCAAGTATTGCCCGGAAGAATCTGCGAACGCATGAACCAACTGTTCTTTGTAGCATACTCCTCATAATCCGCCCAAGCATTAATCATGCGGTTTTCATCGGGCAAGAATCCGTCCACCATACTACTGAACACTTCCACCGAATCGACAAAGAGCTTCACCGAACGTACACCATAATTATTCGACGTTCCGTCCATATAATCGTATGCCTTGATACCGACAGCTATCTTTCCCCAAACCTCAGCGGGATTCTGTTGATTCGCCAAGGCGATTACCTTCTTTTGCGAAGACCCGTTCACCACGCCCTTACCCACTTGCGGATAAAGCATGACATGAGTAGCACGGGGAGCCGTAGTATCCTTCACCTTGTCCGTATAGAACTGAAGCGGGTCAATGTATTCACCCGTATCCGTCCGTCGTATTTCCATATGCAAGTGAGGCCCGAACGAATAACCTTCATTTCCAGCCAAGGCGAATACATCCCCCTGCTTTAAAGGAAACACACCTGCATCAAATTCCAAATCCACCTCGAACGACTCATCCAAATACTGACGGTTCTTGACCAAGTCTTCCACCGCATCCATGAACTTATGCAAATGGCCGTACACAGATGTATAACCATTATCATGGGTAATATAAACAGCTTGACCATATCCCCCAGGGGTTACAGTTACTCTACTGATGTATCCGTCGGCAATGCAACGGATAGGCTTCCCCACTACGCCTTGTGTCTTGAAATCCACTCCACCATGAAAATGATTGGAACGTAGCTCACCGAAATTTCCGCTCAGCAACAAGGGAAAATCAAAAGGTGAGATAAAAGGATTTGCAGGTTTTTCTTGTGCAAATAGCGTCAATGGACACACCACCAAAACGCTCCACACAAGGCTTCTTATCTTATTTTTTAAATTCCATTTCTGATTCATTGTACAAACATACAAAAAAATCCACAAACCACTTGTAAATTCACGAACTTTTGTTACCTTTGATGTGGTTAAACCCTTAAACTCTACGATTATGATTATCGGAATTCCAAAAGAAATCAAGAACAATGAGAATCGCGTTTCCATGACTCCTTCCGGAGTACGCGAATTGGTTCAAAGAGGTCACGCAGTATATGTTCAGCACACTGCAGGTATCAATAGTGGTTTTTCGGATGAAGAATACGAGAAAGCCGGGGCACAGATTCTTCCCACCATCGAAGAAGTCTATGCCATAGCCGAAATGATTGTCAAGGTAAAGGAACCGATAGCTTGTGAATATCCGTTGGTACGCGAAGGCCAACTGCTGTTCACTTACTTCCACTTTGCTTGCGACCAAGAACTAACCGAAGCCATGATGAAGAGTAAATCCATTTGTTTGGCTTACGAAACTGTGGTTGACAAATACGGCGCCTTGCCATTGCTCGTTCCAATGAGCGAAGTAGCCGGACGAATGGGTTGCCAGGAAGGTGCCCGCTTCCTTGAAAAGCCACAAGGCGGACGTGGTGTACTTCTCGGTGGTGTACCGGGTGTAAAACCTGCCAAGGTATTGGTATTAGGTGGTGGTATTGTAGGAACCAATGCAGCTCTCATGGCAGCTGGACTTGGAGCCGACGTAACGATTTGCGACATCAGTTTGCCTCGCCTCCGTCACCTCAGTGAAGTGATGCCAAAGAATGTGAAGACACTCTTCTCATCTACCTATAATATTGAACAAGAACTCCCAACAACCGACCTTGTGATTGGTGCCGTTCTTATCCCCGGTGCCAAGACTCCACACCTCATCACCAAGGATATGCTCAAGTTGATGCGTAAGGGTTCCGTATTGGTGGACGTAGCCATCGACCAAGGTGGTTGTTTCGAAACTTCTCACCCTACCACCCATGCTGAACCTATCTATGAAGTAGATGGTATCGTTCACTATTGCGTGGCCAACATTCCGGGTGCCGTACCTTGTACTTCTACCCTCGCCTTGACCAATGCCACCCTTCCATACGTTCTCCGTTTGGCCGACATGGGTTGGGAAAAGGCCTGCGAAGCCGACCCCGGTTTAAAGAAAGGATTGAACATCGTCAACGGAAAGATTGTATTCCCTGCCGTAGCCGAAGCTTTCGGTTGGGAAATGTAATGGAATAATCACTACTATATAAATAATGTATAAAGAAGAAATAGAGAAATACCTAAAACAGCATGGCCATTCAAGCATAGACTTGAAAGCCGTGCTGTTCGATATGGATGGAGTACTTTTCAACTCCATGCCCAATCATGCCTATTCATGGCATAAAGTGATGGAACGTATGGGGTTTGGCCTCAGCGAAGAAGAGGCTTACATGCACGAAGGTCGAACAGGAGCCGATACTATCAACATCATCAGCCGACGCGAACGAGGATGCGATGCCTCCGATGAGGAAATCAAAGCCATCTATGCCGCCAAAAGTGAAGAGTTCAACAAGCTTCCTTCCGCCCAACGGATGCCGGGAGCACTCGAAGTTTTGCAGAAAATAAAAGCAGACGGATTGACCCGCATGGTGGTGACAGGATCGGGACAAGTATCCTTATTGGAAAGACTGAACAAAAATTTCCCCGACATCTTCCAGAAAGAACTGATGGTAACGGCATTCGACATCAAATTCGGCAAGCCGAATCCTGACCCTTACCTCATGGCCCTAGAAAAGGGTGGACTGAAGCCCAATGAGGCCATCGTGATAGAAAACGCTCCGCTCGGTGTACAAGCAGGAGCAGCAGCCGGCATCTTTACCATAGCCGTAAATACCGGTCCTCTACCCGACAACGTTTTATGGGAAGCTGGTGCAAACCTGCTCTTCCACTCTATGCCCGAATTCAACGAAGCATGGGAAATACTTAGAGATTCATTTTAGCAGATAATTAAAGGCGGTTCTGGAACCGCCTTTAATTTATCATTCGAATATCTTACTCCGTGCCACCATACAAGCACCAACGATGCCTGCTTTATCCTTCAGTTTGGAAAGAACGATGAACGAATCGCGAAACATCAGATTTAATGTATATTTACGTACTGTCGATGCAATAGGCTGTATCAGATAATCGCCCGTCAAGGACATCAACCCTCCAATGACCACCATTTCAGGATTGAAGATATTGACCAAACCTGCAATGTGCGTACCCAACTTTACACCCAGTTCTTCCACCAACTCGATACACAACATATCTTCTCTTTCTACCGCTTCAATAATATCATTCAACGTGATTTGCGAAACGTCTTCCTTTATTTGTTGGATAATGGAGGTCTTGCCTTCATTCAACTGTTCCAACAGAATGCGATGAAGCGCCAATCCGGAAGCTTCGGTTTCGATACAACCTTTCTTTCCACAATGACAAAGAATTTCATTATCATAACCATAATTATGACCGAACTCGCCAGAGAATCCCGAACGTCCCTTGTACATCTTCCCGTCAATAATGATACCTGCAGCTACTCCCCAACTGACATTGATGAAAAGTACATTCTTTTCATTTCTGACTACCCCCTGCATGTACTCACCATACGCCATGGCACGAGTATCATTATCAATTGATACCCGTAATCCACCTAACTTTTCAGACAAAAGTTCCGTCAACGGACGCTCACTCAAATTAAAGACACTGTAACTATAACCCAAATCCGAATTGACACGACCTATCAAATTTACATTGATGTTCAACAGCTTCTCCTTGTCCAAATTCGTCTCATCCATAAAGTCCTTGACAATGGTACAAAAATCATCCAGACTCTCCAATGTATTCTTGGCAACGAAAGGGATGTGTCTCTTTGCATGAATCATATCTCCCTTGAAATTGATGATTCCAATGTTCACTTCACTCATGCTCACTTCAACTCCCATAAAATAGCCCGAATTCGGATTCAGCCCATACAGACTAGGATGACGGCCACCTGTCGTCTCCAACTTGCCATAATTGTTCAAGTATCCCTCGGCACACATTTCATCTATGAATTTTGTTACCGTAGGCACACTCAAGTCCAACTCCTTAGCCAATTCCGTAATCGTGGAAGTCCCATTAAATATATAATAGGTGATAATACGCTTCCGTATCATCGCCTGTTTGGTTCCTCCTTCCAAGTCTTTCAACAGTTTACAGCTCATAATCAAGTTTTTCAGTTATCCCACAAAGATACTATATTTTGATTAATCAACGAAATATCCGAAATATTTTTTCCCTTTTATCAAATTAACTCTCAAAATCTTTCACATATTCATAAAACATCCCTATCTTTGTGGAAGATATACATAATTAGTTAACTAAAATCATAAAAGAAACAAAACTATGAGAGTAATTATCGTAAATGACTATCAAGCGATTTCTCAGTGGGCTGCTAACTACGTAGCTAGTAAAATCAATGCTGCTAACCCGACTCCGGAAAAGCCGTTTATCCTCGGTTGCCCGACAGGTTCTTCTCCACTCGGCATGTACAAGGCTTTGATCGAATTGTACAAGGAAGGTAAGGTATCTTTCGAAAACGTAGTAACTTTCAACATGGACGAATACGTAGGTCTTCCTGAAGATCATCCTGAAAGCTACCACTCATTCATGTGGAACAACTTCTTCAGCCACATCAACATCAAGAAGGAAAACGTTCACATCTTGAACGGTAACGCTGAAGACTTGGAAGCTGAATGCGCTGCTTACGAAGCTGCTATCGAAGCTGCTGGTGGTGTTGACTTGTTCATGGGCGGTATCGGTCCTGACGGTCACGTAGCATTCAACGAACCGTTCTCTAGCCTCCAAAGCCGTACTCGTATCAAGACTTTGACTACTGACACTATCATCGCTAACTCACGCTTCTTCGACAACGACGTGAACAAAGTTCCTAAGACTGCGTTGACAGTAGGTGTAGGTACTGTAATGGATGCTAAGGAAGTTTTGATTCTCTGCAACGGTCACAACAAGGCTCGCGCTCTCCATGCTGCTGTTGAAGGTCCGGTTTGCCAAGAATGGACAATCTCTGGTTTGCAAATGCACCCACACGGTATCATCGTTTGTGACGAAGCTGCTACAGCTGAATTGAAGGTGGCTACTTACAAGTACTTCAAGGATATCGAAAAGAACAATATCTAATTAAAAACTTTATGCAATATGAGAACAAACCTGAGTTCACAAATCACTCTAAATAGAGTCTCCACTAAGTACTACAAACCGGAAAACGCAGTAGAGCGCTCCGTCTTGACACGTTTCGAAAAAGTACCTACAGATATCTACGAGTCTGTGGACGAAGGGGTGCAGCATATTGCAAATGAAATAGCCGGTAAGATACGGGATCGCCAACGCGAAGGCAAGTTCTTCGTGATTGGCACCGGTACCGGTGCTTCACTCCGTCCCTTGTTCGCCGAACTGGTACGCAAGCATAAGGACGAAGGATTAAGTTTCCGCAATGTGGTGATCTTCAACCTTTATGAATACTATCCTTTGACTCCGGAAAGTGCAGGTAGCAGTTTCTCCCAACTCAAGGATTTGTTCGTTGACCAGATTGACATCGACAAGCAAAACGTGTTTACCATCGACGGTAGCATCCCGCAAGAGGCTGTATTCGAATATTGCCGCCTCTACGAACAACGCTTGCTTACCTTCGGAGGCATGGACATCGTATTGATGGGCATTGGTCGTGAAGGCAACATCGCCATGAACGAACCGGGCTCCAACCTCAACTCTCCTACCCGCCTCATTTTGATGAATGCTACATCAAAGGCTGAAGCAGCCCACAACTTGGGTATTGACAACTTACCTCCATGCTCCATCACCATGGGTGTATCGACCATCATGGGAGCACGCAAGATATACCTCTTGGCATGGGGTGAAAGCAAGGCGGACATTATTCACAAAGCCGTGGAAGAAAAGGTGAACGATACCCTTCCGGCTTCTTACCTTCAGATGCACACCAATGCCAATGTATGCATCGACTTGAGTGCAGCTGCACACCTCACACGTATCCAGCGTCCTTGGCTGGTGACTAACTGCGAATGGAACGATAAGCTTATCCGTAGCGCCATCGTATGGTTGTGCCTCCGACTCAAGAAACCTATCCTGAAACTTACAAACAAAGATTACAACGAAAACGGTTTGAGCGAATTGTTGGCATTGTTTGGCTCAGCCTACAATGTGAACATCAAGATATTCAACGACCTCCAACACACCATCACCGGATGGCCGGGTGGCAAGCCGAATGCTGACGATACCTATCGTCCGGAACGTGCCAAGCCATTCCCGAAGCGTGTGGTCGTATTCTCTCCTCACCCGGATGATGATGTTATCTCCATGGGTGGAACCCTCCGTCGTTTGGTTCAGCAAGGTCATGAAGTACACGTGGCCTACCAGACATCGGGCACCATTGCGGTGGGCGATGAAGAAGTAAGACGCTTCATGCACTTCATCAATGGCTTCAACCAATTGTTTGATGAAAACCAAAACGATATAATCCGCAAGAAATATGCTGAAATCAAGGAATTCCTGGCCAACAAGAAGGAAGGCGATATGGACAACCGCGATGTCTTGACCATCAAGGGCTTGATTCGCCGCGGTGAAGCACGTACTTCTTGTACATTCAACCAAATCCCATTGAGCCGTTGCCACTTCCTTGACCTTCCGTTCTATGAAACCGGTAAGATTGAAAAGAACCCTATCAGCGAAGCCGACATCGAAATCGTATTAAAATTGCTTCGTGATGTTCAACCTCATCAGATTTATGTAGCCGGTGACTTGGCGGATCCACATGGCACTCACCGTGTCTGCACAGATGCCGTATTTGCTGCCATCGATGCTGAAAAAGACAACGATGCCGAATGGTTAAAGGAATGCCGTATCTGGATGTACCGCGGTGCATGGGCAGAATGGGAAATCGAAAACATCGAAATGGCCGTGCCGTTCAGCCCGGAAGAACTTCGTGCAAAACGTAACTCTATCTTGAAACATCAGTCGCAGATGGAAAGTGCACCGTTCTTAGGCAACGACGAACGCCTCTTCTGGCAACGAAGTGAAGACCGTAATCGTGGCACCGCTTCTCTCTATGACCAATTGGGATTGGCTTGCTACGAAGCCATGGAAGCATTTGTAGAATACAAACCCCTATAAATAAAAACCTAACCTAATTTTACTAACCTTTTACAAAAAAAGAGCCGCCGGCAGATGTGAATCTCCCGGCGGCTTGCTTTTATCTATAACGATTTATATTACAAAGTATAAGTACCATCAACCAACTTACCCATTGCCCATACGCCACGGATTTCCAACTTGTCAT
>JAEIGA010012719.1_pt1 | contig 12785 bp, 11 predicted proteins | sample 9270691 | NCBI WGS metagenome assembly JAEIGA01 (sample SAMN17057246, study PRJNA624740) | gut metagenome | biome: biome; isolation source: fecal sample | host: Bos grunniens | place: China: Xizang | collected 2019 | reverse complement strand
TGTAAGGCGCATTTACGAGACGCGTAAAAGCATAAAGGGTCTTTCTCCGCGTGAGAGCGAAGTGTTAGTTTGTGTTTCGCGCGGGCAGAACAATAGGGAAATAGGCCAGAGCCTTGGAATCAGCGAAAACAGCGTCAAGATGCACCTTAAGAGAATATTTTTCAAGCTCGGCGCAAGCGATCGCACAGAAGCTGTTGATATAGCCGTCCGGCGCGGTTTTCTTTCGCGCGGCTAAATTTGCATGGGTGGCTGAATGGAATGATTTCTATGATGGGAAGAGCAACTGCAGAGATTTTCAATAAACTTAAAAAGTTTAATTGGCTGATGTTCGCCGCGATGATTTTGCTGATCGCTATCGGTACGATTGCAATATGGTCGTCTGGCAACGCACGCGCAGAGGCAATCTTCCACGACAAATGGATTTCGAATGTTTCAACGGCGCTTTTTGGTCTGGCTCTTTATTTTTTCTTTGCCTTTACCGATTATCGAAAAATCTTTTCTTTCTTTGCCGTTCCAGCATATCTCGTCTCTGTCGTTTTTCTTATCGCCGTTTTGATTTTCGGCTCTACTGTTCTTGGAGGAAAAAGGTGGCTCTGGTTTTTCCAGCCAAGCGAAGTGTCTAAGCTATGTATTCTTGCGCTTGTCGCTGTCCTTTTTGGAAATCCTCACTCTCGCGTCGCCCGCTTTAAGCATTCGTTCAAGGGCTTTTCCCTTGCGGCAGTAGTTCTTGGCGTGCCGTGTTTTCTTATTCTTGAGGAGCCAGATCTTGGTACAACTTTAGTCCTTGTGCCGGCGGTAGGAGTCATGCTTTTCGTTGCTGGAGTATGGCGGAGAGCTCTTGCCGTAGTCACGGCTCTTGCGCTTGCCTTGGCGCTTGGTATTCTCGGAGCCGTCTATGAGGCGGAAAAGCCGGGCGCATCTCCTGAGAGGCGCGAGCGCATCTTGAAAGTGTTGCCGCTAAGGCCTCATCAGGTGAAAAGAGTTAAAGTCTTTCTCTTTCCTGAAGATGATCCTCGCGGCGCAGGATATAACCTCATTCAGGCGAAAATTACTATCGGTTCTGGTGGAATGTCGGGCAAGGGGCTCGGTAAAGGCGAGATGAATGCGCTCAAATATCTGCCGCAGGCGATTTCGATGAACGACTTTATTTTCTGTGTCTGGGCGGAGGAGACTGGCTTTTTAGGTTCTCTTCTTCTCATCTCGCTTTTTGCGATGTTGCTTCTTCCGTGTTGCTGGATTGCGTTTCTCTCGTCTGATGAGACTGGCAGGCTATTCTCGCTCGGCTTTGCAACGCTCGTATTCGCCCACATGTACATAAATGTGGCAATGTCCATAGGCCTTGTTCCGATTACAGGTCTTCCGCTGCCGTTTATTTCTTCAGGTAGAACTTTTCTTGTCGTGCTAATGTGCGGCTTCGGCATGGTTCAGAGTGTTGCCGTTCATCGAGGAGGCGCAGAGGAAGGCAGGATATTCTCGCGCCGCGACACTTCCTCGCTTGCATAGGGAAATATGTTATAATACTTTTTGTCAATTATGCTACATGTAGATATTATAAGTGTGCAGCCGCAGATGTTCGGAGGGTTTCTTTCGGAGTCTATCGTTATGCGTGCGTCAAAAAAAGGCGCCTGCGAAATTAATATCGTAGACCTTAAGGAATACGGCATAGGACGCTGGCACAAGACGGACGACAAGCCTTACGGCGGAGGTCCCGGCATGCTTATGCGCTGTGAGCCAGTTTTCTCGGCCGTTGAAAAGTGTCTTTCTGCCTCAACTTCTCAAAAGCGCGCAAGAGTCATTTTAACTTCACCTGCAGGAAAAAAGTTTACTCAGCGCGATGCGGAAAGCCTTGCGCAAGAAGAGCATATCGTTTTTATTTGCGGCCATTATGAGGGGCTCGACGCCCGCATTGAAACTCTTGCGACTGATATGTACTCAGTAGGAGATTTCGTGATGACGGGCGGTGAGATAGCCGCGGCTGCCATGACGGATGCTACCGTAAGGCTTCTTCCCGGCGTTCTCGGAGGAGGGAAAGCGGCAACGTCGTCCGAGAGCTTTTCTCAAGAAGGGCTTTTGGAGTTTCCGCAATACACGCACCCAGTGGAATTCCGCGGGATGAAAGTGCCGGATGTTCTTCTTTCAGGAAATCATGCGAAGATTGAGGCATGGCGCAAATCTGAGTCGCTGAGGCTCACTGCAAAGCGGAGGCCCGACCTTGTTTAATTCTCTTTTATTGGCAGTTGCGATTGTCGCCCAGTCGCCGGGGTACTACACCTCGCTTGCAAACCATATCAAGCGGTGGCTCGCGTCTGAAGGGATAAGCTCTTCTCTCGTAACGCCAGAGGCGATGGAAGACAAGTTTAGGCGTGAAAAGACGGCGATACTCGTAGGATTTGAAAAGCCTACGCAGTCGCAACTTAGAGTTTTTTCAAATTTCAAGGCGAAGAGAGGCAGATTCATAGTTTTTTACTCTTCATCAAAAGCGCTTGCCGATTTGATGGACGTGAATGTTCTTGGTTTTAAGTCTGCCCCTTATGCTGGCGCGTGGAGCCGGATGGATTTTGTTTCACGTGTCCCGGAGGGACTTCCCTCTGCGATTAGGCAGACGTCGTCAGTTCTTTTAAGAGCAGCGCCAAAACCGGGAAAAGGGCGCGTCCTTGCTACGTGGACTGACAGGAAAGGCCGCCCTGCGGGAGAAACGGCATGGATAGCCACGTCAGGCGGATACTGGATGACGCATGTTCTTACTGCCGATGGCGACGAAAACTTGAAAGCGAGGCTTCTCGGTGCGCTTGTAGGTTCGCTTGAGAGCGGCAAATGGTCGTTGGGAGCGCATCTTGAAAGAGAGCGGGCGAAGAAGAAGGAGATGTTAGAATATGCTTCGCGTCAATCTCCACGCAGAGGGGAGATTCATGCTGTGTGGGACCATAGCGGCTGCGGGCTTTATCCTGGTAATTGGCCGAAGACAATCGCACTTTTAAAAGAGGCGAATATCACCGATCTTTTTGTCAATGTCGCGGGAGCTGGGTTTGCCCATTACGCCTCAAACGTTCTGCCGCGTTCAAAAACTTTTACGCAGGAGGGCGATCAGCTTTCGCAATGTCTCGCGGCGGCGCGAGGTTCCGGAGTGCGCGTTCATGCGTGGGTACTTTGCTTTACGGCGTCACGTTCGACTCCTGCTCGTCTTGAGGAATTTAAGCGCAAGGGATGGAGAGTTAAATCGCAATCGGGGAAACTTACAGAATACTTAAACCCCTCGCTTCCCGAGGTGCGCTCGTATATGCTTAGGGCAATTGAGGAGATTGTGAACAATTACGCAGTCTCTGGCGTGCATCTTGATTTCATAAGATGGGGGGATTACTCTGTAAAGAGTGCCAATGCCGCAAGTTATCCCACTCGTTTTGTCGCCGATGTCCGCAGGAAGGTGGCGCGTCCGAAATGGCTTACTGCCGCGGTGTATGGCGCGTATCCGCAGTGCGTCTCTACTGTCGGTCAAGATTGGCCTGCATGGATAGATACAAATATTGTAGACTATGTCGTGCCGATGAATTATACAGATTCCAATTTGAAGTTCACTGAACTTCTCGTGCAGCAGGCGGCAACGAAAACTCGCGCGAGCAGGACGATCGTCGGCATAGGCGTTACGGCAAACGAGTCTCGCCTTGACGCCCGCAAGACTATTGATCAGATTAAACTTACGCGGCGGCTAGGCTTTGCAGGCAATGCGCTTTTTGATCTTGATGTGACGCTTGAGAAGAGCATCCTACCTTATCTTTCTCTCGGAGTGTGGAAATGATATGATTCCGCGCACTATACATTGCTGCTGGCTCGGAGGAAAAAAGAAAACTCCTCTTGCAGAAAAATGCAGGGCAAGTTGGGATGTGTTTGCTCCCGGCTGGAATAAAAAAGAGTGGAATGACGATGATTTTCTGAGATTGAATCCTCCTTCATTCGCGAAGGAAGCGTATTTATCTGGCAAATGGGCGTTTGCAGTAGATTGGCTGCGCTTTGCCGCGCTTTATGAAGAGGGCGGCGTATATCTTGATTATGACGTTGAACTTATCGCGCCTTTCACTTGTTCGTCTTCATTTGTCGCTACGCAATATCTGCCGAATGGGCGAACTGGTTTTGAGCCTGCGGTAATCGCGCTTGAGAAGGGCAGCGCCTTGGCAAAAAGCCTTCTTGAGGAATATTCTTCCATGCCGTTCTCAATGAAGCGCACGGTAGGCGAGGTCTTTTCCTCTGTGATTGAAAAAACTTCCTTCCAGATTAAGAGCGTTGAAAGGGAAGTCTTTTCGCCTGTTGATGTAGATGGATTTTCTCACATAACAGACAAGACCCTTGCCATACATCACTGTGCGATGTCGTGGGCTCCTTTCAGACGAAGGGCGGTCAGATGGATGAGCTGGCACGGTATGCGCAGGGCAGTTGATGTGCTTCTTGCGGCGCGCGATTCGTTTTTTCGCAGGCAAGGAGGAAGAAAAATATGAAAATTCTCTTTGCATGGACGGGCGTTACGAGTTATATGGCTTCTTGTTGGAGGGCTCTTCAAGCGCTTGAAGGCGTCTCGTTTTCTGCTGTTGTCGAAAATGTAGAGAGCGGGAGCGCTTTTGACGCCGAGAAAATTTTCTCATCGCTTGATGTGACTGTTGTGGAAAAAGGAGCGTTGGCTCCTGAAATGGAAAAGCCCGATATTCTTTTTGCCGTAGGCTGGCGCTCTCCCATGGTCCGCGCTCTTGTCGAGCGCGAAGATTGGGCTGATGTGCCAAAGGTGTGCTGCTTTGATATGCCTTTCAGAAAAAGTCTGCGCTGTTTCGTTGCGCGTTTTGCGCTTCGAAAATATCTTCGTCTTTTTGACGCGGCGTATGTGCCAGGAGTTGTCGCTGAGCGCTATGCAAAGTGGCTTAGGTTCAAGAAAATAGAGCGCGGGCTTTTCTCGATAGACATCGGAAAATTTTCCGCCGGGAGAGAAAATAAGGAGCGAAAGGGATTTCTTTATGCCGGGAGATTTTCGCCTGAGAAGAGAGTGGACGATATAAAAGAAGCGTACGAGATCTACAGATCGAACGGTGGGAAATGGGAGATTGTTTTTTGCGGACAGGGAGGGAGGCTCGTTTCTCCCGATGAGATGCCCTCACTCTATTCTCAAAGCGGCTGCTTGATACTGGCAAGCTCCTTTGATCCCTGGCCTCTTGTTGCCTTAGAGTCTTCTGCTGCCGGGTGCTCAGTTATCATGAGTGACAAATGCGGGAACCGCTATGAACTTTCTTCGTCACGAGTTTTTAAGTGCGGAGATGTTCGCGCTTTGGCAAAGTTGATGCTTGAAGCGGAAAATGCGCCGCGTTTTGAGGAGAATAATATCGGTCAATACGATTGCGCTGAATGGGCCTCTCGCACATTGCGCATTGCCAATGAGCTCGTTTTTCATGCGGATGGGAGTGGGAGATGAATATATTGCATATTTCTGATGGTTGGGAGGAGACGAACGGAGCTGCTGTCATAGCTCGGAAGATTGCCGAGTCTCAGGCGCTTGAAGGGCATGAAATTTCTTTTGCATCATGGGCTTCGCCCGCTCGTTTGCGCCGAGCAGATGAAGTGTGGATTCATTGCGCATGGAAGCCGTGTCTTTGGTGGGCGGCGCTTTTCTCCCGCTCTTTCGTTCGCGTCCCTGAAGGGAGCTTCGATCCTGTGCGTCTTGCTTACAGCAGATGGAAAAAACGTATCGTCTCTCCGATTGAAAAGTTTTTTCTGAGAAAGGCTTCGCGCGTTGTGGTCACTTGCAAGGCGGAGGGAGATTGGGTTTTGGCGTATCAGTCAAAAGCCAAGACACAAGTTTTAGATTGCAAGAATTTTAAATGGGGCGAGAAAGCGAATTGCTCCTCGCTGAGCGACGGAGTGCTGCGCGTTCTTTACATGGGACGAAAACATCCTCTTAAAGGGCTTTCATTTCTTGAAGAGGCGATTAGGCGGATTAACGCGAAAGATTCTTCCTCTCGCCGCATAGAATTGAGCATTGTCACAAACGCGCTCGGCAAGGAAAAGGAAGATGCTTTTTTGCGTAGCGATCTTTTTTGCCTTCCTACGCTGAGCGATAATTTCGGTATAGTGGTTGCTGAGGCGCTTGCGAGGGGATTGCGCGTGATTACTACAGATGGAGCTCCAGTGTGGAAAGAAGAATCCTTGCAGGGAGACAAAGTAAAATATATAGAAGGCTTTAGAGACGGGGATTGCGAATTTCGCATCTCACAGCTTGAGCGTGCGCTCGAAAGCGAATTAGATTCATTTCAGGGAAAATGATTATGGGCGTTTTATTTAATCATGCCGTTTCTTACATTACATCACCTCTCTTGACGGCTCTTACGATGCTTGCGGCATCTGCCGTTTTTCATTTAAAGGGTTTTCGCAAATCTGCGCTCTGGCTCTTGGCCGCCGCATTTGCTTGGCTCTGGTTCTTTTCAAGCGGAGTTGCGTACGTCCTTTTAGGTACAGGGCTTGAAAAGAGATATCCTCCGACAAGCGTTGAGTCATTGCCGAAGGCCGATGCCGTAGTCGTCCTTGGCGGCGGAGTGGATGCTTGTACGAACGTTCTTGAATATGCGGAGATGTATGCAGGGGCCGATAGAGTTGCTCATGCGGCAAGGATTGTAAAGGCGGGGAAAGCTCCTCTTGTAATAGTTTCAGGTGAAGGGGAAATGTTTTCGTCGTTGCCTCTTTTGCAGGAGATGGGAATAGATAAGGATTGCATCATCGTCGAAAACGAATCGCGCAATACAGAGGAGAACGCCAAATGCGTCAAGCGCCTCCTTTCGTCGCGCACGGAAAAGCCGAAGGTTATACTTGTGACATCTTCATGGCACATGCGCCGGGCGGAGCTGATGTTTTCCCGCTATGTCGAAGGTGTTGAAGTGATACCTTCAGCCATCGATTATGAAGCGACAGTGTATTCCTGCAAAGAAAATGTCGCCAAGTGGTTTTTGCCGACGGCAGCAAATCTCGAGCGCAACTCGGCGATGGTTAAAGAGTATATAGGATACTGGGGCTACCGCTTAGTTCGCTGATTCTTCCAGCTCGGGGATTTCAAACTTGCTGTTGTCTCCCGTGCGCTGGTAGATGCGAAGATGGAATTTTGGAGCCGTCACATAAATCCAGTCGAATAGCGCCGTTTGTATCGCTTCGTATTCCACCCAATCGCGCGTTTTGGTAAAGGCGTAAATTTCCACCGGAATACCAGTGTCGGTCGGGTCGAGCTGGCGGACCATGCAAGTCAATTCGCCTGAAATTTCTTCTTTTGCCTTGAGGGCGGAAAGGAGATATTTTTCAAATGCTGCTAGATTTGAAATGGGTGTATCAGATTCCTTGATAAGACCTGCGCTTACGAAACTCGCCTTGAGCGCGTCAGTCATTTCGCAGATTGATGAGGCGCTTATCCAGATGGCGCGTTTGATTCTCCTCCCCTTGGACGTTGACATGTATCTCCAGTTGATGAACGATTCTCCGATTAGGGCGGAGGAGGGGATCATCGTAACGGTGTTGTCGAAGTTCTGCACCTTGACTGTCGTTAGGGCTATATCAATTACCGTTCCGTCTGCATTGTGCTTGGGCATCGTAATCCAGTCTCCCACTCGCACCATGTCGTTCTGGGAAACTTGAACTCCAGCTACAAGACCTAAGAGGGAGTCGCGGAAAATCAACATAAGAACGGCAGTAAGCGCGCCAAGGCCGCTCAAGACGAAAGTGGGGCTCTTGCCCATTGCCGCGGCGACGGCAATTATTGTTGCTGCCGCCCAAATGATGATTTTTACAGTTTGGGCGATGGCTTTTGATGCGTAGATTTTATCTGCAGACTTTTCGCTCGCAACCGCCTGCGCCCACGTGAGCGCGCGCGTTAAGACGGCGGCAAATGTGAGGGCTGAGGCTATGGAGAGTATCCGCGCTGTTGTGTGTTTTAGCGGTGCGTACGCTGTAAGCAGATCAGGCAGCCACGTGCTTACAATATAAAGAAAAATCATCAGTGCCGCCGCTGAGAAGAAAGACGAGACTTTTTCTTTGTGGCGCAAAGCATCTTTTTTCTTTATGAAAAGTGTGCGTGTGGCATAAGCGAAAATCAATGCAGCCGCGCCGGAAAGCGCGGCGATACAAAGAGCGCAAATGGTAGTTGAGAGGATTTGTGCAACGGTATCTCCAAGCCCTATATTGTTAAGGTAGGCTTGAAGCGACGAAAGAGCGCTGTTCATATAATTGAGATTCTGTTAAAAATTATCCGAGATATGCGTTGGCTTCTAAAAGGGCTTTTCTTAGTTTTCCGACGTCAAGGTCGCGCGGGCGGACTCCTGATTTTGCGGCCATAGCCGCTGCGAGGCCTGCCGCTTCGCCCGTTGTCATGCAAGGCGTTATGAGGCGGAGGGTGTCGATTGTATCGGGAGCTCCGATCATTCGTCCGCAGCAGAGGAGGTTGTCGATTTTCTTTGGGACGAGCTGACGGTATGGAACTGCGATGCCGTATCCTGTTCCGCCGTCGCCTGCCCATGCAACAGTGTCAGAAGGAACTGAGCTGCGGGCGGATGCGGCATCAACGACACATTCGGCGTCGATAAGACGCGTTGCTCTGACTCCTATCTGCGAACAAGTATTTGCAATGTAAACTTTTTCCCATCCAGGAGTTTTCTGCATTTCGCGCACTTGTTCCCACCAACGGCGGCGGAAGTTGACTTCGGCGCGGCTCAACTCGCGCACATCAAGGCCATTGCCTTTAGGGCCGGGTCCCATATTTCCCCACCAAAGTCCGCGGTTCAATTGGTTTGACCTCATAGGCCAATGCGGAAAGTACTTTCCGTCTTTGTCGCGGTGGAATGTTTTGGCAGTTATGCGGTCCATGTTGGCAAGCTGAACGCAGTGTCCGATGCCGTGTGTGATTTGACGGTAGTTGCCTCCTGCACTGAAGAGCAAGTCTCCGTCACCAGTTGCGTCCACGACTTGTTTCGCCAATATCGCCTGCGTTCCCTGCTTTGATTCAAATATTACGCCTTTTACTTCTGCTCCGTCTTGAATGACATCTACGCCCCAGCTGTGGAAGAACATTTCCACTTTTTCTTCGGCTATCATTTTGTCCATCAAGTATTTTGAGCCTTCTGCATCGAGAGTGGGCATCCAATGGACGTAATCGACAAAATCTCCAGTGGAGATTCCTTCTTTAAGTCCTCTGTCCATGAATTCTTTGGCGATGCCTTTAGTTACAAGCTTCCACTTCCCGTCACTCTTCACGCTTGTCGCCATAAAGAGGAGAACGATGCCATTAGTGAAAAGCCCGCCGAGCGACCCATAGCGCTCGACAAGAGCGACCTTTGCTCCGGTACGCGAGGCAGCGATCGCCGCGCTGAACCCGGCGGGGCCGCCGCCTACGACAACAACATCTGTTTCGTGGAAGATTGGCACTTCGCGCATCGGGCGAAAAACCTTCCCGTCTTTGAGGAATGCGCTCGGCCCGTCGGTCATTGAATGTTGAATATCGAAAATGCGCTTGACGCTCCAGTCGTCTTCTTCGCGAACATAAAATTTTCCAGCCGATGGAGTCTCTGAGGGGGCTAAATCTGCGAAGGATGCGCCCGTCGCGCTCACGGCGCCGGCAATACCGAGTTTTTTAAGAAATTCACGCTTGCTAATCTGCATACGAAGGCCTCCTTTAAAATTAAAGTATGCGATATTATATCATATTTGCAGTCAGATTCAGGGCTTGTTAATTAGCACCCCTTCATTTCTGATACGATTTGAATGAGCCTGTCAATCATCCTGTTTTTTATTACATCAACATTGCCGCGACTTACGCCGAAGCGCTTGGCAACTTCTTCTGGCTTCTCGTGAATAAGCGTTACATGGCGAAAAATTTCTCGATTGCGCTGATTAATCGATGTATCTGCGAGAAGCTGCTCAATTGCAGCCTCCACGAGATGTTCTTTCCAGGCCTTTTCTTCTAAATCTATTTCCGACTCAACTAATGTAGGAGATTCTTCTGCTGCGATGCGGTCGATTTCTGTAGTGCGCTTTGTCTTGCGAAGTTGGTCAAGTGCTTTATGCTTGAGAATGCCGATTAAGTACGAGCCGAAATGCCCTTTTGTGTCGGGCGTATAGTGATAGTCCGGCAGCGCATTGACGAGGGCGCGCATCGTCTCCTGAATAATGTCGTCATGATCGAGCGGTGGATAGTGCGCTTTCAAGTAATTGCGCATTACAGGCTCGTACTTGTAAAAAAATTCAGACCACCTGACTGTTGCGGTGTCGTTGGCGATTGCTTTAAGAAGCGTAATAGATGTTTTTACTGTAGGCATAATCGTTGTTGAAATTATATCATTTTTTTTTGTAAGATTTTCTTCTTTCATACGAGAAATAAGTGTAGAGATGATTGGAAGAATGAAAAAACTCCTTAAAATTCTGTTGATAACGTCGCTTTTATTTATCGCGGCGTTTGTTTCCTTTTCTTTTGCATTCATCGGATGGACTGACGAAGGCGCCGATGCGTTTGCAGGCGGGCTTATCTTGCGTGATGCTGCGGGCGAAGTGATGCGCGTGAGTCTCGGCGAGGGCGATGTCGATTGTCGGCCTTATTATGATGCGGATGAGAACGACTGGATTGTTAAAGCGCTTGTTGCCTCTGAGGATGGTGAGTATTGGACACATTACGGCGTTCGGCCGCTGAGCGTTTTGCGCGCGGCATTCCAAAACATTTTCTACGGTCGTTGCATTTCAGGCGCCTCAACTATCACGATGCAGGCGGTGCGTCTTGTCAAGCCGCATCCAAAGACGATGTGGTGGAAGTGGAAAGAAGCTGTAATGGCGATAAAAATGGAGCGGGAAAAATCTAAAATATGGATTCTTTCGCAGTATTTGAACCGCGCTCCGTACGGGTCCAACTTCATCGGCATTGAGGCCGCCGCGCGCGGCTGGTTCGGTAAAGGCGCGAAAGATCTCGGCATAGGCGAGGCGGCGATGCTTGCAGGTATGGTGCAGGCGCCTTCTCGTTTTCGCCCCGATAGGAAATATGATCTTGCTTTCCATCGTCGAGATTACGTTTTAAGCCGCATGAAGAAGTTAGGTTACATTAGTGAAGAGCAGCGTCTTGCCGCGCGAAGCGTTCGCCCAGTAGTTTGCCGCTCGCCGCGCCCGTTCAAACATCCGTATTTCTGCGATTACATTCTTGCTAGGCTCGGCAAAGATCGCAATATGCAGAAAAAAAGTGGCATCATAAATACTTCACTTGATGCTGATATCCAATCGATCGTCTGCAATTCAGTCGACAGCGCGGCGGAGGAGGGCGGTTATTCCGTCGCATCTGTCGTAATAAAAGCTGATACAGGCGAAGTAGTCTCTCTTCATTGCAGCGGTGATTACTTTGGCGGAAAAGACGGTCAGGTAAATACGGCTCTTTCTCCGCGTCCGGCAGGTTCTACGCTTAAGCCTTTTCTTGCCGCGCTTGCGATGGATTTAGGGCTTGCAATGCCTGGCACGCGTCTTTGGGATTCGCCAATGTCTGTCAAAGGCTATCGCCCTGCAAATTTTGATTCGGCTTATCGCGGGAGAGTTACGCTTTCCGATTCGTTGATACTTTCTCTTAATATACCTTTTGTGCGTCTTGCGGGGAAGATAGGCGTTGAGCGCTTTGCCGACAAGTTGCGTGAACTTGGGCTTAAGCATCTTAACAGTAACGATGCTGATTCAGGGCTTGGTATAGCAATCGGCAATGTGGAGGTAACGCTTGTTGAATTGACTGAAGCGTATCGCAAGCTCGCCTCTGGCGGTGGCGGTGTTTTTAGCCGTGAGTCAAGTTACCTCGTTTCGGAGATTCTTTCTGGTCAAGAGCGCTCAAGTGCCGCGCTCGGGCATATTGCAGATGTCGTAACCTCGCGCTTTGCGTGGAAAACGGGAACTTCAAGCGCATATCGCGACGCATGGACGGTGGCGTGGAATCCTGAGTATGTAATTGGTGTGTGGTGCGGGCACAAGCGTGGAGGGTTTGGCGATAAGACGCTTGTCGGCGCGAAGGCGGCGGCACCTGTTTGCTGGCAGATTGCGCGCCAGCTTTATCCGCAAGATAATGGGCCGTGGTATGTAAAACCAGAGACGATAGTTGAAAAAGAGCTTTGCGCTCTTACGGGTGAAATCGCTTCGCTGGACTGTCCAAAAAGAGAAAAGGGCGATTTTATTTCGCTTGTAAGTTCGCCGCGGCCGTGTTCGGCGCACAGGCGCGGGGCAGACGGCAGTATTGTAACGCTTGATGAGGCTAAAAATGGCGTTTTTAAGATTATTTCGCCTGAGAATGGCGCGACTTTTCAGCTTGTTGAGGGGGCGTTACGCGAGCGCATTGTTTTTCGCACGCTTAATGTCAAAGAGGAGGAAGAGCTTTGGTGGTTTGTTGATGGTGTCCAATGCGGTAAGACGGTTGGTTTAGAGCCATTTGTCCTTCAGATGGAGAAAGGCGAACATTTTGTGGTCGCAGTCGACGCCGTTGGAGAATCTGCCTCTCTTAATGTGGCAGTGCGGTAGTGGCACGGCGAGGTCTTGTTGTGCCAAAATTATTGATATGTCTTATATTTACAAGGTTGTAATTGTGGTATAATATCGGTGAAAAATGAATGATAAAAAGATAGTTTTAGTTGTCGGGATGGGAACATCTCCGGCGGTGATGACGGAAACGGTCTGGGCGCTTGCGCACTAGGAAGGTGTGTACAGTATTTTGTAAAATAATGGTATAATATTAGGGATTTTACGGAGATTATGAAATGGCGCAACTTGAACAT
>JAEIGA010012718.1_pt1 | contig 12785 bp, 10 predicted proteins | sample 9270691 | NCBI WGS metagenome assembly JAEIGA01 (sample SAMN17057246, study PRJNA624740) | gut metagenome | biome: biome; isolation source: fecal sample | host: Bos grunniens | place: China: Xizang | collected 2019 | reverse complement strand
TCCCTCCCGCTCGCCGCGGGGGCACTCACGTAATAAAAAATGGGGTTCGAACGGCTTTAGCCGTCACCGACCGAGTGCCGCTGTCGCGCTCTTGCGCGGTGCGGAAAAACACGAGGGAGGTAACCCCTCCTTAAGAAATTTCAGCTTTCAACGATCAAAATGCGAATGTAGCGAAGCTATGATTTTTTGTGGAACGGGCTGCGAGAGCAACTGCTCTCGAGAGCCGGATCCACAAAAAAATGCGAGGCGTTAGGCCTCGCATTCGCATTTTTGGGTGGAAGATGGGATTGGCTACTCCGCTCGCCAAGCTCGCTACGCTTTACGCCCATCCCTCCCGCTCGCCGCGGGGGCACTTACAAAAATCCCAATGCTCGATGAATTTGCAAAATTCTTTTTGTTTAGACGGCCGCTGTTTGAGTAAACTCAACGCGGCCCTCCAAACAAAAAAACCTCTGCTGTGCAGAGGTTCATCGAGCATTGGCTCTTTTTGGGTGGAAGATGGGATTCGAACCCACGACCTTCGGAACCACAATCCGTCACTCTAACCGACTGAGCTACATCCACCATTTGGCTAACTATCGCTAACCGAGGTGCAAATGTAGGGCAAATTTTTCATCTATCCAAGAAAAATCAAAAAAAAATCGTATTTTTGCCAAAATGTCAGCCCGAAGGGTGGCTTTGGCAGGATTTCTGCCAACTATTGCACCTTTTGGAGGTTTGGCACGCCTCTTGATAAATAAGAGGTATCAGCCGCCAAGGTTGGATGCAAAAAGAAAACAAAACAACAAACAATAAAAAAACAGAAAACCATGAATGTAAAACCGTTAGCAGATCGGGTGTTGATCCTTCCCAACCCCGCTGAGGAGAAGACCGCAGGAGGATTGTTTATTCCCGACACCGCCAAGGAGAAGCCCCTGGCAGGCAAGGTGGTAGCCGTAGGCCCCGGCACCAAAGAGGTGCAGATGGAGGTTCAGGTGGGCGACCAGGTGCTCTATGGCAAATATGCCGGCACCGAGCTTCAGTTCGAGGGTGAGAGCTACCTGATCATGAAGCAGAACGATATTCTGGCAATTATCTAACACTTCGAAACCGTTATGGCAAAAGAGATTAAATACAACGTAGAGGCCCGCGAGGCCTTGAAGGAGGGCGTAGATGCCCTGAGCAATGCAGTGAAGGTAACCCTCGGCCCCAAGGGTCGCAATGTAATCATCGACAAGAAGTTTGGTGCCCCCCAGGTAACCAAGGATGGTGTTTCGGTGGCCAAGGAGATCGAGTTGGAGGATCCCTTCGCCAACATGGGTGCCCAGATGGTCAAAGAGGTAGCATCGAAGACCAACGACGATGCCGGTGACGGCACGACGACGGCCACCGTATTGGCCCAGGCCATCATCGGCGTGGGTATCAAAAATGTAACGGCCGGAGCCAACCCGATGGATCTGAAGCGCGGTATCGACAAGGCGGTGGCCAAGGTCGTGGAGTCGCTGCGTGAGCAGAGCCAGGAGGTGGGTGGCGACAACGCCAAGATCGAGCAGGTGGCCACCATCTCGGCCAACAACGACAACACGATCGGCAAGCTCATCGCCGAGGCGATGGCCAAGGTCAAGAACGAGGGTGTGATCACCGTCGAGGAGGCCAAGGGCACCGAGACGCATGTAGATGTGGTAGAGGGTATGCAGTTCGACCGTGGCTACATCTCGGCCTACTTCATCACCGACACCGAGAAGATGGAGGCCCAGCTCGACAAGCCCTACATCCTCTTGACGGACAAGAAGATATCGACCATGAAGGAGCTGATGGGCGTGCTGGAGCCCGTGGCCCAGAGCGGTCGTGCGCTGCTGATCATCGCCGAGGATGTGGATGGCGAGGCGCTGTCGGCCCTGGTGGTGAACAAGCTGCGCGGCACGCTCAAGATTGCCGCCTGCAAGGCCCCCGGCTTCGGTGATCGCCGCAAGGAGATGTTGGAGGATATCGCCACGCTGACGGGTGCCACCGTGATCTCGACCGACAAGGGCATGAAGATGGAGGATGCCAACCTTGCGATGCTCGGTACGGCCGACAAGGTGACCCTCAACAAGGAGAACACTACGATCGTGGATGGTGCCGGCGATAAGGCTGCCATCGCTTCGCGCGTACAGCAGATCCGCGCCTCGATTGAGAAGGCCACTTCGGACTACGACCGCGAGAAGTTGCAGGAGCGCTTGGCCAAGTTGGCCGGTGGCGTGGCTGTGCTCTATGTGGGAGCTGCCACGGAGGTGGAGATGAAGGAGAAGAAGGATCGTGTAGACGATGCTTTGGCCGCTACGCGAGCTGCCGTGGAGGAGGGTATCGTTCCGGGCGGTGGTGTGGCCTACATCCGTGCCACGGCCAAGTTGGAGGGCCTTAAGGGCGAGAACGATGACCAGACGACCGGTATTCAGATCGTGAAGCGCGCTATCGAGGAGCCCCTGCGCCAGATCGTGGCCAATGCCGGTGGCGAGGGCTCGGTGGTAGTAAACAAGGTCAAGGAGGGCAGCGGTGCCTTCGGCTACAACGCCCGCGACGACCGCTTCGAGGATATGCTCGCAGCCGGTATCATCGACCCCACGAAGGTTTCGCGCGTAGCGCTGGAGAATGCCGCCTCGATCGCCTCGATGTTCCTCACCACGGAGTGTGTGCTGGCCGAGAAGAAGTCGGAGCAGCCCGCTATGCCTGCCATGCCCGGAGGTATGCCCGGCATGATGTAGTGCCAATTTTAGTGTGATTATCAAAGCGGGGGTGTTGGGCTTTCATCCAACACCCCCGCTTTAACATCTCGCTCGGCCAAGGGAGGTCTCAGCAAAAAGAGCACCCCACCCCGCCCAAAAAAAATGAAGAGGTCGCCCGAAAAAGGCGACCTCTCTTATTGCAGGGCTCAATGGCCTACTTTCTGATGCGCTCGGCAGTCCCGTGCTGACGCTTCTTGAGCGACATCGTAGCCGGAGCCTCACCATAGGTATACTCCTGGCCGGCAACGATGAGCGAGTAGTAACCCAAGGTTTCACCCGACTCCTCATCAATAATCAACTCATAGATATCGCACAAGGCAGTCGTAAGGTAACCATCTTCCACGGAGATCACAAACGGATCGTCGCCATAAGCCTCCTCGTCCTCGGGGTCGGCAAAGCAGAAGAGACCAATGGTCTGACCGGCCTCCTCGTCGAAGTAGTACCAGGCGTAGCCGAAGAACTCGGCAACCTCGCCTTCGTAGAGCGAGTAGCCCGAAAGGGTGAAGGTCGAAGCCTCGGGATCGTAGGTGGCGAGCATGGTCTCGTCGGCATAGTCGAAGAAGTTGTGCACATAGTAGTCGTTCCCCTCCACATGCTCCACATAGATCTGGTTGTAGTAGGGCGTACCATCCTCATACTCGGCCGTTTGGATGTAATAACCACCCTCCTTAACCCCCTCGGTAGGATCGGCGGGGTCGTTGGGATCATTCGGGTCGTTCGGATCCTCTTCCTCCTCGGCAAGAGTCGTCACCGAAAGGGTATCCCAAGCCGAATCCTCATAGCGGGCCAGGTCGCCCGAGAGGGCCTTCACCTTCACCGAATAGGTGGTCTCGGGCTCCAGGCCCGACATCGTTACCGAGCAGTGCTGGGTGGTGATCTCCTTACCGGTGCCCACCACATAGGCATAGGCTGCCGCGTGCTCCACAGCCTCCCATACGAGGGTGAAGCCCTCGGCCGTGATCTCCTCGATCGTCAATTCGGGAGCCGTCAGGGGTACCGCCTGTGTAGGCGGGGTGTTCGGGGTGTTGGGGTTCGGCGTGTTCGAGTTCTCCTCGCTGCAAGCGACCAAGACAAAGGCCAAGGCCACAACAATCAGGTGCAAAAATTGTTTCATAAACTTGGTAATTTTAATGGTTTAATAATTTCATGTTTCTGCAACGACGAGGTCGCTGTGGGGCAAAAGTGTCGTTACGACACCAAAGGTAAGAAAAATGTAAAAAAATCTACCAGAACGACCACAAAAAAGTGAAGTCATGTAATTTTTCACCCGCAGAATCGTTTTATAAAGAAAATTTTGTGTAACTTTGTGCGCTTATACGCATTTAACGCGATAAAGAAGAGAATGAAACAATTGAAGTTGCAGTGGTTTGGTTTTTTGGGTAGTCTGCTCCTCGTAATGCTCCTAAGCAGTTGCGGAGGGCCGAACAGCATCCTCAAAAGCGGCAAACCCGACCTGATTTATAATACCGCCTTGGATTTCTACGGCAAGGAGAAATGGTCGCGCGCCTCCACCTTCTTCGAGGCCTCGCACCACTACTACCAGGGAACCCCTCGCGAGGACAGCATCCTCTTCTTCAACGCCCGTTGCAAGTACAAAGATCGCGACTACGAAACAGCCGTGGAGTTGTTTGACATCTTCCGACGCCGCTTCGGTCGCAGTGTCTTCATCGAGGATGCCGAAGGGATGCACGCCATGTGCTACTACTACCTCTCGCCGGGACCCAAGCGCGACCAGTCGATGACCTCGCAGGCCATTATCTCGATTGCGGAGTTCATCTCGCACTACCCCGAAAGCGAACAGGTGCCCCAATTTCGCGCAATCAACCAAGAGCTTACGGAGCGTCTGCACGAAAAGGCCTACCTGAACGCCTACACCTACTACAAGATCGGTCGCTACAAGTCGGCGATCACGACCTTGAAGAATGCCTTGAAGACCTACCCCGACTCGAAATACCGCGAAGAGATCATGTATCTGATTGTCGCTTCGGGCTATGAGTTGGCCCACAACTCAATCCCCTCGAAACAGGCCGACCGTTACCTCTCGATGAGCGACTCCTACGTCACCTTCAAGTATGAGTTCCCAGAGTCGAAACACCTCAAGGAGTTGGAGCAGTACTTCGAGGAGGCCAAGGATTTCCGCGACAAACACAGCGACAAGGATCCCGAGCAAGAGGAGGACGAGGAGTAAACCAAAGACTCCTACAAAGCATAAAAAACGAAAACAAGAAAACCAAGATAGAGATGGAGATTAAGAAGAACATTCCCAACAACACCGTAACCCGCAAGTTGGTTGACCTGGACTGCCAGACCGGCAACATCTACGAGACGGTAAACATCATCGCACGCCGTGCCAACCAGATTTCGAGCGAGCTCAAGACGGAGCTGAACCGCAAGTTGGCCGACTTCTCGTCGCCCACCGACACCATGGAGGAGACCTTCGAGAACCGCGAGCAGATCGAGATTTCGCGCTACTACGAGCGCCTGCCGAAGCCCGTAATCATCGCTACCGAGGAGTTCCTCGACGGTGAGATCGAGTACAAAGAGGCCTAAATAGATCTGCGACCCAAGGTCGTTGCAGGTATCGCGAAATGATTCGTCCACCCAGCGCGGGAGGCGATCCGTTTCGCGATTTTGCATATCAGAAGGGGGCTTCGACACAAAGAAAAGTCGATCCTCCCCGCAAGGAGAAAGAGTAGAACCCCAAGCCAAGAATCGAACATGCTGAAAGGAAAACATATTTTGCTGGGCATTACCGGCAGCATCGCCGCCTACAAGGCTGCGGCCCTCACGCGCCTTTTGGTCAAGGCCGGCTGCGAAGTACAGGTGGTGATGACCACCCTGGCCAAACAGTTCATTACCCCGCTGACCATGGCCACGCTCTCACAGCGCCCCATCTTGGTCGAGTTCTTCGACCCCGAAAACGGAGCCTGGAATTCGCACATCAAACTCGGTGAATGGGCCGACTGCATGCTCATCGCTCCGGCTACGGCCAATACGCTGGCGAAGATGGCCCATGGCGTGGCCGACAACCTGTTGCTGACGAGCTACCTCTCGGCCCGCTGCCCCGTGGCAGTGGCTCCGGCCATGGATCTCGACATGTTCGCCCACCCCTCGACGCAGGAGAACCTCAAACTCCTGGCCTCGCGTGGCGTAAAGATCGTAGACCCCGGGAGCGGCTTCCTGGCCAGTGGCCTGGAGGGCAAGGGTCGCATGGCCGAGCCCGAGCAGATCGTCGAGTTCCTGGAGCAACTCTTCGACGAAAAAAAAAAGAGCCTCACAGGTAAGCACCTCCTGGTAACGGCAGGCCCGACGTGCGAGGCAATCGACCCCGTGCGCTACATCACCAACCACTCGACCGGCAAGATGGGCTACGCCCTGGCCGAGGAGTTGGTGGCCCGCGGTGCCCGTGTTACCCTGGTCTCGGGCCCCACGCAGCTCGCCTGCCCGAAAGGGGTGGAGCGCGTGGATGTACGCTCGGCCCAGGAGATGTATGAGGCCTCGGTGGAGGCCTTCGCCAAAGCCGATGGTGCGGTGATGTGTGCCGCCGTGGCCGACTACACCCCCGCCGAGGTGGCCGACCGCAAGATCAAGAAGTCGGACGACGACATGGCCATCCGTCTGAAGCGCACGCGCGACATTGCCGCGGAGTTGGGGCGCGAAAAGGGGGATCGAGTCCTTGTCGGCTTCGCCCTCGAGACCGACCACGAGGCCGAACACGCCCAATCGAAACTCGAGCGCAAGAACCTCGACTTCATCGTCCTGAACTCGTTGCGCGATGCCGGCGCCGGCTTTGGTGTCGACACCAATGTGGTCACCTTGATTGATGCCGCAGGAGCCGAGAAGCTGCCCCTGCTCACGAAGGGGAAGGTGGCTGCCCGCATCGTTGATAAAATTGAATCCATCCTCATAAAATAACCCTATGCTGCGTCGTCTGTCGGTTGAAAACTACGCCCTGATCGAACACCTCGAATTGGAGTTGGACGAGCACCTGAACATCCTCACGGGTGAGACGGGTGCCGGAAAGTCGATCCTATTGGGAGCCTTGGGGCTGCTGCTGGGCAACAAGAACGATGGCTCGGCCATGAAGGATGCCACCCGCAACTGCGTGATCGAGGGGGTATTCGACCTACACGGCCTCGGACTGCAAAGCCTCTTCGAGGAGAACGACCTCGACTACGAGGAGGAGCTTACCCTGCGCCGCGTGATCACCCCCTCGGGCAAGAGCCGCTCCTTCGTGGGCGATATCCCCGCCCCACTCTCGGTGGTCAAGGAGCTCGGCACACGCCTTTTGGACATCCACTCGCAGCACCAGAACCTGATCCTCTCCTCCGAAAAGTTCCGCACCGAGGCCCTCGATACGCTGGCCGAGAATGGGGAGCTGCGATCGGCCTATAGCGAAGCCTTCCGAGCCGTGGGTGAGCGTCTTCGTCGCCTTCGGGAGCTGCAAGAGGAGGTGGAGCGTGTTCGTCGCGACGAGGAGTGGCTGCGCTTCCAATGCGAGGAGCTGACCGCCGCCCGACTGAAGGCGGGCGAGGTGGCCGAATTGGAGCAGGAGCAGACGCTGCTGGCCCATGCCGACCGCATCGGAGAGGTCTTGGGAGCCCTGCATCAGGGGTTGGACAGCGAGGAGGTGGGCATCCTGCCTCAACTCAAGAGTTTCGAGAGTTCGCTCCTGCAGATCAAGGAGCAGTTGCCCGAAGCGGCCGACTGGGCCATGCGTCTTCGCTCGGCCCTCCTCGATCTGAAGGATATCGACCTCTCGGCCGCAGCCGCCTACGAAGGGTTGGAGGCCGACCCCGAGCGGTTGCAAAAGGTGGACGACCGCCTGGCGCTGCTCTTCTCGCTCTGTCAGAAGCACCGCGCGAAGGATCTCGAGGAGCTGATCGCCATCCGCGACCGCTACCTGGAGCAGATTGCCACCATAGACCACAGCGACGAGGCACTCCGCGCCGCCGAGAAGAGTTACCAAGAGGCACTCGAAAAGGCCCACGGATTGGCTCGAGAGCTTCACGACTCGCGCCGAAAGGCGGCCCCGGAGTTCGAGCAATCGATCCTCCACACCCTCGGCCGCCTCGGAATGGCCGAAACCACCTTCACGATCGACCTGCAACCCACGGAGTTGACCCCCTCGGGAGGCGACAGCGTGGTCTTCCTCTTCTCGGCCAACCGCACGATGAAGCCCCAACCAATCGAGCGCATCGCCTCGGGAGGAGAGCTCTCGCGCATGATGCTGGCCTTGAAGGCCCTATTGGCCCGCCGCATGCAACTCCCCACAATTCTGTTCGATGAGATCGACACCGGAGTTTCGGGTCGCATCGCCGATGCCATGGGCGAGATCATCAGCGAACTCTCCTCATCGATGCAGGTGGTCGACATCACCCACCTTCCTCAAGTGGCATCGAAGGGGGAACGCCACTTTGTGGTCTACAAAGAGGGGGGACACACCCACCTCAGGCGACTCACTCCGGAGGAGCGCACCACCGAAATTGCCAAAATGTTGTCGGGTGCCGAAATCACCCCCGCCGCCTTGGAGCAGGCACGAATCCTGCTCGGTCGCTAACCATTCATTCTAAGTTGCCTTCAAAAGAGGCAACTTTTTTCATTCTTTTTCGTCGAAACGGCTCTCTCTGCGTCTTATAAGGTGAACGCGCGTTTGAAACGAACGAAAAACAAACAAAAAGATGAATCCAACAAAAAACGAAACCTTGACGCTGTTGGCCGAATGGTACGATGCCTGGAGCGAGGAGCTCTTTCGCTTCGCCTTCTACCGCCTCTCTTCACGCGAAGATGCCGAAGATGTGGTTCAGGAGGCCTTCCTACGGGTGGCGAAGAACGATCCCTCCCAATTGAAAGAGCCCCGCGCCTACCTCTACCGAGCCATCCAAAACGGGTGCAACGATTGCCTGCGGCGCAGACGACCCTCCCTTGAGATAGACCAACGCCTGGCCAAAGAGCCTGAAGTGGAGGAGAGGGAGGCACTCGAAGAGGCCGCACAAATCAACCAACTACTCAACAAACTCCCCGAGGAGCAGAGCGAGGTCATTCGCCTCCACCTGCATGGCAACCTAAAGTTTACCGAGATTAGCGAGGTGCTGAACCTTTCGGCCTCTACCCTCAAGAGCCGGTTTGCAGCCGGGATCGAACGACTCAAAAAGATGTGGAACAACTAAGAATCGAAAACCATGAAGACGAACAACCAACCATACGATGAAAAGACGAATCAGGTGATCGAGGCACTTCGCCCCCACCACGACCTGAAACCCTCGGCCGCCCTGCGCGACCGCATGCTGCAAGCGGCAGAGCGCGAGCTCGACCTACAGCAGCCGAATTCCACCAAACCCTTCACGCTACGCCTATGGCGATGGGGTGGGGCTCTCCTCTCGGCAGCAGCAGCGATCGCCCTGGCGGTAGTGATAGTCGGCCACTCGCCCGCCTATGCCGCCCGAAAGTACCTTGAAGGGGCGGTCAAGGCGATGAGCGAAACCAAGAGCCTGGAGATCGCCCTGCGCATCCGCACCCTGGAGGAGGAGAATTTCGAGTACACCCACCCCCAAGCCGACTTTGTTCCCCACAAGGTAAAGGTGGTCTATGGCACCCCCACCCTATGGCGCATCGAAAAGGCCGGACGTACCATGCTCTACAACGGAGTGAAGGGCTACCAATGGATCCCCTCGACCCAAAGCGGCTGGGTCATGGAGGGGGAGTATTCCGACGGCATGGTCGATCTACTGACCCACCCGAATCGACTTTTGGAGGCCGAGATCGCGTTGGCTCGCTCCACGCGCGATGCCTCCTATGAGATGACGGAATACCCGGGTAGTATCTGCCTGGTCGTGGAGATGCCGGCACAAGGCGACTACTCCGAAAGCGATTACCAACTCAACACCTCGATCTTAGAGAGCAACACGCGCCGCACCTACCACTTCGACCGCGAGAGCGGACGACTCACCTACGCCTGTATCGTCGGGATCTTCGACCGGGAAGAGCGTGTCTTGCTTGAAATTGACTCTATCCGCTACGACGAACCGCTCGACATCGTCGCCCTTACGGCACTGCCAAACGACTATGCGTGGAGCGAACGCGCGATCCCCGAAACGAACCACACGATCTTGAGCGGCATCTCGCCCGAGGAGGCGGCGCGACAGATCCTCACAGCGATGCAGGATTGGGATAAGCAGACGCTCAACGTAGCTCTACACTTCTACCCAGGCCACGCTCATGAGATTATCAAAGATCATTACAAAGGAGTGGAGCTTTTGGAGGTGGGCAAAGCCTTCCGCTCGGGAGCCTACCCGGGAGTCTTCGTCCCCTGCCGCATCAGCAAGCCCAATGGCACGAAGGAGGAGCTGCAACTCGCCCTGCGCAACGACAACCGCCAACAAATTTGGCTCGTCGATGGCGGCTTGTAATCGGACACAGAATGGAAATAAATGGTCTATAAGGGGTGTCGGGAATTCCCGACCCCCCTTATCGCATTTTCTTTTCTCGCATTTTTTTTGTACTTTTACACAATAAACAACCATTCGATGGAGGCTTTGACCGAATTTTTCTTTCAGTGGGGCTATTGGGGAATGCTCCTGGCCGCCTTCCTGGCCGGCAGCGTGGTGCCGATCGGCTCGGAGGTGATCTATGTGCTCCTACTCAAAGCGGGTCTCGACCCCCTGCTCACCACCCTGGCTGCCACCGCCGGCAACACCCTGGGCGGCATGACCTGCTATTGGATCGGCATGCTCGGCAAACGGGAGTGGATCCACCGCCGATTGGGGATCAGCGAGGAGAAACTCGACAAGGCCACCCGTTTCCTGCAGGGGCGTGGTGCCTGGATGGGCTTCTTCGCCTTCCTCCCCTACTTAGGCGAGGCGATCGCCGTGGCCCTGGGCTTCATGCGCTCGAACCAACCCGTCACCGCCCTCTCGATGGCCCTCGGCAAAGCCGCCCGCTACTCCGCCCTGTTCCTGGCTTTCAAAGGGGTGATCTCGCTGTAATTCTGACCTTTCCCAATTAGAAACAGAAAACCCTGCCTTTTCGGGCAGGGTTTTCGAATATAGGATCAAGCTTGAAGGCTTATGCCTGCAAGGCTTCGTGGTCGGATTTTGCCATAACCAGCAGGTTGTCGAACGAACGCTGACCCGTACCTCCGGGGATCTTGCCACCGACGATGACATTCTCCTTGAGGTTCTCCAGGTGGTCCACCTTGGCCTGGATAGCGGCCTCGTTGAGCACCTTGGTCGTCTCCTGGAACGAAGCGGCCGAGATAAAGCTCGAGGTCTGCAATGCGGCGCGGGTGATACCCTGCAGGATCTGGGTCGAGGTAGCGGGCACGATATCGCGCACCTCCACCGGCTTCAGATCGCGGCGCTTGAGGCTCGAGTTCTCGTCACGCAGCTTGCGCACCGAGATAATCTGACCGGGCTGCACGTTGGTCGAGTCGCCGGCGTTGGTTACCACCACCTTGTCGTAGAGTTCGTCGTTCACATCCATGAACTCCCACTTGTCGACGATCTGATCCTCGAAGAAGCGGGTATCTCCCGGATCCTCGATCTTGACCTTCGACATCATCTGACGAACGATAATTTCGAAGTGCTTGTCGTTGATCTTCACACCCTGCATGCGGTATACCTCCTGAACCTCGTTCACGATGTACTCCTGAACGCGCGTAGGACCGAGGATGTTCAGAATATCGGCAGGCGTGATGGCGCCATCCGACAGCGGGCTTCCGGCCTTCACGAAGTCGTTCTCCTGAACGATGATCTGACGAGCCAGGGGCACCAGGTAACGCTTCACATCGCCCTGCTTCGAGGTGATGATGATCTCGCGATTACCACGCTTGATCTTGCCGAATGCTACCTCACCGTCGATCTCCGATACAATGGCGGGGTTCGACGGGTTACGGGCCTCGAAGAGCTCGGTAACACGCGGCAGACCTCCCGTGATATCGCCGCCACCCTTACCTACGGCACGCGGGATCTTGATCAGGATATCACCGGCCTTGATCTTGGCCTTATCCTTCACCACGACGTGGGCCGTTACGGGCAAGTTGTACGACTTCACCTCCTCGTCCTCCTTGTTCAGGATCTTGATGACGGGGTTCTTGGTCTTATCCTTCGACTCGATGATCACCTTCTCCGACAGACCGGTCTGCTCGTCGCGCTCCTCGCGGTAGGTTACACCCTCGATCACGCTCTCGTACGATGCCTTACCGTCAAACTCGGAGATGACTACTGCGTTGTAGGGATCCCACTCGCAGATCATGTCGCCCTTCTTGACCATGGCACCATCCTGCATAAAGAGCGTAGCACCATAGGGCAGGTTGTGCGTATAGAGTACGATCTCGGTCTTGGGATCCACAATACGGAACTCCGACTGACGCGAAATCACCAGGTCGATCGTCTCTCCGGCAGCGTTCTTGGTCTTGATGGTACGCAACTCGTCGATCTCCAGACGACCCTCGTACTTCGAGACCACATTGGTCTCTACGGTCGTACCACCGGCCACACCACCGACGTGGAACGTACGAAGCGTAAGCTGCGTACCGGGCTCACCGATCGACTGGGCGGCAATCACACCGACAACCTCACCCTTCTGTACCATGCGGGCGGTAGCCAGGTTGCGACCATAACACTTGGCGCAGACACCGCGACGGGCCTCGCAAGTGAGTACCGAGCGGATCTCCACCGACTCCAGCGGCGACTTCTCGATCGCCTCGGCAATGGCCTCGGTGATCTCCTCACCAGCCTTGCAGAGCACCTCGCCCGTGAGCGGGTGGATCACGTCGTTGAGTGCCGTGCGACCCAGGATACGGTCGTAAAGGGTCTGTACCACGTCATCGTTGCGCTTGATGGCCGTAGCCGTCAGACCACGCAACGTGCCGCAATCCTCCTCGTTGATGATTACGTCCTGTGCCACATCCACCAGACGACGTGTCAGGTAACCGGCATCGGCCGTCTTCAAGGCGGTATCGGCAAGACCCTTACGGGCACCGTGGGTCGAGATAAAGTACTCGAGCACCGAAAGACCCTCCTTGAAGTTCGAGAGAATCGG
>JAEIGA010012717.1_pt1 | contig 12786 bp, 11 predicted proteins | sample 9270691 | NCBI WGS metagenome assembly JAEIGA01 (sample SAMN17057246, study PRJNA624740) | gut metagenome | biome: biome; isolation source: fecal sample | host: Bos grunniens | place: China: Xizang | collected 2019 | reverse complement strand
TATCTGTTATCTGACCTTAAGCAATGCTATTGTTATTACCGCGAGTATCATTCCCACGATCCAGAATCTTGTTACGATCTTGGCCTCAGGAAGCGCTTTTGCCGGCTTGTTGAACAGGCAAGGGATGCCTTCCTTCTGGTAGTGGTGGTGGAGAGGGGCCATCTTGAAGATCCTTCTTCCCTCACCATATCTCTTCTTTGTGTACTTGAAATAGAATCTCTGCATGAGAACCGATACGCTCTCCGCGAAGAAGATTCCGCAGAGGACAGGAATCAGCAGCTCCTTTCTGATCAGTACGGCAGTTACTCCGATGATGCCGCCGAGCATGAGGCTTCCTGTGTCACCCATGAATACCTGTGCAGGATATGTGTTGTACCACAGGAATCCTATCAGAGCGCCTACAAGAGCCGCCATGAACACAGCAACTTCGCCGCTGCCCGGGATGTACATTATGTTCAGGTAGTCGGCGTTGACGATGTTGCCGCCCAGCCATGCGAAGATTCCGAGCACCACTCCCACGATAGCCGATGTGCCGGCTGCGAGTCCGTCCATGCCGTCAGTGAGGTTCACACCGTTCGAGCATGCGGTTATCACCAGGATGATCATCAGCACATAGATCGCCCATTTGCAGTACCATCCCCATGCCCCCTTGAACGGTGACAGCCACTTGTAGTCGAATTCATGACTCTTCACGAACGGGATGGTGGTCTTTGTGCTCTTTACCATATCCATGCTTTCCATCTCTGCGGCATTCAGGTTCTCCACTGATTCCGAGATTGCGACCGCGGTGTCTTCTGCAGGGATATCCTCTCTGACTACGATCTGGTCGCTGAAGCATACTGCAAGTCCGATTGCGAGTGCCATCAGGCCCTGACCCATCAGCTTGCCTTTCTCACTCATGCCTTCCTTGTTCTTCTTGAACACCTTGATGTAGTCGTCGGCAAAGCCGATGAGGAAGAACCATGTCGTGCTGACAAGCAGGAGGATGGTGTAGATGTTAGTCAGGTCTGCAAAGAGCAGCACCGGGACTATGATGGAAATGTAGATGATGATACCTCCCATTGTAGGGGTGCCCTTCTTCTGCATCTGACCTTCCAGACCGAGGTCACGGATTGTCTCACCGATCTGCTTGGTCTGAAGCCATGTAATGATCCTTCTGCCTGCAAAGATGGAGATCAGCAGGGCAGTGGTAAATGAAATGATCGCTCTGAAGGACAGGTAGTGGAAAAGTCCCTGTCCCGGAATGTCCAGATTCTTGAGCGCTTCTAAAAGGTGGTATATCATCTTGTTTCGTTAAATATTCCGGTTACTATCTCTTTTTCGTCAAAATGAACCTTTTCGGTTCCGTTGATCTGGTAGGTCTCATGGCCTTTGCCGGCAAGAAGGATCGTCGCTCCTTCGTCAGCGATCATCAGTGCTGTCCTGATCGCCTGTTCCCTGTCTTCGATGAACAGAGACCTCGCCTTGCCGCTTACGTCCATTCCTTCCTTGATGTCGGCCATGATGTCCGATGTCTTCTCGGTGCGGCTGTTGTCCGATGTCACGATGATCCTGTCCGCCATCTTCTGGGCGATCTTTCCCATCTCCGGTCTCTTTGTCCTGTCCCTGTCTCCTCCGCATCCGAACAGACATATGAGCTGTCTTTCCGGAGCGATCTCCCTCAAGGTCTTGAGTACATTTTCGAGCGCGTCAGGAGTATGTGCGTAATCGATGATCACTGAAATGTCTCTCGGTCCGTTTAGATTTTCAAGCCTTCCCGGTGCAGGAGCAAGGGTACTCATAGCTGTCAGCACTTCCTCCGGATCGGCTCCCAATGTCACTGCCGTAGTATATATTGCAAGCAGGTTATATGCGTTGTGCATTCCTATCAGCCTGCACCATGCCTCTCTTCCGTCGATCTTGACCAGCATTCCGTCGAAATTCTGCTCCATGACCTTGCATGTGTGGTCAGCGATGGTCTTGCAGGAGTATGTCACGGTCTGTGCCTTCGTGTTCTGAAGCATCACCATTCCGTTACGGTCATCGATGTTGGTGATGGCATATGCGTCAGACTCCAATGTGTCGAAGAACAGTTTCTTGCACCTGAGGTACTCGGCAAATGTCTTGTGGTAGTCAAGATGGTCATGTGTGAGGTTTGAGAAGATGCCCGCCTTGAATTTCAGGCCTTCCACTCTTGACTGCTCGACTCCGATCGAACTCACTTCCATGAAGCAGTATTCGCATCCTGCATCCACCATGTCGGCGAGCATCGAGTTGATGGTTATCGGGTCTGATGTCGTGTTGACCGCCTCTGTTCCCCTGGTACCGACGTAATTCGCTATGGTCGACAGGAGTCCGCAGTTGTATCCGAGGGCCATGAACATCCTGTACAGCAGCGTGACTGTGGTTGTCTTGCCGTTTGTTCCTGTGATACCCACGAGGGTCAGCTTCTCGGAAGGATTGCCGTAGAAATTCGATGCGATCTGCGCCAGTGCCTTTCTCGAAGATTCCACCTTGATCAGTGCTATCCCTTCTTCCAGGATTGCATGTCTCTGACTCTCAATGGATTCCTGATTGTCGTAAACAATGGCTCTGGCTCCCATGCCGATGGCTCTTGAGATGTACTCATGACCGTCATAAGCAAATCCTTTGACAGCCACGAAAAGCGACCCGCGGGTCACTTTCCTGGAATCACTGCATATTGCGTCTATTTCAGCGGCCCCGTCTCCTGCGGTATATATGCCGCCTATGTTGCGTATGATCTTGTCGAGTCTCATTTGAGCACAATTTTAATCGTTTGTCCTTTTCTGGCTGACGCTCCTGCCTTTGGAGTCTGTGAACTTACATGTCCTGTTCCTGAGTATTCGCAGGTGTATCCGCAGTTTTCAATCGCGTAGAGCGCATCCATCAGTCCCATTCCGGTCACGTCCGGTACCGGAGATCCGTCGGTCCGGTCTACCGTGATGTTCTTTGCCTTCATTTCCGGAATGTTTCCGTCCGCCTCAAGTTCATGGCTCCATTCCGTTTCATATGACCACACTCCGTCAACGATATCCTTGAAAGTTGCTGCTGCCGCAGCTCCTCCGTATACGTTCTCTCCCATTCCCAGCAGCCCCGTGTATGTTACTACGATGGCGGTGTACTTAGGTTCATCTGCAGGGAAGAAGCCCACGAATGTACCCTGATGCTTCTTTTTGCCGTCAATGTCTTCATAAGGGTTGCCGCTGCCTTTCTGTTCCTGAGGAGTCAGGTACATTCTCGCCGTACCGGTCTTTCCGGCAACCTGGCATCTGGCATTCCTGAGGACTTTTGCCGTTCCGTCTGAAGTTACCCTCTTGAGCGCCCTTGTAAGGGTGTCGGCAGTAGCCTTCGAACAGATCGAGTTCAAAAGCATAGGCCCGTATGTCTTTTCTGCCACACCGTTTCTTTCAGTACACTCCACGATATAAGGCTTCATCATCTTGCCGTCGTTTGCGATGGCGTTGTAGAAGGTTGCGATCTGGAGAGGTGTAACCTTGACCGAATAGCCGATAGCTGATGAAATCAGGCTTGTCCTGCTCCAGCCTCTCTCCTGCGGATCAGGGATGCTTGGCTTTCCGCTGCCCTTCTCGGTGAGTTCAAAGTCGAAGTTTGCGCCAAGGTTGTACGAGTGAAGACGGCTGGTGAACTCTTCAGGGTTTTCTCCATAGTGGTCCTTCACGAGACGTCTGAACACGTAGTTCGAAGATATCTGGAATCCGTGGATGACAGGTATTGTCTTTTCCTTGGTATTGTTTTCGTAGTTCACGATATACTGGTCCTGGGCCACTTCCTTCAGCGGGTATTCTTCCATGATGCCTCTTTTTGTAGGGATCCTGGTATCCAGCTCGACCTTCTTGTCCTCAAGCAGGGTCGTGAGAGTGACAGCCTTGAATACGGAACCGGGCTCTGCGGGTCTGCCTGCCGCCATGTTGAAGCTCTCGTAATATCCTCCCTGACTGTCCTTCTCCAGGTTTACCATAGCTCTGATGGCACCTGTCTCCACATCCATGATGACCACACATCCTTCCTTGATGTTCTGGTTCGCAGACATGCTCTTCTTCAGTGCCTTGTCGGCGATGTCCTGAATGTTGATGTCAAGGGTTGTCCTTACGTCCGCTCCGTCTTCGGCTGAGATGTATGTGCTGTCAATATCCTGGATTCTGCTCGACTTGTCGGTCTTCTTCGTCCACTCGACACCCTTTCTGCCGTGGAGGAGGTAATGATATTTGCCCTCGATGCCCACATGAATAGCGCTGGTGTCGTCGTTGTTCCTTACATAGCCGATGACTCTTCTGGCAAGACTGCCATATGGGTACAGACGCCTCTCTACCTTTTCAACGATGAGACCTCCCTTGTGTCTGGGGAGGTTGTAAAGCGGCAGTTCCTGCAGTTCCAGCAGTGTACCGTGGTCTATGTTTCTTGCAATACTTACGTATTTCTTCTTCTCAGCCCTGCTCTTGCGGATCAGGTTCCAATAGTAGAGCGAGTCTTTGTCCGGTTCGTGAAGGACTCTTGCCAATCCTCCTGACAGGAGTCTGGCGTTTTCGAGCCATTTCTCCTCGGCCTTACGTCCTTTTTCCCCGTCCTGCTCGTTATGCTCCTTCTGCACGTAGCAGTCCATGCGTATGTTATATAGGGGAGTGGAGATCGCCAGTAGCCTTCCGTTGTGGTCAAGTATGGAACCTCTCTCGGGTTCGATGACCTCCTTCTGCTTCGCCGGCTTGAAGTCCTTGACGAACTTCGGATTCGGCTCCCATATATATTGTATGTATATGATCTTTCCGATCACGACCAGTGAGACGGCAAGGAAGAGCATATAGAAGTGCATGAGCACACGGCTCGGTCTGCGCTTCTCCTTCTCTTTACGTATTTCTATATCCTTCTTTGCCATTCTTTCAGTCAGTTATGATTGTTTCTGCCGGTTTTGCCGGAGCGGTCAGCTTTGAACCTCCCTGCTCAAGCATGTCTTCCACTGTGCTTATCCTTCCCATCTTGACGAACTGGTAGGTCTTCTGCGCATGGTATATCTTGTAGTTTTCCAGGATCTCCTTGTTGTTTTCTACCTGTACCATCACCTGCTCGATCTTGTAGTTCAGGAATATATTTATCCATCCGAGGGCAAAAAGGACAAGGATATATGGCAGCAGCCTGTCGACGCGCATCAGCAGCAGGATGTCTCCGCTGAGTATCGACTTCAGCACTGTGCCGGCTGTAAGCTTCTCCTTGTTGCTTTCTGTTCCCATCAGTCTATTCTGTCTTTTCTGCTATTCTCAGTTTTGCACTGCGTGCCCTTGTGTTTGATGCTATTTCCTCTTCTTGCGGAAGGATCGGTTTGCGGTTTACCGCCTTGAGAGGCGCCGTGGCATTGCCATAGAAGTCCTTCTCGACCTTGCCGTCAATGTTGCCGGCCTTGATGAAGTTCTTGACCATCCTGTCTTCGAGCGAGTGGTAGGTTATGATCACGAGCTTTCCTCCTGGCTTGAGTGACTTTGCCGCACCGATGAGGAACTTCTCGAGTGACTTCATCTCCTGGTTGACTTCGATTCGGAGTGCCTGGTAGACCTTTGCGAGGAATTTGTGTTCGGCGAATTTGGGCAGTACGCTTTCAATCGCTTTTCCGAGTTCTCCGGTAGTGTTGATAGGGGAGAGTTCCCTTGCCTTGCAGATCAGCTGTGCTATCTTCCTGCTGTTGTCCACTTCGCCGTAAAGTCTCAGTATCTTCTCGAGGTCTTCCATGCTGTAGCTGTTCACGATGTCGGCAGCTGTGGTCTGTGCCTCCTGGTTCATCCTCATGTCCAGCGGTGCCTCATATCTGAACGAGAACCCTCTCTCGGCTGTGTCGAACTGATGTGAGGAAACTCCCAGGTCGGCGAGGATGCCGTCTATTCCGTCATTGTATCCCTGATGGATGATATGGTTCTGTATCCACCTGAAATCACTCCTTATCAAGGTCAGTCGGTCGTCGTCGGGTTTATTGGCGATAGCGTCGCTGTCACGGTCGAACGAAATGACTCTGCCCTCGGGAGAAATTCTCCTGAGGATCTCGGAGGTGTGGCCGCCTCCTCCAAAAGTCGCGTCTGCGTATATTCCTGATGGTGAGCTGATTAAAGCGGAAATGCTTTCATCGAGCAGTACTGGGTTATGGTATTCGGACATATGTGCCTCCTTTGATTAAATCTGTCCGGCTATCTTCTTACCCATATTGCGGAACTCTTCAGAATCGAATTTTCCGCCTTCAAGTTCATCTTTAGCCCAAATTTCAACCTTGAAGTCAAGGCACTGGAATACGACTTCCTTAACGATGCCGCACTTTTCAAGGATTTCCTTCGGGATGGTGATTCTTCCGAGCTTTGCATCCGGAACTACTGTCACGGTGTCGCTCATGTATGTTCTCCAGTATTTCATGTGATCTTCGTTGAAGGCGAGGTCGAGCTTTGACCTGATAGCCTGCGACATGAGGGCCCACTCCTGTCTTGTATACATCTCAAGGCAGTTCGAGTACATGTCCTTTCTGATCACGAATTCCAACTGGTCGGCAGGTACGGCGCTCTTGATGGCAGAAGGAATCACGAGTCTTCCTTTGTCATCGATCTTTGCGTTATATTTTCCGAAGAAACCTGCCATTTTTCCACTTTTCTAAATGTTCTGCAAAAATAGAAAATATTTTTCCACTTTCTTACATTTTCTTACATTTTTTTCCACCAAAATTTGACTACCTTTGCAAGACACTAGAAATGATATGAAGATGGATACGAATAAAGCATTGATAATTAGCGTTTTACTTCTTGTTGCAGTTGCCGGATTTTCTTCTTGCGGAAGGTACTCTTCTTCCACAAGCGAGGATGTGGTAGAGCAGCAGTTTCAAGAGCAGGAAGGGGAGTCACATGTCCTGGGTTTCGACCCTGATTCACTGAGGTGCACTGATGGTAAGGTGAAGTCCGGACAGTTCTTTTCGAACCTGCTCGGATCTCTTGGCATGACAGCCCAGCAGGCTTATAATCTGACCCAGGTCTGCGACACTCTCTTTGATGTCAGGACCCTCAGGGTGGGCAATACATACAAGGCATATTTTTCCCCGCAAAATACCCTGGAATATCTGGTTTATGACCGCGACAGGATGCATCAGGTAGTCTTCGATTGCACCGAGCCTTATGATCTGTGGATCTATGAAAAACCGGTTGTCCACAATGAAAGATACGCTGATGTCACAATCAATTCCTCACTTTGGAACGATATGCTCGCAGCTGATGTCTCACCACTCTTAATTCTCGGTCTTTCAGATATTTATGCTTGGACTGTGGACTTCTTTGGACTACAGAAGGGAGACCGTTTCAGAGTGCTTTACCAGGAGACGGTCTGCGATGGAGATGTGATTGCTGTTGATACTGTAAGATATGCTGTCTTCAGTCATTCAGGACAGGACTTTCCTGCAATAATGTATGACCAGCAGGACGGCGGAAACCTCTGGTGGAACGAAAAGGGAGAGAGCATGAGGAAAGCTTTTCTGAAGGCACCTCTCAAGTTCTCGAGGATCAGTTCAGGCTTCTCGTACGCGCGCAAGCACCCGGTTACAAGAAAGGTGCAGCCGCACACCGGAGTCGATTATGCAGCCCCGAAGGGAACTCCTGTAATGACTATCGGAGACGGAGTCATCACAAGCATGAAATATGAAGGTGCCGGCGGAAACACAATCAGAATCCGCCACAACTCAGTCTATTCGACAGCTTATCTGCACCTGTCAGGATATGCAAAAGGATTGAAGGTAGGACAGCGTGTCCGTCAGGGTGATGTAATCGGATATGTAGGATCGACAGGCCGCTCGACCGGCCCGCATCTTGATTTCCGTGTATGGAAGAACGGCACTCCTATCAACCCTCTCAAGATGGATTCTCCGCCAGCAGAACCGTTGAAGCAGGAGAACATGGAATCTTTCACCCAGACCTGGCAATCCTATCAGCATCAGATAGATATGATCCAGGCCCAGTCCCACCTCCAGACCCTTTTCGAACTGCTTTAACTTTTTGCTAATTGTCGATTTACAGTACTCTATAAGTTCTCCTTGCTTCCTTTTGGCGGCAAGGAGTTTTTGTAACTGACAGTGTCTGACTATGTGGTTCTTTTATGGATATGGCAGTAGCCACCGAAGGCATTGGCTCCCGAAAAGGGAAGGGGCCCACATAGTGGGAAGGACCTTCGGTGGCTACTGCCATATCCTAAATGGTATTTCCTTACTGCGCTATGAAGCGGTAGACAATTTCTCCGGTCTGTCGTGCCGGAGCTGTAGATGATTGTGAGAATTTTGACAGACGAGCTGCTCTGACAGCGAAATTACGCAGGCACTGATCGGTTGACGAAATGTCATCCTTGACCTCGGCTCCAATGACCGCCCCCTGTGGATTCACCACGATGATCACGGTCACCTCACCTCCTGCATAGCATCTGTATGCCGGAATAGGCAGCTTGCTGGCCTTTCTGCCGTCTAGTGTGTATGAAAGTACCGATGGACCGCTGTATGCCTTGTCTGACTTTTCGTTGTTCTTCTTTCCGCCACCTCCAAGGTCCACTGCATCGTCACTGTACTTTTCCTCAAACGCATTGCTCTTCTGGCCGTTCTTCAGGTCCTGAGCCAGTCTCTCTGCATCCTTATACAGCTGTTCTGCGTCAGTTCCCCTGTCGTCCTTGAGAGGACCGCTGTTGTCTACGGCAATGTTTCTTACAGGAGTGCTTGTTCCGGAAATCTTCTCCTCCAGACGCTGTCTGATAGCGTCAAGTTTAGCGATTTCCTTTTCCATCTCCTCCATTTCCTTTATTTGTCTCTCAATCTCCTCCTGCTTCGAGAAATCAATGACAAAGCTCTCCTCCCTCCTGACTGTCGAATCGATCTGGTACAGGAGCAAGACAATGATCACCGTGAGGTGGAATATCACGGTGATCAATAAACCTGCATTATTTTCTCCTTTTCTGCTCAATTACTTGCTGTTCTGTGAAAGGGACTTCTCGATGGTTGCCGATATCACGTCAATGGCGACCTTGTTGTGTCCTCCCTGCGGGATGATGATGTCGGCGTAACGTTTGCTCGGCTCGATGAACTGAAGGTACATCGGCTTCACGGTCTTTGAGTATCTTTCGATGACCCACTCTACGGTCTTGCCTCTCTCGACTATGTCACGAGCCATCACACGCATCAGTCTGTCGTCATCGTCAGCATCTACGAATATCTTGATATCCATCAGTTCACGCAGCTGCTGATCTGTGAAGATAAGGATACCCTCAACAATGATGACATCTGCCGGCTTCACTCTGACAACCTCATTCTTCGAACGGCCGCATGTTATATATGAGTAGACTGGCTGGTCCACTTCCTTGCCCTCCCTGAGCTCAGCAAGCTGCGCTCTTAGAAGGTCAAAATCAATCGAGTCAGGGTGGTCGAAGTTGTGTACCCTCTTCTGCTCTTCAGTATAGTGGCTGAGGTCCTTGTAGTATGAATCCTGAGGAATTACAACCACATTTTCCTGAAGTTGCTCTGTAATGGCCTTGACTACTGTGGTCTTGCCTGATCCGGAACCTCCGGCAATGCCTATTATCAGCATAATCTATTAATACTCAGCGTTCTTTGGTGTACGAGGGAATGGGATCACGTCACGGATGTTGCTCATACCTGTCACGAAGAGGAGAAGACGCTCGAATCCGAGGCCGAATCCACTGTGAGGAGCAGAGCCATAGCGGCGTGTGTCAAGGTACCACTCGAGACCCTTGCGGCTCATGCCGGTCTCCTCGATACGTGCCTCAAGCTTGGCAAGTGATGCCTCACGCTCAGAACCTCCGATGATCTCACCGATCTTAGGGAAGAGAACGTCCATTGCGCGAACTGTCTTGCCATCCTCATTCTGCTTCATATAGAATGCCTTGATGTCCTTAGGATAGTCTGTAAGGATAACAGGCTTCTGGAAGTGCTTCTCCACGAGGTATCTCTCGTGTTCGCTCTGGAGGTCAGTACCCCAGCTTACAGGATACTCCCACTCCACTCCTGCAGCCTCGAGGATCTTGATACCCTCAGTGTAGGTAAGACGTACGAACTCGGTTCCGAGAACTCCCTCGAGACGTGCGATAAGTTCGTTGTCATATCTGTCGTTAAGGAACTGGATGTCCTCACGGCAGTTGTCGAGGGCATACTGAACAAGGTACTTGATGAATTCCTCAGCAAGATCCATGTTGTCCTTGATGTCATAGAAAGCCATCTCGGGCTCGATCATCCAGAACTCTGCCAGGTGACGTGGAGTGTTTGAGTTCTCAGCACGGAATGTTGGTCCGAATGTATAGATTTCTCCGAGAGCCATCGCTCCGAGCTCACCCTCGAGCTGACCGCTCACTGTAAGGCTTGTCTCCTTTCCGAAGAAGTCCTTTGTGTAGTCTACGCCTCCCTTCTTGTTTCGTGGAAGGTTCTCCATGTCGAGAGTAGTCACACGGAACATCTGTCCTGCACCCTCGCAGTCAGAAGCTGTGATGAGCGGAGTGTGCATGTATACGAATCCCTTGTCGTGGAAGAACTTATGGATAGCGTATGCCATCTGGTTGCGCACGCGGTAGATTGCTCCGAATGTATTGGTCCTAGGACGCAGGTGAGCTACAGTTCTGAGGAACTCGAAGGATGTGTCCTTCTTCTGAAGAGGGTAACGTACAGGGTCGCACTCTCCGTAGACCTCGATAGCTGTTGCCTGGATCTCAGTAGCCTGACCACCTCCTACCGACTCGACAAGCTTACCCCATACAGCGATACATGCTCCTGTAGTCACTTTGGCAAGTACAGCCTCGTTTTCTGGAGTCTTGTCTACAACGATCTGGATATTATTGATAGTAGAACCGTCATTAAGTGCGATGAACGCCACATTCTTGTTGCCTCTCTTTGTCCTTACCCATCCTTTGGCAAGAACATCCTTGCCTGCCTCACTCTTGAGCAGGTCCTTCACTTTGGTTCTGATTACTGTTTCCATTGATTTATAGCGATTTTACAAACTCTGCAAAGATAATCGTTTTGCTTTTATTCACCTAAAATTTTACCCTTAATATCGGTATTGTCAATCCTGCCATTGAATTTCTCTGCTCCCTTTCCAATTGCGAATACCGGAACAGGTCCGCCAGTGTGGCCGAGAGTTGTCCAACCTATGTTGCACTCTATGTTGAGCGCGCGGTTTCCATCATAGTCAAGCGTGTTCTTCTTTCCGCTGTCAATCCACTGCTTTTCAAGCTTTTCCCAGTTGATGCCGCTGTGGCCGCAACCGAGTGTGATTCCGCCGGTCTCATGGTCTGCTGTTACCACGATCAGGGTTTCGTCCTTGTGCTGGAGATAGAATTCGTATGCTACTTTGACCGCTGCGTCGAAGTCGATCACATCAGTGATCATTGACATTGTCCTGTTGTCGTGTGCTGCCCAGTCGATTGTGCCGCCTTCGCACATGATGAAGAATGGCTCGTCATCTCCAAGTGATTCGATTCCTAACTGGACCATCTGGGCAAGAGTTATATCTTCAGAAGTCTTGGCATCGCTGACATAGTTCTCTGCATCCTCCTGCCTGTTGCTTTCCTGGCAGAAGATCACTTTCTCCTTTCCGGCTGCCTCCTTCCTGAATTCTTCAAGTCCGTAGCACACAGTATATCCCTGAGACTCAATCACCTGGTCAATAGGGTCCTTGTCGCCTTTCTTGTCCTTATAGTCAAGGAAACCGGCACTTGCAAAGAATTCGAAGTCTGTATCTGGAATCTGAGAAGCGATGCTGTAATAGTTGCCTCTGTTTGTCTCATGGGCATAGAATGAAGCCGGAGTAGCGTGGTTCACCGGAACAGATGAGATGATACCGATGTTATATCCTTCCTCCTGGAGGCAGTATGTCACACTTTTGACATTTATGCTGTCTTTGTTGATGCCGACAGTACCATTGTTCGCCTTCTCTCCGCAAGCGATAGCGGTACCCGCTGCTGAAGAACATGTGACGTTATAGTTTGCTGAATGTGATGTCGCTGTTCCGTAGTATGGGAATGTGCTCATGAGCAATTTTTCTCCTCCCAGTTTCCCAGCTTTATATGAAAGGTATGACTCTGCAGCAGCAACATGTGTCGCTCCCATACCGTCTCCAATAAACAGAAACACATACTTTGCCATCGTCTCCTCCTGCTTATTGCAGCAGCTTGAGAGTGCTGCTACTGCCATTGCAATGGCTGTGGTAAGTTTGATAATTCTTTTCATGTCGGATTAGTGTTATAAATCCCACAAATTTACCTAAAATATTCATATGCCTGTCAATCAATAATAAAAAAAAGCAGCTCCGAAGAACTGCTTTCTTAAAATATTGCATTTAGAGAGTTTTACTCGCCTTTTCTTGCTGTGTACATGATCTTAAGGGCAGAGCACTTACGGAGCTCCTGCTTAACATCAGTAACGATACCCATACGGGTATTTTCGTCAGCCTTGATTGCTACAGTCATGAATGATCTGTCAGCCTCAGACATCGCGTCACGCTCTGCAGCGATGAAGTCGCGGATCTCGTCAACTGTCTTGAAAGAGTCATTGAGCTGGATACGTGAATCGTTACCATACTGGCCCTGAAGGCTTCTGATAGGTGTACCGATATTGATGTATGAAGTCAAGTCCTTTCTTTCAAGCTTTGCAATCTCAGATGCCTCTGGAAGTCTTACCTGAACCTTGCTTTCTGTTTCACGCATGGTGGTTGTCACCATGAAGAAGAACAGGAGCATGAACACGATATCGGAAAGTGAGCCTGAAGGTGGCTG
>JAEIGA010012716.1_pt1 | contig 12786 bp, 22 predicted proteins | sample 9270691 | NCBI WGS metagenome assembly JAEIGA01 (sample SAMN17057246, study PRJNA624740) | gut metagenome | biome: biome; isolation source: fecal sample | host: Bos grunniens | place: China: Xizang | collected 2019 | reverse complement strand
TTGATAAGAACGCGGTGTTATACTAAGTCAATACTTTATTTTTTTAAAGCTATACGACACTCTTGTAGGAAAAGAGCGAGTAATATTACAACGACTACATTATAGCTCTGCTATTGTAGAATATAAAAATTTGGGCACAGCCCACAAAAGAAAGGTAGAAGATCTATGAAGATCAAGATTCTCAACGACGTAAAGAAGTACGTCATCACTTCCACTATCAAGAAGGAGCAGCTCGAGCTTGTCAAGAAGTACCGTCCTGACGCTCTCGTTCTCAAGGACGCAGAGGGCAACGACGTGTTTGGCATGTCTTACGTTGAGGGCAGACCCTGCGTAAGCAAGAACGGCGTAACCTTCGGCTCGGTTAACGATGCTGGATACCTCCTCGTAACCGGCGACATCCCCGCAGACCTCCCCAAGGGCGTTGCTGACAACAAGAACTATGTTGCAGACATCATCGGCGCAGCTCAGGCTAACATCAAGGCTCTCGAGACTTCACTTCCCGAAGTAATTGAGCAGATCGGCGCTGCAAGAAGCGAGATCATCAACGGTATCGAAACCGTTTAATCTTGCTACCTGAGGCGATAACAGGTCAACAACACCAAAATATGATCAAAATAAAAAAAACAATATTTTTATAGGAGAAAATAACTATGATTACTATCAATGTTAAAACCAACACTACCCGCCGCGCTGTTATCAAGGACGTGACCGATACCCCCAGATCTGTATTCGCAGAGCTCGGCATCGACACCTCTACCTCGATGGTTAACATCGACGGCGCACCCCTTACCGCATCCGATTTTAACAAGTCCTTCGAGGAGCTTGGTGTTGCGGACGGCGGAACCGCGAGCATGGCAGCAATCGTCAAAGCTGACGGCGCAAACGCGTAAGTTAAAGTTTTAAGGAACGGGGTGATACCTTGCGGATTACATCAGATAAGATTGCATTGCTGAGTAACGATGCAAACGAATTTTTTGGCAACTTCGTGTCAATGGATGGCGATAGCTCGCTCGCCGGTTTTTTAAGAGCTATCGTTATTAAGTATTCTGGCGCGGATGTCAAAGATTTTAGCAGACTTTCTGCTTTAATGCATAAACGAGTTCGTTCAGAGGTCGATATGCAGTGTGCGCTGAGTGATGCGTACGAGGGCTCCACTACAATCGCTGTCTGCACTGGTTGTTTTGAGAACGAAATATCGATGGATGGTTGGGCGAGCTCTATAACCATCGACGGCAAACCTTTCCCGGTAAATACATACCTTAGCCAGTTCGGAAAGACAAAGATTTACATTAACGAGTCGAAGAAAGCAATAGTTGCTTTCGTCGATAAACGTGTAAGTCACGTGTGGATACAGGCATTTGAGAGTGTCCTTTGTAGATTAATGCCTTGGTATTTCCCCACAAAACTCCCTGAAGAAGAAGTCAATTTTGTCACTGCTATTGCGGTGGATAACAAGAACGAAAATGCTGAGAGAATATTTCTCGAATATGTCGACGCGGCATACAAAATGATGGATTTCAGATCTCTGAGGTTGCATCACATGCTTGATGGCATAGCCGATCGTCTGAGAAAGTCCGAGATGACGCGCTTAACCAGCAAAATAGCCGACACAAGGCGTGGTATCAATGATTACTACGAACGTGTCGTCGCTTATCGTACGCAACTTGACAAAGATGTATTGGCTTTGAAGGCGCTTGAATTAACGCCTCCGACAGAAGACAGTGCAATGTACGATTTCTTCTTCAGCCATAAGCAGTTGTCTTTGCATGACGTTGATGACAGTTACCTGAAGTTCAGCGTAGACGACACTCTTGAGTTCTACGATGAAGACGAACTCAAGAGAATTATCAAAAATAGAGGCTCTTACATCAATTCCTACAACAAAGAAACCGTTGAGATCATCAAGGCTATCTTCTTGGAGCGCAGAGGAATTGTAAGAACAACTGCGGCTTTCGTATTGGACAATATGCGATACGTCAATAGCCGCAAAGGAGAAAAATATATAGAAGATGCGATGCCTCAACCTCACATATTCTGGTATGGTTGTAATGGCGGAAACGGTCAGTACTACACCGAGTATGGCGATAAAGGCGAGTGGGATATGGGTATAGAGCAGGCAATAGCTGCCACTAAAAACCTGAACTGGGGTGACTCTACAGTGTGTCGTCGAATGCTCTCTTGGATACAGGATAACCCTCACAACCGTTGGATTTATGTCAACGACGGATCTCCGATGGACGGTGTAACTCCTGAGTCGAAGCTTGTGTCGCTGGAAGAGTTCAAAAAACTGCTCGCAAAATTAAAAGAAAGTGAGAATGCAGATGGCTAAGAAAATCTATGTCACAGAAGAAGAGCTTGATGATATCCTTGACGGGATAAAAGCTCAGTTGAAAAATATGAAATGCTACGGCGGTGTCAACATCAATCACTCTACTGCGAGTGACGATAGACGTGCAGTGCTTGCTTTTACGCCTATTGCGTGGACAAAAATGACAGCTCTCGTCGCGCAATTTGACACTGAAATACAGTGGCACGGTTTGATAAGACGTTTATCTGACCACGAGTTCGAGGTTTACGATATCATCGTACCTCCTCACGAAGTTTCTGCTACCACAGTCGTGTCCGATCAGGCACAGTACAATGAGTGGCTTAACGAGCTTCCCGATGACATTTTCTCAGACCTACGTTTTCACGGGCATAGCCATGTAAATATGTCGGTCGGTTCATCAGGAACTGACGATAAGTATAGAAACGATCTTATCACTCAGCTCCCCAAACCTATGTCAGACGATGATGATGCATTCTATGTATTCATGATTATGAACAAGCGTCATCTCTGGAGTGCAGAAATATATGACTTGAAATATAATGCCCTTTACAAGACCGATGAGATATACCTCGAGATTCTTGTAGACGCAGAGGGTGGCACTCTTAAGGATTTCATTACCGAAGCAAGATCGCTCGCGACAACAAGACCGGTTCAGACATTGCAAAACACGGCGCAGAAATCTGCGGCAGCGACGCCGTCCACATCTGCACCCGCATCTTCAAAAAACCAGAAAAAAGAAAGCAAAAGCGAAAAAAAAGAAGAAACATCAAGCGCAGGCAATCCGTATCGCGGATGCTACGGCGGATACGATAGTTGGGACGAGTACTACGAAGCTCGTTACGGCGAATACTACCATTCGTAAAGAAAGGATTTCCCGATGAATTTAAGTAAAAGCATTGAGTACTTTGATCCCAGTAGAGTCGACGGTAAATGCCACATCATAGGATGTGGCTCGGTTGGCTCAACCGTAGCAGAGCTCCTGACGCGCTTGGGTGTCAAGAACTTTGTTCTCTATGATTTCGATCATGTAGAAGCTCACAATTTGGCGAATCAGATGTTCGTTCATGCGGATATTAAGACACCAAAAGTCGAAGCCGTAAAACGAATTATCACCGAGATTAACCCTGAGGCTGAGCCTACCATCGAAATCTGTGCCGATGGTTATAAAAATCAGCGGCTTAACGGATATGTCTTTCTTTGCGTCGATAATATCGACCTTAGAAGAGAGATATGCCAGAAAAATCGTATGAATAAAGCTATCAAAGCGATGTTTGATTTCAGAACTCGTCTCGAAGACGCTCAGCACTACGCCGCTCTGTGGTCTGATCTGAAGCAGGTAGATAATCTTATCAAGACCATGGACTTCTCTCACGAGGAAGCTCACGCAGCGACTCCCGTAACAGCGTGCGGCACCGAACTCGGCGTTGCTCCTACTGTTCGAGTTATATGCTCGCTTGGAGTATGTAATTTTATGAACCTCGTACGCGGGGTTCCGATCAAAAACATCGTTGTTTGTAATCCGTTTTTGATGGATATATTCTGATATGACTCTTGGCTTTGGAATAGGAGATCGTGTTCGTTGTACGTCTGAAGCAGACGGTAATGAGTCTACCATGAACGCTACCGGTGTAATTGTTCAGGTTAATGAGTACGAGTGTGCCGTCGAATTTGATTACGATATCGAAGGCCATGCCTGTGGCGGCTTAGCCGAAGACGGACATGGTTGGTACGTTGCAAAACACATGCTCGAACTTATTGAGGACGAAAGCGAGACTACAGAAAATCAAATCGATATTTTATTCAACGATATTATGTTTAAATAAGGGCTCGTAAAGAGCCCTGCTTGTGACGAATAGTTTTATTGTTTTAATAAAACACTTTTGATTATATCAGAAGTCCCAAAAAGATTTAGGGAGAAAGACGACGTAAGCCCGCCGCGCCCAGATGGCGCGCATCAGAGGCTTTCCTGTACGAAACTTATCGTGGTATCTGCCAGCCAAAGATGTTAACATTTCGTTAACTTAGACTGATTTTTATTGACAAAATCATCAAAACTCCCAAATCTTCATAGCAAAATTATGCACATCTGTGCAATTATGAAGGTTCGAAGACGGCCCTCCTCCCGGATCCGAATTCAGTATCCCGCAGCTTGTGGTCACAGCAAAATAATAAATAAAGGAAGAATTCTTATGTCTTACTACATAACAGTTAACCGTGAACAGAGATTTTACCAACTGTCTCTCAATGATATTTTAAACGGTGTGGAAGAATCAAAGTTTACTATACAGAGAGATACCAGAGACACTCTGACATGGAGAGTCGACAGTATTAACACTTCCTTGATTCAGAAGACAAATTTTTCGGCTATGAAAGACGCTTTGGTTAATTTCGTAGAAAGATATAAAAATTTAATCTCTATCGAGGATAAAACAGGTCTTTACTACAGTTTTAAAATACCCAAAAGATCTGGTGGACTTCGTCAGATCGACGCTCCTAATGAGGAGCTCAAAAGAGCCCTATACGATCTCAAGGATATCCTTGAACATAAATTTTATCTCTCGTATCATACATCCGCATTTGCGTATGTTCGTGGTCGTAGCACACTCGATGCCGTCAAACGACATCAGAGCAATCACTCGCGATGGTTCTTGAAAATGGATATGCGTCACTTTTTCCCGAGCACTACACCTTGTTTTTTATCAAGAATGCTTCACAGCTTATATCCGTTCTGTGAATTCATCAAGATTTACCCCGACGGCTCAAGGTTACTCGATGAAGCCTTGTCCTTGTGTTTCCTTAGGGGTGGTTTACCTCAGGGCACACCGACCAGCCCGCTGCTCACGAACGCTATGATGATTCCTCTCGATCACGCTATAAGCAAGATGTGTCACGAGTACGCACCGCATCTCTGCTATACCAGATATGCCGATGATATTATCATATCTAGCCAGTACAGCTTTATGTGGAGTGATGTTCAGCGTAAGGTTATCGACATTCTGAAGTCCTTTGAGGCGCCGTTCGAACTGCATCCTCAGAAAACTAGATATGGCTCAAGCAACGGTAGAAACTGGAATTTGGGATTAATGCTTAATAAGGACAACCAAATTACAATAGGATACGCACGTAAGAAGACATACAAAGCTATGTTGTATCAGTTTGTGAGCGACGTAAATGCAGACAAGCCTTGGTCTGTTGATGACGTACAGCATTTGCTTGGCTTGACGTCGTACTACCGAATGATAGAGAAAGAGAATATAGACAAAATTCTCGGTGCGTATTCGGCAAAATTCAATCTAGATATAGAAAATACCGCTAAAGCTCTTTTAAAGGCTTAAGGGTGTTGCTATTATAACTCAAACGATTCTTATCGCTTGTAACGTATGAAGATAACTTGTTGATTTACGTTCGGACTTTTTTGGCTTCGAACGTAAATACGGTTGCACGGGGAGAGAAAAGGGAGAGTCGTTTGATTTATCCGTCAGGATAGGTATTACAGTTATACATATAAAATAATTGGCGTTCTAGGTCATATCAGAACGAACACAAGGGCTAGACCCATTAAATCCACTTAACTTGAGTCTCCAGCATAGCTGGAGACCATGAAAAGTGGATTCAATAAACAAATGCACCTCCCACCGGAGATCAAGGAGGAGCATTTAAGTATCATGACGGATACTAACATATACAATCGCTATAGCTTAGACAACTATATCTGAGCGCTTTAGGTTATACCTGAAGTATCAAAAAGACGGTAGGATGCACCTCTTGAGGCAGGCGATGATCACCCAATCAGTACGAACAATCGGCTTGTTCCCCAAACCAAAACAGCGAATCCATTCAGCTCAAATCAGTTACATACAACCTAAAACTGATTACTTTCATTAATAATAAGGGAGTTCTGTTGTCTGATACAGAGACGCTGCCCGTCATCAGTCTCATCCGGGAGGTAGCGCGGCATCAAAATCACATACACGTGGATTGTATAAAAAAAATGATAATAAAATATGAGGCTAATATGCGTAAATCAGAACTATATGTAGGGCAACGAGTATACGTGCCGCTCGAACGCGCCCTTGACGGCAATGAATCTACTTCCGGTAAAGAAGGCACTGTCGTTGCGGTATATAACGCGCCAATGACCTTTGATCTGGCAGTAGACTTCGACGAAGCTATAACAGGCGGTTATAATTGCGGCGGCAAAGCTCGGAACGGGCACGGATATAAGGGCTACGCCAGAAATGTTGAAGAGATACTCGAAGACATAAATTTACCATCTAAAATAGAAGTCAGTTTTTCTGAACTGATGGCCACGGCAGAGGAGGATGCTGCAAAGTGAGACGTAAAGACGTAAAAATAGGAATGCGCGTTATAGCGGTATCCAACATAGAGGGTCATCCCACAAAAGGCAGAGAGGCTACGATTGTATCGATCGATGATAGCGATTTTTGGAACATTTGCGTAGATTTTGACGATAAGATTTTTGGTGCATGGGGAGGAACCGGTCGTACCCTCTGGTGTAACGGTAGGCATATAGAGCCAGTACCAGAAGACTGTACGGGAGAAATCACGCTGCCATTCACAGAGCTAATGTCGATGTAGTCGCGCCGATGGAGGACATATGAAAAGGGGAGATATTAGAGTTGGTATGAGAGTCATCGCCATATCCGCTGTTGACGGTAGCGAGAATTGCGTCGGCTTGGTCGGAACGGTTAAAGAAAAGAGATGCGGCCGCTTCGATATGGGAGTAGAATTCGACGAACCATTTAGGGGCGGACATGGAATGTGCGGTGCGGCCGGCAGATGTCGTTTTGGAATGGCTTATTCTTTTGAACCTTATTACGGAGACATAGCGAACGAAAAATGCTATGACGATCTTGAGCTTTCGTTTGACAAACTTATGAATGGAGATGATGGAGTATGAATTACTATATTTCCGATCTACATTTCGATCACGAGAACATCATTCACTTTGATAACAGAAAGTTCAAAACCGTAGACGAAATGAATCAAGCGTTAATCAACAACTGGAACAGAGTCGTCGCAAATAGCGACCACGTTTATATTCTTGGTGACTTCTGCTGGAAAACAGAGCCGCGGTGGTTGGAGATACTAACCCAGCTCAATGGTCAAAAGACGTTGATCTTAGGCAACCACGATATAACACCGTCAAAACAGACAAGGCATCTGTTCGCTGATGTCAAAGAGTATAAGGTAGTAGACGACAACGGACGTAAAGTTGTATTATCTCACTATCCTATTCCGTGTTTCAGAAATCATTACCACGGATGGCTTCATCTGTATGGTCATGTGCACAGCTCGTTTGAGTGGAACATGATGGAACACTGCAGGTATTTAATGCAAGAGCTATACAGTGTACCGTGCGCGATGTATAACGTTGGTTGTATGATGCCGTATATGAATTACACGCCCAGAACGCTCGATGAAATCATCGCCGGTTACAAAGAATTTCACGAAAGATTTACCGAGGAGTAAGAGAATGAAAGTTATAGGTTGGACAAGTTTTACGAATCACGAATACCCAAATATGTTTGACGATAAGGCGGCGTATATTTTACCATCTGAATATGCCGCAGCGCGCATTGCAGTCGTAAATGAACTCAGAGAACATCAATATAAGCTTACCGGCACATCGCACCAAACACACAAATACGGATGCCCTGTGCTTGAAAATGGAAAGAAATTCAACGTCAGTCAGCGCACTTGGGGTGCCATTATGGCTGACGCGTATCCAGAAGACATTCCTCATTATCTTCTCGGTGATTACCGACATATAACTTGGGCGTGGAGAACCGGAGAGATAGGTCTAAAAGAAGTGTTGCCCAATCCCGAATACAAGGAGCATAAAAATGAGAAAAATTAAAATAGCTCTATTCGCGCTAATAGTGATTTGTTTTGCAGGCATGTTAATGGCGTGTTCTTCAGTAACCGAAGCTGGTAATACGCAGCATGAGGTGGTTGACGATGTGACTATGGTTAAAATTTCCGACACTTATGATGCTTTTCAAATATTCGTCCATAAAGAGACAAGAGTGATGTATATATTTTACAGACACACAGGAGACGAGGCTGGGTTCACTGTTTTGTTAGACGAAGATGGCAAACCTATGAAATGGAGAGGAGCGTTGTAATGAAGCGATTTAACCATAATGATTATTCGGATAATACATGTATGCATTGTATTACCGAAGAACAGGCAGTAAGGTTTCTTGAGTATCTTCACGAGGTCGGGCTGACATGGAGTAGCGGTCAAAGTTACGCGGTAAAGACTCGTTATGACTCGTACGGAGATCAAACTGTGTACTATTTTAATAGAGGTACTTTCGGTCAGCTTAGACATATTAGCGATGATGATATCGTTCTGCGTTTCGAAGATTTTGACTGGGGGGATGGAATACCAGAAGAGATCGCCGTGAGCTTTGACTCAATTTTTAGATAAAATATTCATTTTAACATAGATATTTATGATTGACGGGTGCCACGAAGCCGACCGAAGAAGAGAACTCACTGCCTTGTTTGAAACAGTCAAGCTCTATATCGGTTTCGTAGTAAACGAGTAATTGTTTGCGTAAGAACGATAGTAACAGGAAATAAGCAGCTGTGGTTAAATGGAGTTAGATGAACAGCCTGTTAATCATAATGTCTATTATTGTAAACAAAAGCACGCCATAATGTCAATAATAATTAGCATTATCAAACAATATCGTTATGTGAGAGTGGCGAAATTGGCAGACGCCTAGAGAAATACTAGGAGGAACACTGACCGTAGGGGTTAAGCCCTTGTTGGTTCGAATCCAACCTCTCACGCCATAGAAAGAGGTAATTATATTGATAGAAGTAACTAAATTCTCAGAGCCTATATCGGCGTTCCTGCGATTTGTATCCGCAGCTAAAGCTGAGTACAAATTCTGCTACGAAGAGGTAAATAAGCAGGATAAGCTCACTCAAGATTACTTGCACGCTTTGGAACTCGACGGTTTAAGTTGTTCACAACGCAGCAAGGTAGCGACAAAACTTATGGAAAACCGCAAGAGCCGTAGGTACTTCAAAGACAGAGCTGAAGAGCTTGAACCTCTGATAGCGTTTTTCGAAGATCCTCAAAACCAGAAAACCTTGAATCGGCTCGACAATCTGCTTGGCGTTGTGCGGAAGCAAGAGGCGCGTCATCAAAACAGAATATACATACCCAAAATTCTCGAAGGTAAGATTTTTGGAGAACCGGAGGAGTAACATGAAAGTATTTCCTATTCGTTATGAAATTCGAGGCATTACATTGAACGCAGACGAACTAAACGCAATCTGCGAGTACTATGAGGCTGCCTCTACAGCCGAATACATCTATGATAATTACGAGCTGACGGAAGAAACTGCTCTTAAATACGGATATAAGGTGCGCGAAGAAATGCATAAGTATGACTTGTGCGAAGGCGAAGCGATAGCTGAGGTTTGTCGCGGCGTTAAGACAAGAAGTCAGAACGGCAGATGTCCTTTCGATGGAGACGAAGTCAATGATTGCGAAGATTGCGTGTACAGCATAGATTTCCATTACGTTAACGGCGAATGCCTACCGAGAGTAGGTGATTAAATGCCTGAAATACCAATTCACAATCTCGTCGAAGGGGACTTATATGCAGTGCGACTTAGTGAGTGGGGAAGGTTCTCTGCAGATCACGACGGCATCGTGAATATTACAAAATTACCGACGGGAAGTTCACGATGCTTTATTGTTGAAGTCGTGAGCGGATTAGAGTATTATCTAGAGCACCACGGTGCGAGGTTTGATGTAGGACTAGGTAGTCCATTTCACCAATCAATGAAGCCATTAATTACAGAAGAAGAGTATTCAATAGAATTCAGTTTTGATTCTCTTATGAATCACGAAACGGAGGAATAACATATGGACTTATACGCTTATGCCAATATACCCAACCTCGAGTCCCTCGCGGAAGCGAATGGCGTCACGGTTCCTCGGCTTAGAGGATTAGCCCTGATGTCTGAAGCAAAACCTCTTTCTGCAGAACAGATAGAGCGCAATGTTCAATCTCATATATGTACCGCATACGAGGATGCATGCACATCATATCCTCGCTTTAGCTATAATTCAAACTGGCACGAGTATTCTCGAGCCACAGATCGGCTGAGGCGCAAATACTTGATCAAGCAAATCGTGAAAGATGACGAGTATGATTTTGAATACGAAAAGGTTGTGGGCTTCAGATGGGATTTAATTCACGGTAAAAATCGAAAAGCTCTCAAACACGCGGTCAAAAAAGCTCGACGTGACGTTGAAAATTATTACCGTGTCTTTAATAAATATGCAGGCAGGAGCGATATCCTAAGAATTCATGCTCGAATAGGAGGCGGGAATTGGTCGAGTTACTTCCAGCAGGTGGTTAACGAGCCTTGGTTCCTTGAAAAAGTTGATGATTATTATGATGATACTTATTGCGATATTTTCGCAAAAATAACAACACCGACAGATAATGCGTAGTACAAACTACTATCACGGTACGAGCAGCGCATTGCCGATCGGTGATGTGCTGCTTCCTTCGTCTTCAACTCATATTTTGAGAGAGGATTTTAGGTCGGCACATCACGATACGGTATTTTTAACGGTAAGCATTAAGTCAGCCAGAATGTATGCTCGAAAAGCGTGCGATAAATATGGCGGACAACCTATAGTATACATAGCGCGTCCTATCGGAATTTATAGTCACAGAAATACGGAATGCCTGTGTAGTTCGGCTAGAATTACCGGGCGAATTCCATAATGGGTGGATGGCGAAACGGTTAAACGTAGGGTTTCTAAGACCCGAGGAGATGCGCGACTCCTTTGCTGGTTCGAGTCCAGCTCCACCCACCACATATGAAAGGATTGGAACAATGAGAAGAATGAGAAAATCTGAGATTATTCAGAATCTTACTAGGCGTGTGCAGGAGCTCGAGAGTAAACTGTGTCCATTTAATAAGCATCAGTGGATTTCGACGGGATGGAAGATGCACGGTGGCACCGGGCACGGTGACGAAACTTTCGATTATCAATACGAATGTAAGCGCTGCGGGAAGAAACTTAATTCGCTCACTCCAATCAATACTTTGAACGACATACGTAATCTGGTCGGAGAAATCGTTTCAATGACAGTTAGTGACTGCTTTTGTGGCGATGTTAAGCTTCTTAAAATCAGAGAGAATGTGGTTTTTATAGAAATAATAGATGTGACGCCGTGTTATACGTGTCAGTCAAAACCAAATCCCGGCACAAGGTACTGGATAAACGACTATTTAATTGACAGCGTGTCTGAAAAATTACCATTCTAAGGAGGGCAAGATGACCAGAAAAATATCAAAATGTCCTAATTGCGGCAGTAGCAAGATAGCTATCTTCAAAACTTTCGACGGCACGTTTGCGAGTAAGATTGGCAAGTTCCATTTTGAATGCGAGCGATGTTACTGGGCTGGCGAAACTAAAATTTTCCTTTGGAGAGCTAGACTTGCTTGGAATAAAGCCGCGAGAGAGGAGTAAAAAATGCCTAATTGGTGTTACAACAGCGTGAAAGTCTACGGAAACAAACCTCATGTAGAGATGGTTCTCGAATTTATGCTAAAGGCGCTGCGTGACGCTCCTAATCAAGATGCGTCCGATCCAACCAGATGGATCGGTCAATTCATTGTTCAGGCTGGCGGAAACTGGGAAGAGATATCGTGCCGTGGATGGGTTGATGAAATCGATGACGAAGTGCTTGATCTTGATGTCGGAGAGGCTTGTTTCTTTCTTGAGTTTCACTCGGCATGGGGCCCACAAATGGGCGCAATTAACTGTGCTATTGATGCAGCTTTGCGAAACATTCCCGAAGAAGATCGCGACGTAGATTATGTTTACATGGCTGAAGAATCAGGAAACGGCGTTTATATTAACACTGATATTGAAGGTCGGTTCTTTGAGGATAAATATATCATAGACATCGATGATAATTTTGATGATATACCTGACGGATTTGAAGAAGGGGCAAACTATTTCAAATCATCGAACAGCGCCATTCGTTTTCTTAGACAGCTTACAGATATAGAGATTCACGACATTAATCACGCATTTCTGATATGCAGTGAAGTAGATGGTTTGTCTATGCACGAATTTGAAACCTCGGAGGAATAAAATGAACGAATTAAACCGATGGAGCGACGATATCGATGCTCCGGAAAATATACCTATACCACGTTCCTCTTCAGACGAGTTATGGGTACAGCGCGATGGCACCGTCATCCGCGTTGGTGATATGACCGATAAACATGTGTTGAATTGCTATAATATGCTTCTGCAGAACGACGTCTTCAGATGGATTAAAATTTTTGCAACCGAAATACACAAGCGAGGTATTAATAATGAGTAACGAAAAATATGAAATATACCACGTCGAGTCGGAAATGTGGAAGTGTGATGA
>JAEIGA010012715.1_pt1 | contig 12787 bp, 7 predicted proteins | sample 9270691 | NCBI WGS metagenome assembly JAEIGA01 (sample SAMN17057246, study PRJNA624740) | gut metagenome | biome: biome; isolation source: fecal sample | host: Bos grunniens | place: China: Xizang | collected 2019 | reverse complement strand
TTAACTGACTCACTTACCTCAAGAGTCTCGATAAAGTCAGCAATCACATCATGGTTGATACCCGCACCAGTACGTGTGAGCGCCTTGAGCGTCTCGTATGGGTTAGGATAGTTCTCACGACGGAGAATAGTCTGAATTGCTTCAGCAACCACAGCCCAGTTTCTCTCAAGGTCTGCACGTATTGCTTCCTCGTTCAAAATCAATTTGCCAAGTCCTTTCTTCAGTGAATTGAGTGAAATCATCGAGTGGGCAAGCGGCATACCGATGTTTCGGAGAACTGTAGAGTCGGTGAGGTCGCGCTGCAGACGTGAAATCGGAAGCTTCATTGAGAGGTGGGTATAAAGCGCATTTGCCACGCCGAAATTACCTTCTGCATTCTCGAAATCGATAGGATTCACCTTATGAGGCATTGCTGAAGATCCAACTTCTCCTGCCTTTACCTTCTGGCGGAAATACTCCATGGAAATATATGTCCAGATGTCGCGAGCGAAATCGATAAGGATTGTGTTGATACGACGGAGGCAATCGAAGAGTGATGCGAGATTGTCGTAATGCTCGATCTGAGTAGTAGGGAAGGATCTCTTGAGACCGAGTGAGTCAACGAATTTATCACCGAATGCAATCCAGTCAACTTCAGGATATGCCACCTTGTGTGCATTCATGTTGCCGGTTGCTCCACCGAATTTTGCCGGGTATGTCAGGAGGGAGAACTGACGGATCTGCTCTTCAAGACGGGCAACGAACACATTGAACTCCTTGCCGACGCGGGTTGGAGATGCAGGCTGACCATGAGTCTTTGCAAGCATTGGTATCTCAGCCCAGTCTGCAGCCATGCCCTTGATCAGATTGAGGACTTCCTGAAGGAGAGGCATGAAACTTTCCTCGATTGCTTCTTTGAAAGAAAGTGGGACAGAGGTGTTGTTGATGTCCTGTGATGTGAGTCCGAAATGAACGAACTCGCCCCACTTCATGATGTCCATCTCCTTGAATCTGTCCTTGATGAAGTACTCGACAGCCTTCACGTCGTGGTTGGTCACCTTTTCGATTTCCTTTACTTTGGCGGCATCTTCCGGGGTCATATTTCTATAAATATCCCTCATTGCCTCGAATTTTGACTTATCGAAATCTGCGAGCTGCGGAAGCGGAATTTCACAGAGGGCGATAAAGTATTCGATCTCTACCCGAACGCGGTATTTAATCAGCGCGTACTCGCTGAAATATTCTCTAAGTGATTCAGTCTGACGTGCATAACGTCCATCGATAGGCGATACAGCCAATAGTGATTGATTGTTCATTTGCTTGTGTTTAAAAATCGGTCGCAAATATAACAATATTTCCACAAAAGCGAAAGAACAGGATGTCCTCTTATTCGTAGAATAAATTAGACTTGTTGACCGATTTATATGTTGTAAAAAACTGAAAAATAATTATCTTTGCGCGATTTGATGTAAAGGGAATAAAACTAATTCAATATAATCAATGAAAAATTTCTTCAAAAAACTATCTGTAGTTGCAGCTGTTCTGTTGATGACTGTGACAACAGGTTGCGATCAGCTCGGTAAGAACAGAGGCAAGTTTGCGATATCAATCAAGGAGGTTGGTCCTGAGTACGTCGAGCTTGATATCAAGGGTGGTGATGTGATCGAGATGGCATACATCATCACAAAGGTTGAATATTCTGCTGACGAGATTGCACCGCAGGATGTATTCAAGAAAGGTACTGAAGTTACTGTAAAGGGTGGTGATGTGCTTAGGCTCTCAGTAGGAATTAATGAGAATACCCAGTATTATCTGTATGCTTGCGCACGTGATCTTGCCACCAACACATTCACAAAGCTTTTTATCCTTCCGTTCAAGACCACACAGTACAGCCTCTCGGAGCTTGTTACGGTAGTGGACCAGTACTATGACGGATATAAGCTACGTCTTACCCTTCCTCAGTCGACAAAGGAAAAGAAGAATGCGATACGATACAATCAGTGTTGCATCATGATGTACAACTACATGATGGATCAGAAGAATGATGACTATCGTTCACTTCTTTACAACGGTCAGCGCTATGCCACAAAGGACTCGACCCTCCTTTATACGGAAGAGACCAACTGGTATCAGACTGATACTGATTCAGACGGTGATGGCGAGGTTGATTGGGATACAAACTATAACCCGATTTCTCCTGGTGAGCCTATTGTATTTGTTGCAGGTGAGTTCTCTTGGATGAGAGAACCTGCTAGTGTTGATGAGCCTTCTCCAGATGAGAATGAGTATTTTATGTTCCCTGCAGGTTGGCCAAGCGGTTATTATTACCCTTGTATCAATACAGATTATTACAATGCAGGTGCAAAATCACAGAGCGGTATCGGTGTGATTCCTTGGGACTTCAAGCATCCTATGGATGACTATTGGACAGGAGCTTTCCAGCGTAAGCATCTGCGTGTGAAGCAGCCTGATCTTCTGGATGCGGGAGTGGAGATCAAGCTTGCAGATGTTTCTCCGGTAAATGCCACGATTGAGTTGTATCCGGATGAAGGTGTGTATAGCTATGCAATCGGCATATTTGATGAGGATACCTACAAGACTCAGGTTCTTCCTCTCTTGAATAACAACCCGGATTATATGCAGTGGGCTGTAACTTCCTACTTTATGGCATACACTTACGGAACTGCAAATCTTTCAGGTCCTGCTTCTGTGAAGCTGACCACATTCTATTACCAGAGTGCGATTTCCGAAAATACAGACTACATTGTATTTGTGACTGCAATGGGTAATCCTGAGGGAAGCAAGCAGAGTTTCCAGACATTCAAGTTCTCGACAACATCCAAGGTTCTTCCAAGACCTGTCATTGAGGTTACACCATGCGAGGACAAGACCACTCCTTTCAAGGCGACATTCAATATCAAATGTACTACATATAAGGACAATCCTGTCATGGAAGCATATTATGCTGCTAACTATGTCAGAGACTGGAAGCTTGCCACTAATGGCGGTTCGAACTATTTCAACCTTCTTAATGGCAATAATCAGTTCAGTTCTAACGAACTTGAACTTATCAATTCTGAAGAAGGATATACAATCTCATTTGACTCAGTTGATGGTGAGACCACACGTCTTGCAGTATTGGGATACAATACCGAATACACTCCAAATGATGTGTCAAGCTTCAAGGTCTCAGAGATTCTTGATTGTCCTGCAGTTGCTGATGTTACCACTCCTTGGGCTAAGGTCAAAGAACCGGTAGATCCGATTCATTACGATAATCTCAAAGGTGTCTGGACAGCGACAGCATGGCTCCAGGACGGAACAAACTCATCTGCAAAGTATCAGTACAGTTCAAAGATCACTATCGGAGATCAGGTTCCTGAGTACCCTAAGTATCTTACCCAGGAAGTATATGATATTTATATGGAAGAGTCAGAGATGGATGAGGAGGAAGTCGATGCCCTTTGGACACAGTTCAAGCAGCAGGCAGAGTCATTCGGTATCAACCGCCTTATGAACCAGAACAGACTTCTCTGCACAGGTTGGCTTGATGATGATTCATATGGCCGTCTTACAGCTCGTACCCCATATGATCTCTTCATTGCAAGGGACTATAGCTCTGTTGATGTGTCATCCATCTTCTATGACTTCGGACCTAAGTGGTATATCGAGGCTGTACAGGATAAGAATGGCAAAGTATCTCTTATTGCACCTGTTGATGCGAACCTCCTTCCTCCGACTTCAAACTGGTCAGTTCCTTTCTATATGGCTGCGATGGAGCCTAAGAATTATGTGACATTCACATATCCTGAGGTTGAGGGCGAACTCTATTTCCCTGTTGAGTATGATGCGCAGAATGACGAGATCACAATCAAACCTTTCGTGTATGCCGGTGTTGAATATTTCCCTAATATCATCGGTATTGACTCTCAGACACGTGGTACCATCCTTGAGAATCCTGTGGTTTCAGAGGTCGTTCTTACAAGAGGATGGGCTGAGCCTGCCAAGTCACAGAGCGCTGTCCGCGGTTCTTCAGAGAACGTCAATGCAAATGGTGAATTCCCAACCACAGTTTACAAAGAGAGAACCAAGATAACAGCTGCCCCGGAACTTCAGGAAGTGGAAATGAAGGTTGTAAGCAAGGAAGAGTTCAGAAGAAGAGCAGACAAGTTGGTTGAAAGATTTGAAAATCAGACAAGATAATGAAGAATATTTTAAAGATTGCATCACTGCTCGCAGCAGCAGTGGTGCTTTTCTCCTGCGAAGAGAAGATTGATGCAGATGCGACTCTTAGAATCGTTTCTGACAAGGATGTGATCCAGGCTAACGGTCAGGATGCTGCTACCCTCAGGGTCATGTATGGCAATAAAGATGTTACAGCTGAGTCAAAGATCAACGATGATTCACATGCTGAGGTTGTTCTTAACGGTGGCAAGTTCACTGCATCAGAGGTCGGCGAGTATAAGTTCTATGCTGACTATGGTGCACTGACAACATATGACAAGAAAGATCCTGACTGTTTCTTTGTTATCAAGGCAATTGATGTAGCTGTTCCTGAGGCAGTGGAGGATCCGCAGCCACAGAACAAGTCATTTGTTCATCGCACTCTCCTGACCCAGTACACAGGAACAGACTGTCCTAATTGCCCGAGAATGATCAAGTTGATCAGAGATATCCTGGCTGAGGGTCTTATTCCGAATAAGGCTGTTCATGTGGCAGTTCATTCATATTCTGCAGGAGACCCTGCTTATATTTCAGCTCCAAAAGCTCAGGCATATCCATACCTTACCTTGGATCATGTACAGGGCTTTAATGCTGCTAACGGACTTGCGACTCTCAAGGAACTTGTCGGCAAGCACAGTGAGGGTTCTGCAAAGGCAGGAATATCAGTTTCTCCAAAATATTATGAGGAGGAAGGCATTCTTGTTGTCAAAGTTGCAGTCAAGGCTGCAGTAGATGGCCTTTTTAATGTAGGCGCATGGCTTCTTGAGGATGAAATCGAAGGATTGCAGTCTGATAATTCCGGACTTGCCGATGAGTCATACAGCATACACGAGAATTGCGTACGCATTGCAGATTCCAAGTATTCCGGCACATGGTTCGGTCATCTTCTTGGCGATCTCAAGGCCGGTCAGGTTGCTGAAAAGACTTTTGTAATGAATGTGAAGCCTGACTGGAAGGTCGAGAATCTTCACCTTGCTGTCTTTACTTCATATGGTGAGGTTGATGGATTCAGAACAGTCTATACGACATGCAATGCTATCGATGCTCCTATCGATGCACCGACACCATTTGAATACGAGAAATAATGCTGGTGGTTCTTGAAGGCCTGGATGGGGCAGGCAAGTCCACACAGGTAAAGAAATTAAGGACATATCTGGAGAGCCTGTATGGCTCTCTGGAATATGTCCATTTTCCACGTTATGATGCCCCGGTCTACGGAGATCTGATAAGCCGCTTTCTTCGTGGTGACTTTGGTTCCAATGAAGCGGTTCATCCGCAGCTTGTGGCTTTGCTTTTTGCTGAAGACCGCCATGGGGCTGCGCCTGCTATGAAGGAAATCCTTGCGAATGGAGGCGCTATTCTGCTGGATAGATACGTCTATTCAAATATTGCATACCAATGTGCAAAGCTTAATGATGAACAGCAGGCGGAAAGACTCCGAGATTGGATATTCAATACAGAATATGGAGACTTTGCTCTTCCAAAGCCTGACCTTAATATCTTTCTTGATGTTCCGATAAGTTTTGTCGAGTCAAAACTCAAGGCAGATCGTGCCGGAGATGACAGATACTATCTTGATGGTGCCCAGGATATCCACGAAGCTGACATTGAGTTCCAGAAGCGTGTCCGTGCAATATACAGGAGACAATGTGAGCTGGATCCTAAGTTCATAAGAATTGACTGCTCAGATGAATATGGAATGATGCTTCCTCCGGGCGCAATCTTTGAAAAAGTAAAGGCTGTTGTTGACTCTTCTTTGAGATAAAAATATGAAATATCTGCTCCTGAGATTAAAACGATTCTGTGGCTTTATTGCTGGAGTCGTTTTCTTTATAGCCGGCATATTCAAACTTCTTGATCCCGTCGGTGCCGGTCTTGTAGTGAAGGAATATCTTGATTTTCTTCATTTGGATTTCCTGACCGGTATATCCAAGCCTTTGGCGCTGATCATGTCCTTTGCAGAGACCCTGATAGGAACAGCTCTTGTTACAGGTGTATGGCGTCGTATCACAGCTTATGCGGCCTTGGCATTTCAGATATTCTTCACAGTGCTGACACTGATTCTGGTCATATTCAATCCACAGATGGACTGCGGCTGTTTCGGAGAAGTCATTCATCTGTCACATCTTGAGACCTTCATCAAGAACGTCGTGCTTCTCCTGCTTCTTTTGGCCTTCACTTACCCCATCCGTTGCCTTGGCCGCCCGAAGAAACATAAGTATGTGTCATTCGGAGTAGTTACTGTGTCAGTCGCTGTTTTTGCAGCATATGCCTGGATCAGTATTCCGTTTGTCGACTATACATCTTTCAAGCCGGCAGCTGCACTACAGGCGGGCAGTGCATTCGGCATTGCTGAGCAAGGGAAATATGAAGCGGTCTTCGTGTACGAGAAGGATGGCCATGTTCAGGATTTCACTCTGGAGAATCTACCTGATTCTACATGGAACTTTGTAGAGACCAAAACGATTGTCAAAGATGCCGGACAATCCGTCAGCCTGTCCTTTTACGATAATGAAGGTTCATATCATGACACTGTGGCAGTCAAGGGCAAGGTTATGGTAATGTCAATATACGATGTACAATCAAAGCCGGGCATGTGGAGAAAAGCAGCCAGGTTCATAGAACTTGCTTTGGCGTCCGGATTCAGGCCGTTGCTGCTTGTGTCTGCATCACCGGAGCAGATGTTCCGGGTGTATGCTGAATTTCCTGAATATGCTGATATGATAGCCGGAGTGCAGTATTACTCCGATTATAAGACGCTCATTACGATGAACCGTTCCAATGGCGGCGTTACATATTTCAGTGATGGATATCTTGTCAGGAAATGGTCTGCAAGAGCCTGTCCTGATGAAAAGGAAATGATGGAAATATATAAAGGAGACGACACCGAGACCATCATCGGGGCATCCACGGTGGGAAGTCTGGCATTCCAGGGTTTTCTTCTATATGTTTTTGCTGTTATGCTTCTGCTATGATTGATGTAAATAGAAAGATAGAGGTTATGGGAATCGTCAATTTAACTGATGATTCCTATTTTGCTGAAAGTCGTTGTGCTGATTTGTCATCTGCTCTTGACAGGGTGGCAAAGCTTCTTGCTGAAGGTGCTGATATTATTGATATCGGTGCCTGTTCTACCCGTCCGGGTTCCCAACCTGTGGGGGAAGAAATGGAGTGGAGGAGGCTTGAGCCTTTTCTGAGGGCTGTAGTCAATCGGTTTCCGGGCATCAGATTGTCTGTGGATACTTACTGGTCTTCTATCGTGCGCAAGGCTCATGCTCTGATCGGTGACTTTATTGTAAATGACATCACGGCCGGTCAGGAGGATGAGCATATGCTGTCTGTTGTCGGTGAACTTGGTCTTCAATATGTGGCAATGCATATGCGGGGAAATTCAATGACGATGCAGGAAATGACTGATTATGATTCTGTAACTCAGGATGTGTTGGAGTACTTTAAGGCTTTCTCCATCAAGGCTGCCAGATATGGGGTGAAACAGTGGATTCTGGATCCTGGATTCGGTTTTGCAAAGACTATAGATCAGAACTACCAGCTGCTGAGAGAACTTGATATATATAATAACATAAGGTGTGCCGATGGTTCGGTACCGCGTCTGATGGTGGGTGTGTCTCGAAAAAGTATGGTGTATAAAAAATTCGGAATATCTCCGGAAGAATCCTTGCCTGCAACCCAAGTTCTGCATATGAAAGCGTTGAGCATGGGAGCAGATATTCTCAGGGTGCATGATGTGGCAGAGGCAGTGCGTACGCGGGAGTTATATAAAACACTTTTTATGTAATATTTTTGTAATAAAAATTGGAAGTGATAGTTAAAATATCTACTTTTGCCAATTATGCGTCGTTTCTATGACGCAGTTTATGTAAATAACCTGAAAAATATGAGATCAATTCTTCTTAGCCTTGCACTGTTCATCTCGGCTGTTGCCGCTGCGCAGGTGCCTTCGGTAACTGTTGAAAATTCAAAGGGTGAATCTGTAGAGACCACATCTCTTCTTGAGGCCGGTACTCCGATGATCATATCATTCTGGTCAACTTCATGCAAGCCATGTATCCGCGAGCTCGATGCTGTCTATGATGCTCTGCCTGATTGGAAGGAGGAAGCGGATTTCCGCGTTGTCGCAGTTTCAACTGATGACAGCCGTCTTCTTTCAAAGGCAAAGTCATTTGCTGAAGGCCGTGGTTGGGGAGAGGACTTCGTTCTACTCTTCGATAAGAATCAGGATTTCATGAGAGCTATGAATGTGTCTGTGGTACCTCACGTGTTTGTTGTGGATGCCAAGGGAAAGATCATCTATTCTCACACTTCTTACGTTCCAGGTAACGAGCTCGAACTTTTTGAGGCTATCAGGAAGTCCCTTAAATAATCTCCCTCCTCCGAACTTAACGACCTATGAAAAAAGCACTCATATCTTTGTTGCTATGCCTTTTGGCTGTTCCTTCTGCTTTTGCAGGCGAGGAATCGCACAGGAAGGATTGGGGACACCTGACCGGAAGTCTGGAGTCCAACAATCATTTCTATGTGGAGGATGCAGCAAATGATTTTTATCCTTCGATGCAGCCTCAGCTCAAGGACGGCAAGACATTCGCATCGAATGATTACCTAAAGCTCGACTATTATAGAGGAAACATCTCTGCAGGTATGCAGCTTGAGGGCTATTTCCCTTCTTTGGTGGGTTTCCCGATTTCAGAGAGCGTGATGTCATTGAGCAATCTTTATCTCACATGGCGCGACAAGTCATATTCAGTCACAGCAGGAACTTTCTACGAGCAGCTCGGCAGCGGTCTGCTGTTCAGAAGTTGGGAAGACAGGATGCTTGGTCTGAATAATGCGATGCTTGGTGCACGAGCAACATATAATTTCCAGGACAAGGTATCAGTAAGGGCCTTTTGGGGAATTCCTCGTCTTGGCAAGGTTGAAGATAATGTTGCCATGATGGGTTTTGAAAGGAAGTTCTTCGGCCTTGGTCTTGCAAAAGGAATAAATGTGGCAGCAGCTGATCTCAGTGTTTCTCTTTCCAATATTTTTGACCTTGGTGATGTTTCACTTTCTGTTGAGGGCTCGATTCTGAATAAGTCTGAGGACCTTGGGGCTGAATTTATTGCAGCAGGATGCCGTAAGAATAATATCGGATGGTCAGGTCGAGTGAATTTTGATATGGACGGACTTTTTGTCAGAGGTGAATATGTCGATGCAGGAATGCAGATAGCCAGTGTCTCTGACGTGTATTTCGGTGACAAGGCCCATAAGGGTAATGCGCAGATTATTGAACTCGGATACAACAAGCGTGGACTTGGAGTTACATTCACAGGCCGTCGTCTGGAAAGGATGAATCAGAAGATCTATGCGTACGACGGAAATCAGCCAGGATATTTTTCTCCGGTCAACATGCTGTCATATATTCCGGCATTGTGTACCCAGTACACTTACATGCTCACCACACTTAACCCATATGGTTGTGAACTTGGAGACGATGCCTTGAGGACAGGAGAGATCGGAGGTCAGATTGATGCCTTCTATAATTTCAGACGCGGTACCGCACTTGGTGGCAAACGTGGAATGAAGGTGCACGCGAATTTCTCCAGCTACTATGCTCTGGATCCGCAGGGTAAGGCAAACGGAAAGGATTGTCTTTTCAGAGATTTCAGTTTCGATATTGAAAAACAGTGGACTAAGAAGTTCAAGACAGTTCTTTTATATTCTCTTCAGAATTACAAGGATAATCAGAAACATAATTACGACAGTGGAAACCTTGTAGGCAAGGCTCATATCTTTGTAGCTGACCTGCTTTATAAGTGGACTCCTACTTTCTCGACCCGCATGGAACTTCAGTATCTTTCTTCAAAGGATGATCAGGGTGATTGGATGGCAGGACTCGTGGAATTCAACCTTGCGCCGCATTGGAGTGTTTTTGCAAGCGATATGTGGAATCATGGGTTTTCGAAGCTCCACTATTATAACGGAGGCTTGAGCTATACATATGAACATATCCGTGTTGCAGCAGGTTACGGTCGATATAAGGCCGGATTCATTTGTTCAGGTGGTGTATGCCGTGAGATTCCTGCATACACAGGAGCCAACCTGACTCTTACAGCTTCCTTCTAGTTTTAGCGAACGGAGGAAGTTCGACACAATACCCATTTTTGATAATCCAATAACTAATACTACATATTTTAATTATTAACTAATTCTATTTCACTATGAAAAAGACATTATTTACAGCTCTTAGAGCTATGTGTGTGGGAGCGATGACTCTTGCCGCAGTGTCTTGTTACGATGATTCGCTCCTTAGAAACGATCTCGCTGAGCTCGATAAGGAGGTTTCGGATCTCGCAGCACGTGTAGACTCTCTTGAGAACAATCTCAATGAGAACATTAAGGCAGTGAATGCTCTCGAGGCTTCAATGACAACTCTCGAGACATCTCTCAAGGCTGCTATCGCTGAGAACGGCGCTAAGATCGAGACCGCTCTTGAGGAAGAGCTTGCTGCTCTTGAGGCAAAGCTCAACGATGCAATTTCAAAGGGTGACCAGACTCTTGCTGACGCTCTTGCTGCTGAGAAGAAGGCTGTGGAGACTGCAATCGCAACTCTTCAGACAACTCTTACTGCAGAGATGACTAAGTCAGCTGATCAGCTTAAGGCTGCCCTCACAGCTCTTGAGACTGCAATGGGTACAAAGATCACAGACCTTACTGCGAAGATGGATGCAGCTGATGGCAAGATCGATGGTAAAATTGCTGACCTCACTACTGCTCTTGAGGCAGTCAAGAAGGCTTACGCAGATGCAGATGCTAAGCTTAGCGCAGAACTCGCTGCTAAGATTGCAGAGGCTGTTGCCAAGATTACTGTTACTGATGTAAAGGCTGAGGGTGACAAGGTTGTCCTTACACTCGCTGATGGTTCAAAGATTGAGGTTGCAAAGCCTTCTGAGCCACTTACAAACGTTGATAACAATGGTCTTGTTACTATCGTTGAGGAAGACGGTGCGAGATATTGGGCAGTTGTCAAGGATGGCAAGGCAGAGAGCCTCGGAATCCTTGTCGGTGCTGACGTTGCACTCGAGTTCAAGGTTGAGGAAGGTCAGTTGTTCTACACCACAAATGGTGAGGACTGGGCACCTACCGGAGCTTTTGTTCATGATGAGGACTTTGAGTTTGACTTCTTCCAGGGTGTAGTATGGGATGACATGCTTTGGGAAGAGGTTGTAGATGATTTCTATACTCTCAACTTCGGCGGTGAGGAGTACTACCTTCCTATTTATAAGGTTGACAACTCTTCTGTAGCAATCAAGGCCGGTAAGACTTACTTCGTATACGGTGAGACCAAGACTGTTGATGTGGCTCTCAATGACATTACAAGCATGTACGTGATGACTAAGCCAGAGGGTTGGAGAGCAAATCTTTCAGGTAAGACTCTCACAGTGACTGCACCGGATTCAGCTAAGGTGGCAACCGGATATGCAGAGGCTGATGGTGAGGTTCTCCTTCACTGCTCTACTGCAGAGGGTACTTGCAAGGTTGCAAGACTTGCTGTCGCTACAACTCAGGGCTTCAGCCTTACAGTTGATGAGGATGGTAATGTCAAGATCATCAACCCTAATACAATGGAGTTTACTAACCCGATGATTGGTATAACTACATTTGATTTCCAGGATGCATACTTAGGTCTTGCTCCAGTGGCAGAATTTGAGAAGGATCCAAAGGCATATATTGTTGATGCTCCATACAATTATAATAACGTTACATTCATGGTCAATGTTTGGAAACAGAACACTATGGATTGGGATACCGGTGAGTACGTTTATGGTGGAGCATATGTTGAGGGTGAGTACGAGGTTGACGTAATTGAAGCTACAGTGGCTGAAATTTATGAGTACTACACTTATGAGGCAGTTCCTGATGGCTCAAGATTCGTAGTATGGGCTTGCCCAGTTGATGAGAATGGTGATCCGATTGTGGATGACCTCGTATTCGGCTACTATTCTTCTCCTGTAAAGGCTGAGGTTGAGGCTGTTGAGACATCTTTCTCTGATGTTGAGCTTTCAATTAATGTTGCTGGTGCAACCACTTTCTATGTTGGTATGGCTACAGAGGAAATGACCTATGGCTACCCAATTGATGAGTATATGACTATGCCATATGAGGGACCATTCGGAAGTTTCCAGAGTGCTGTTCAGTGGGGTGAGTATGATTATGCGTTCCAGTCAATGGGTACTCCATTTGAGATCACAGAAGAGAATGCAGGTGAGCCTTTAGTTGTTACTGCATCTGATCTTTATTATGGAATGCTTCTTCCTAATACAAAATTCTATGTTTGGGTATTCCCGGTTGTAGAAGGCCTTGATCTTGCAGATTATACATATGAGGATAATCTTAAGCCTTATATCTATACATTCACTACTTCAGACATTGCAGCAGGCGGTACTGCAACAGCAACATTCACTGATGCCGAGCTTACATACACTAATATCAATGTAACTGTCTCTGCTGAGGATGCTGTCCTTACATACTACAACTTCTATGAGGTTGATGCATACAATGAGCTTGACGATGTAGCTGCAGATCTTTT
>JAEIGA010012714.1_pt1 | contig 12787 bp, 24 predicted proteins | sample 9270691 | NCBI WGS metagenome assembly JAEIGA01 (sample SAMN17057246, study PRJNA624740) | gut metagenome | biome: biome; isolation source: fecal sample | host: Bos grunniens | place: China: Xizang | collected 2019 | reverse complement strand
TATCACCAATTTTCCACGGTAGAATTGTACAGCCACACTGTGTAAGATAATTAGCAATTCGCATGCAAGTACAGCAAGGTCCATGATTACAGTGAGCTATACATTCGTCTGTCTGATGACACTCACAAACTAACTGGGTAATTCTATCTAAATCAGTCATTTGAGGCCTCCTGGCCAAGCCATATCTTAATAGTCTCCAGGTTATCTGGTGTATCTTCAAGATCAGGAAAGAATCTACACTTATTTTCCAGCTCACAATAAGCACACTCTAAATCTCCATTATATGTGCCAAATATGTAAGGTGTAAAGCCAAGGGCCTTTTCTGTATCCGCATACTTACACTTTATTGGCTCACATTTTGAACAGTATGTATCATTAAACCAACTAGACCAAGGTGAAGTGTCGAACTGGCCATTTTCATCAAGCCAAGCAGCAAGCTCTTCTATACTCATAGACTGAATATGTTTAAAATTAGTCATATCTTACTCCTTGTAATCGGTCATTTAGTTCAAGTCGGATATCCTCAGCAGTATTAGGATCAGCATACCAACTGTGAAAAGGTCCACTTGAAGCATATTGAATTGGTAATAAATGATATTCGTCACAGGTACCATTAGCGTCATAATAGATATAAACTAAAGGCTCACCTTCTTTATTGTACTTGCCTGTCCAAGGGAGTTCTAACATACCCCATCTAGCCCACAAAAATAGACCGTAAATTTTAGGTAAACTATCAAGGTATTTCTTTGTTCTTGGTGTATTCTTACGTATTTTTCTTAGCATAATTTACCTCAATAACTCTGAATAAAATACTTATCCCTTCCGTACTTCATCTTACCCCATTCACTACAAGTGTCTTTAGGTAAATGCTTTTTAGCCCACTTATAAGCATGTGCGGCAGTAAGAAAGCCAGATTTTACTGGAATAAACAATTTATCTGTATCCATTATTTTAAACATTATTTAACCTCGCTACTTGTAAATTTTGTCATATGTGCTTCAACAGAGTGATGTATACGAATAATTCTAGATGCAAAGTCAGCTCTTTTATTATAAAGCTTTATGGCATGGTATTGAGTTACTTTTGCCTCATCATAGTCCACTGGAGTCTCATAGCACTCTGAACACTGTACAACCCAAAATTCTTTTTGATCACCACATCTTGACAGTCTAGGCACGCCTCCACAAAAAGGACACTCTCTCGGCACAGGAAGTGGCATCTTTTTAAATATCCTCATCTTCTTCATCATCTTCATCTTCTTCCTCAGGCCAAGCACAGTAAACTGTTACTCCGCCGTACTCGTCAAGATTAGCATTATAGAAATCAACATCTTCTAATGCCAGCTCTTTAGCGATTTCCTTAGCCTCTTCCTCAGAGTCTGCTTCAATATCATCATAATCGATACTAAGTCTAATTCCAACACTAACATTCCACTTCATTTCTTAAAACCTCCCAGCATTATATTCTCTCCAGAGCTCATCATAATAAGCATCATCTTCGGCATGACATTCTCTACAAGAAGTCATATAGTTATTTGACTCTTCGCAGTACGCGGTATGTCTACGGGTTGTTGTAACAGGCCAACGAAAGTATCGGTCGCAGCAAGGACAATAGCCGAGTAGTACTTTCCACCAAGGTCGTTTTTCTAGATACTGCTTTTCACGTTTCTTTTCCTCTTTAAGATAAGGGCACTTCATAAGATTCCTCCTAAATAAATAAAGTCCACTGATATATTATACAATACCAGTGGACTTAAAATTAGTTAGTTTAATTAATTTTCTTCTGTTTCTCCGAAGTAACATCCGTCCCGAGACTCTTTACTTTCACAGTCTTCAAATAAAGTGCACTCTTTACAAGATGTCCAGTACTCAGGCCTATCTGACTTTAGCTTAATACGTCTTAGAGGTTTAAAATTATTACAAGCTTCCGTATATTCATAGCACAAAAAGCCGCACCAGCCTACCTGATCTTCCGGTGGATTCTTACAACAAAGATTCCAGTCTCCACCACCTAAAAAGTTATCGCAGTCTTTACATTTCTTATCTCCCACAGTGCCTCCAAAAAGTCAATGCTCTTAATATACGGTATTTACGACACGTTCCATAATATGCCTTACAAAGGTAGTTATCACAAACAGAGCACATTTTATTTAACTTTAAGTTCTTGTTTGAAGTTGACATGAAGCTCTGCCTCCTCTTTAGTTATATAAAGCGTAGGTGAATACCATCCGTATAGTCCACCACCAACCCAATCGTATGTTATATAATATTTCTGCAGCCAAACTTTGTAGTCATCTATTCTTTTCGGAAATATAGCAAAACGTGTTTTAATAACTAGCTCTAGGTCTGTAGACTTCTTAGCTTTCCAAATCATTATACACCTCTCTGGTATATCTTTCAGGCATATTAAAATTCCAGGCTCTAATTGTTCGCCAAAACTTTAAATACATTTTTTGAAAATGTTCTTTATTAGTATAAGGCGTGCAACTCGGACACTCAATAGTAAATACAGACCTAGGAATTAGCCACTTCAGTTCAAAGCTCTGGTCCCATTCATTAAAGATAACGTTAATGCCAATAGGATCCATGTACTGATAAGACTTTCCTCTCTCGGTATTAGCTGTAGCCCACAGAGTAAGCTCAAAAGTTTTAGCAAGTTCTTCTAGCATAACTAACCTCCTGTTAAATTGTCATATCAACTTTATATCCAACGTAAAGCAGCTCGCTACCTTGATGAATTAGCTCAAGGTCATAACCGCAAATAGTATGTGCAGGCTGATTTTTATCAATTCGATGTACTAGCATATCTCGCATAGCGGCTGCCACAATAGCAAAAAGATCGTATGACATAAAAATTGTTGGCTTGATTCGTGTACACATTTCAAAGAAATCTGCTTGTAGCTGAATAGTATTAATAACTTGCTGAGCTTTAGACTTTGTCTGCTCCCAAGTATCTATCATTTCTATTTTCATATAGCTACCCTCATTACCCAGCATCATACATAGCTTCTGGTGTCTTAGTAGTCTTAAAACCACCAGTCTTTTCATAATCAGTTTTAATATTAAACCTCGGTCTAAAGTCTCCATCACCATCCGCATAGAAACCAACTAAAGCAGAATGACCAAGATTACCATTACGCTCCAGATGCTTTAAGAAAGAGCAAAATTGATTTACCCATCTTTCAGGCATTTCGCATTCTATGATAAACTTTCTAGTGCTCATTTCATAGCCTCCTTTTTAGCCATCCACCATGCTTTTATTTCTTCGGCACGGACGAGAACTTCTCTATGATATTCCATATCTTCTATATCATCAGTACAATACTCACAAGGCCACTCCTGTTCAACCTTACCCAAAACTACCGGACAATCTTTATCGCCATATTTACAACCATGCCACTTACAGCAGTGAGTGACATGTACACCAATATTAGACATTGAATAGCTCCTCCTTAAGTTGCTCAAAGCTTTCAAGATAAGTTTCCCACTTGTTTTCGTTCCAACCGGCAGTGTAATCCTTAGTAGACTTAATATCATTATAGTTTCTGAATGCAAGGTCCTGGTAAATCTTAGGCAAAGTCTTTACCCAGTTAGCAAATGTTCCACGTGGAACATCATAGAGTCTCTGGCAAGACTTCGCGATCTGATCGCCTACCTTACAGAAAGACTTCATGAGATTCTGAACTTTCTCTAGCTCTTCTCTGTAGTCGGAAGCATAGCAGAGGAATTCCTCAGCCTCACCAGACAGAATAATCTGAATAAGGTGCTTTCTATTAATAACGTTATTATTGCGAGCATAGTGAGCCATAACATAAGCAGGCGACTTAACCTTTACTCTATTAAACTGAGCATCACATACTACAAAACCTTCATCGTCCCAGGACTTAAGCTCGGCAGCCTTCAAACAATCCGACAGAGAAGAAAGCGAGTACTGAGCAGGCAGTTTAAAACGACCCATTTGAAGCGCTCCAGCAATCAATGAAGAGCAGTTAAACTCTTCTCCGGTATACTTATTTCTGGCACCGAGGAAATATATAGCAGACTCATCATAAGGAACTACTACTCTGTTATAAGGACCTACAAGCTCAAACATATAAGTCTTATCCTCGTCGAGGGTATTATAAAACTCAGTAGAATTATTGTAGTACTTAAAAAGAGTATTAATAAAGTATTCCCCAAAATTATTCATTCTTACGTCGCCAAGTTCCGCCTTAAAAGCGTCAATAGTTCCGTTAGTAGAAATATTCCAGCCGCAATCATACCAGACCTTAATCAGAGAACCGTCGATCTTCTCAGACACAAAAGCAGTCTCCCAATTAATCTCAGGAACATAAGACTCACCATAGTTTCCGAACTTCATGAAAGGCCAGCAAACAGGATGGGAGAAGTCATCTCTTCTAAAGATAATGCCTCTTGCTTCTCTTACAATAGGATTATTAAAGTCAGAAGTAAGCTGGTTATACTTAAACATTACATGAGGTCCATCTTCTGAAATCTTAAGGTTATAAGGCTCCTGAGTAAGAAGCTCTTCCCAGTTATCATGCATGTAACAAAACAAACCAAGTTCTGTATTAAACATTTATATCCTCCAAATAATAAAATAGCTTTACTGATATATAATACAATACCAGTAAAGCTATTTTATTATTATTACTTAAAATCTTCCCACTTAATCTTGACAATTACACGCTTACCACATCTATCACGCATCTCGACCTTAGGACGACCTACCAGGCCCTCCATCTTCGCAGTACCCATAGTAGAAGCAGGATGCGTCTTTACAAAATCAACACCCTCCTGAATTGTACCCTCGAAAATAATAGGTACAATATCAATACCAAAAGCCTTTGCGATATCCTCAATAGACTCTCTGGGCTGGTAATTATTAGAAATAAGTACATCGAAAAGAATAAAGCTTACATCATTTCTATAGAGACCACCGTTCTGAATCTTAGGACCGTAACCCTCTCCAAAAAGAATAACCTCAGTCTCTCCGAACTTCTCTTCAAAAATCTGTTCAGCCTCAGGGGTACCGAAAGTAGCGTTAAGGTAATTTACCAGGTGAGCAGGGATCTGAGCGCTTTCAGTACGACCACCAAACTGTACCTTATGTCCATCCCAATATACCCTGATATTAGTGCCGTCTACCTTCTCGGTAAACTGCCAGATATTATCCTTAAGAAACTCTACCGCAGGATTTCTAAATTCTCCTTCAAGAAGCTTCTTAGTACCCTCCATATCTCGTTTATAGAGGGTATCAATCTTGTTGTATTCAATCATGTTAATACTCTAACTCCTTTGTGTAATAATATTTATTGCCTCATTCCTGAGTATTTCTTTTGTATTTTTTAATTTTCCACTAATAACCTGCTGTAATAAGTTATTTAAAATATCTCCAAGCTCTTTACCTGCCGGGCAACCAAGTGTAATTAGGTCATTTCCATTAATTGCCAGTTCTTTAAGAGAAAAGCATTCACCGTTCATCAAGATAGCATCTAATTGTTTTTCTATTTGATCTACTTTTTCAAGACGACCACTATCATAGTCCTGTCTAGAGCCTCTAATGTCTGCACGCCTAATAGTAAGAAGTCTTTTAAACTGCTCAATGCTAAGCTTATTAAGCCATCTTTTTATATTAGTACTGTCAACTTCTAAAATAGAATCATGGTAGTAAACAAGTTCAGTTACTGCGTGACGTGTTTTATTATCAAACTTTAAAACAGTCATGATGGAATCCACAATTTCTGCTCCTATCTTACCATGACCATCATAATGTCTAATACCAGAACTATCTTCCTGATAACACATAGGTTTACCAAAATCGTGAAAGAAAATAGCAAGCCGTGTAATCAAGTCTGTTGACTCATCTGCTTGTAAAGACCTACTGATGTGAGTAAAAACATCATACTGGTGAGCAGGATTCTTTTGGTCAAAACAAGTAAGGTCATAGATCTCTGGTATAAACTGACCTAACACGCACGGATAGATCAACATAATATTAGGAAAATACGCCGTAACTATCATTTTACATAACTCGGCATTAATACGTTCTTTAGATATATTTTCTAGTAACGGTGATTTAATAAATAAAGCATAACTTGTTGCAAAGTCTATTGTAAAACCAAGTTGACAAGCAAATCGTAAAGCCCGCAGAACCCTTAGAGCATCTTCATCAAAACGAGCTAAAGGGTCACCAACACATCTAATTACTTTTTTCTCTAAGTCTGCTACACCATTAAAAGGATCAATGAATCCTTCTTCATCATTATAGGCTATTGCATTAATAGTAAAGTCACGCCTACTCAAATCTTCTTCCAGCTTGTTTGTAAACGCTACGTTATTTGGTCTACGATTATCGGAATATTCCCCATCAATTCTAAAAGTAGTAACTTCATATGTGTCAGTACCTACTACAACTGTTATAGTACCATGCTGCAGGCCTGTTTCAATGATTTGAAAATCCTTGAATACGTCCATCATATCAGTAGGAGTGGCAGAAGTACAGATATCCCAATCATTAGGATTTCTACCTAACAAGCTATCTCGTACACAACCGCCTACTACATAAGCAGAATAGCCTTTCTGTTGTAACAGATTAATTAACTTATTTGCATTAGAAGGAATATTAACCTTAAAATTCACCTTTAACCACTCTTTCGTTAATACTCATTAGCAGTTCATTAATTTCTTTGGTCTTAGGCTTGTCAGGCAAGCTAGTATTTTCTACGGCATAATCAAGTCGCTTTTCGTATTCACTTACCATTTCATAAAATTCTGCTAGTGGCTGCGATTCACTATTCAAAAACTTTCCATTACGAATATCCATTAAGAAAGGAATATCATTTTCACGGTAAGTATTGATCTCTTCCTTCTCCAGAATATCAATACACATTAAGTAAAGTCTAACCAGATGCATCATATGCTTTCCAAGCTTTCCACGCTCAATAGCATTCTGATTTCTATGTCCGATTTTGTCATAATCAGAAACGATATTCTTCATGTCGGACCACATTGCCTTATAATCTCTAAGCGGATAGCCGGTAAGCTTGATATCCATAAAAATTTCTTTATCCATATCTTCTCGGTCAGAATCGTCAAGATAAAGTCGCACACCTTCGCCAGTTTTAAAACATCCGTACTTGTCAGGCCAAACATAAGTAGCAGCAGTGATACTATTAAGAATGTGCTGTTCTCTGTCTGCCTGTGCGATGGTTCTTGCTGCCTTATTGTCAAGTCTACGAAGCTGAGCAAAAGCATAACCACCAAAAGAATACTTTGCACGACGAGAAAGGAAGAGTTTCTTATTATCAAGAAGCTCCTGGCCGACAGATGAAAGATACAAATAATGTTCTGGCCTCAGGCCCAGTAGCTCAATAGTATTAGGATTACAAGAAGAAAGCAGGCTAATAATCTTTCTAATTGAATAAATAGTTGTATCAGTAGCTTCATTAACTACCTGCTCAAAGTTTGCTGCACCAAGGATTTCTTCTTTAGAGTTAAGTGCGATACCTCGAATATCTATGTCTGAACCAGGTACATTGGTTCCATATGCATGAGAACCACCAAGGCCAAGAAGAATAATATTCTTTCCAAGGTGTTCGTTAGTCTTTAAAAACTCATATTCAGGTGTATTTAAAATAACCTTAAAATCAGTCATTTAAGCTTCCTCCTTAGTATTATATAATTCAAAACGATACTTCTGTTTAATATAGGGATATTTAAGATGGTCTACTTCTGACATAAACATATCATATGGTCTAGCAAATACTCCAAAATGAATTCCCTTTGCGGTATCTTCATAAAGCGCTTGATAAATTACAAGCTTTTCTTTTGTTTCTGTGTGCTCAGCCATCTCTAAAATTTTATATAAATACAATGAATTAGCATTATCAGCTAAAAGCTCGCGCTTAAAGTGCTGAACAATATCACCAACTTGAATATCTGCTCTTTCCATGTTAGCCCTCTAAATTAAGTAATTCTATAGCAAAGCTTGCATAAATATCAATATAAGAAAAATAATCACACATAAAAGAATGGTGTTCCTGATATGCAAATCTTTCTACTTTTCTTGCCTGCGCTTCATTAAGATAATAATTTTCTGTAATATAGTTAATCACATCATCAGTAAGTTGCCAATACAGTAGATTCTGCTGTTTTTGTGCCTCAGCCCTAAGTTCATCTACTTTTCTATTATGCTCTTTTACAAGCTCTCTATTTTTCTTTACAGACAGCTCCTCATCAAAAATATAGTCATCCTTAACCTTCCTAGGAAGGTCAGCATTGTGGGTATACTCACCAGCATCCCACTTTTTACGAATTTCACTAATATCCATTACAAAAATCCTCCCAGCTAATAAATAGCTCTACTGATATATAATACAATATTAGTAGAGCTATTTTACAGCTATTATTTAATTTTATAGTGTTTCATCTACATAGTTCATTCCAGCGGCCTTAAGTCTATTCATAATGTCATCTGAAATTTCAAAAGGCTCAGTGCTATAGCCAAAAGGTCTTGAGCCTAGGAAATAATACAAAACAGTATCTTCATTTGGAGTACGTCCATACTGCTGCTTATAATAATCTAGGTATACATTAAAGTCATACATCTTAGGGATAACCGTATGGTAAAACTCTTCTTGTGTAAGGTCTAACTCAATTTTACCATCAACAGTTCTTTTCGGGCAAGACTTCTTAAAATCAGGATACGAGTACTTTGCCACACTATAATTATTAGCAAAGTCAGAAAGTTTTGTTTGCTTGTAAATAGTATCAAATACATGATACTTAATAGGCTTTGCTAACTTTGTAAGTGTACAGTCTCTAAAATCATAGTATCTTGTATATCTATTAGGATTCTGACCAGGATCAAACATATAATATCGATACACAGTTCCTAGATACACTTCTTCAATAGTAGTAGTTTTAAGAATATCTCCAAATTCAAACTTAGAAACCTGGCTTGCCTTCAGAGTATTCTTAAGTTCTCGGTCAGCTACACATTGCTTATAGGTGTCAGAACCCTCAGCAGTCATACCTACCTTGCCGTTCTGGGTAATAAAAATAAGAGGACTTTGACAGGTGCCATTTACAAAAGTAGCATTTTTAAGCAAGTCAAGAAGCATGTCAGAATTAATACCTATCTTAAAAGCCTTATCATCTTTACTCACAAGACAATTCCAGAAAGAAAGCTTTCCGCCCTGAGAAGAGCCACCGGCGCAATCAAGAAGCTGTAGAGCAAATCCATTATTGTCGAACTCAAATTCTACAGGATCATGATTAATCTCGTATTCTCTATTCCACTTACCATCTTTATCTTTGTATGAAGGACCATACTCTATCCATTTTGCCCAATGTCTAGCAGACTCAAGCTGTTTACTGTTTGCAGGATCTACAAGATACGCTTGGTAGTAAGAAGTACTATCATGACGACCACAACTGTCTTCGTGAACAGCGACATCACGACAAATTAATAAAATCTTATCTAATAGTTTATAACCTTTATAATCCATATTATACTCCACCAAAATTACTTTCCAAGCAAGTCAAGAGATTCAATAATGCTCTGAAGTCTATCCATTTCTTTTCTTACGCTTACATAAATGTCGGTATTCTCATCATAATACCAATAGCCGAGAGCATCAATATGAGCGGACATACCTTCATACTTCTGAATAGCCTCAAATGCCTTAAGCTGGGACAGTGTTTTCACGTGTACATAGTAAGCTTCATCTATTCTATCAGTATTACAGAACTTATGGTCAAGCATAGTAATACTCTTAAGATCGTCAAGAGCCAATTGCCAATCAGTAGCTTCCTGCTGGTCATCAAACTCTCTGCCATCAGAGGTTTCATAAGTATAAGTTGTATGTGTAATAACTTTTAAATTTGACATAAGCCACCTCAATAAATAACTTTCATATTATATAATACAATACTAAGTATATAAAATTAACAGCCTCCTAAAAAGAAAGCTGTTAATTATTTTTAACCTTTATTACCTAGCTTAGCTAATATCATTGCAATAGCTGTATTATAACCTTCACTATCTCCATTAATTTCGGTATAAGGGATACTTAATTGCTGATACAAATTCTTTATTTCAGAGCTCAAGGCGTCGCTTTCCTCTGCCGTCTGATTACGACCTTTAGGATTATACGGCTTTACTCTATTAATAAAAAAATTAAGATTATCATAAGAATTATAAATAGCCATGACAAGCTCAGTCAAGGGTTTCTTAATCTGTGCATCTTTAGTGTAAATAATAGTAAGTGGAAGTGGACTATCAGTAATAATAACATCTACTTCATCTCTACATCTTTTCAGTCTATAAGACTGCTTGCCAAATATATATTCTTGGCAATTTAAAGCTGTAGCATTATGCTCCCAAGTTTTGTCTTTTGCGAACTCACTAACAAGCTCACAATTAATACCTAGCATCTTAAGCTCATAGAATAGCTTTGCAGCTCCAGTAGATTTACCAGCACCTGGAGCTCCAGTTAAATTAATAACAACAGGCTTCTTCATAAATACCTCTTTTCATATATTAAACTGCTTCAGGAATAGGTCGTTGCACAAAGCAGTTATCTTTATGCTTCTGAAGCTCCTTAAAGATCTTTACATCTTTTGCGATAAGAATGCAACCATGTCCCTTAAGATTGATAGCAAGAAGTCTTGGGGCATTTTTACTAAACTCTACAAAAGAACCGTCGCGTGCAGGGAGAACGATGCGAATTTCAGAGAGTTCTTCCAGTGCACCACAAGGAATAGGTTCGTTAGTACGAAGCATCATAGAATCAGGAATATTTGTAGTATCTACATAGCAGTGAGCATGAAGCATATAGTTAGCCCAAGGAAAAAGTTTATAAAGTCTAAGTTGTACAGGAGTATCCACCGAAGGCTTATTATCACCAAAGTATTTAGTAGTCAAATCTTCATCAAGATAAGCAGGAACAAACGAAGCAGCATTTATGTCAGACTTATCTACATTTCTTCTACTAACGTATACTATACCGTCTTCGCCACGGAAAGAAGGAAAACCATTCTGACATCTAAAACTCATATTACCTAAGAATCTCTCAGTACCTTTTACCGGACGAATTAGGTTATGAAAAATGTCTGCACAGTCATGAGCAAAATTAAAGAACTCAGCTTCATCAGGCACCATAGGTGCAGCATTCCTTGTATCTTGTACCGTAGGCACTCTCGTAAAATTTCGCAGCTGATCAAGCCTACTCAGCAAATTAGCACACATCTCTGATACATCAAAGCCATCATAAAATACATTCCCTAGCGGATCAAAAAGCATCATATTAAACTTATCATCATGCTTAGAAAACTCAATAGTAAGGTTAGCTTTAATTGCCAGGGCTCTACTAATCAGCTCTGCGAAGGTATACTTACTATCATCATTTCTTTTTGATGTAATCAAAATCGCCTTAGGATTAATTGCCTTGACATCTCTGAGTTTATCTACATCATTAGGTACATTAGCAAACCAAAGAACTACATCATAATTAGTTACTGCTGGCAAAATAATATTATGCAGTGAAGTTACTAAACCACCATTAAACAAAACTACTTCCCAGCCAAAAGCTCCGGCTATTTCATTATATATACTGTTTATTAGTTTAGAAGGTCTACCACCTTCACTATCAAAGGTGCCTCCAACAATAAGTACTTTAGCCATATACACCTCTTCTATATTAAAGACCAAGCTGCTTAAGCTCGGCAACAAGCTCTGCCAACTTAGGATTATCAGAGTACTCCTTAGCCATAGCCTCATAATACTCAATAGACTTTCTCTTATTGATCTCTGCTTCAAGCTCTTTCTCAATAGCTGCCTTCTTCTTAGCAAGCTCCGCCAAACGAACTTTTTCTGCCTCACGTGCATCGTAGCCAGAAGTATTGACTACGCCTACAACTTCGGCAGTTACCTTGATATTACCCTTAATCTTATAAAACTCTTCAGTAGTATAAATATCTGTAATAGTACCAATCACACGATTACCCTTATTATTTGGATTAACTACCACCAGACTATTATCTCCGATCAACTCGAGCTCTTCATCATACAACGCAAAAGCATACTCTTTATTAGTAAAATCCGCCAAGCGTACCATAGCAACGTGCTTAAAATTCATCATATTTGCATCCTTTCTCTCTTCACCTATAATTTTAATTTCATTTCTACTAAACCAAAATACACCGTAAGAACTTGACTCATTGGTAGCACCGTCTATGCGTACACCAATAGTGCTACCACTAATACGGTCTACTACCCCATGCTTGCCAATAATCTTACGATAAGCAGTTTTGTCACTTCGTTTAACTTGTACTGCTTTTCCGACAAGATCTTCATAATAGTTATTATTCAGAATATCGATCATAGCTTCTGTATTCATATTTTTAGCCTTTCAATTTATTTTTTCTAATATATAATACAATGCCACCAGCATAAAAATAACAGCTATCTAAAAAATAGCTGTTAATTATTTTTAATCTTCTGGAATAACTTCTATACAAAGCAGTTCATTAAGATTTTTTATTTGTTCATCAGTTGGCCTCTGCCAGTTCATAGTATCATCAATATAAAACGTAAGAGCACCGCCGCAAAGTTTTATTGTTGCCACTCTCTTAGGTACTCTTATCGCATAGCCAGCGGCGTCTGGGTTAAATAGCATTTCATCTTTAAGCATTACTTACTCCATTTAAAGGTATATTATTTTCTTTGCAAAACTGTGCGAACTGTTTACCGTTAAGCGCATGAATAATCTTTTCCATAGGCC
>JAEIGA010012713.1_pt1 | contig 12787 bp, 15 predicted proteins | sample 9270691 | NCBI WGS metagenome assembly JAEIGA01 (sample SAMN17057246, study PRJNA624740) | gut metagenome | biome: biome; isolation source: fecal sample | host: Bos grunniens | place: China: Xizang | collected 2019 | reverse complement strand
CCCTTAGGACCGAGAACCTTACCGAGTCTACCGATAACACCCATCATGTCGGGGCTTGCAATTACAACGTCAAAGTCGAACCAGTTTTCCTTCTGGATCTTCTCAGCAAGCTCTGCACCGCCAACGTAGTCAGCGCCTGCAGCCTGTGCCTTTTCAATGTTATCACCCTTAGCGAAAACGAGAACCTTAACGTTCTTACCTGTTCCGTTGGGGAGAACAACTGCTCCTCTTACCTGCTGATCAGCGTGACGAGAGTCAACACCGAGACGGATGTGGATCTCAATTGTTTCGTCAAACTTCGCCTTGGAAGTCTGGCATACGAGATCGAGAGCCTCAGCGGGATCGTAAGTTTTTGTTTTGTCAATAAGCTTTGCGCTATCAATATATTTCTTTCCCATTGTTATGCCCTCCTTAATTACTCTTCAACAGTTACGCCCATGCTGCGTGCTGTTCCTGCAACCATGCTCATAGCTGCTTCTACGCTACCTGCGTTGAGGTCGGGCATCTTTGTTTCTGCGATCTTGCGAACCTGCTCCTTGGTGAGCTTTGCAACCTTAGTCTTGTTAGGCTTTGCAGAGCCCGACTCAATTCCTGCTGCCTTCTTTATAAGAACGGGAGCGGGGGGAGTCTTGGTTATAAATGTGAACGAACGGTCAGCATATACTGTAATAACAACAGGGATAACAAGACCGATATCGTTCTTTGTTCTTTCGTTAAATTCCTTAGTAAATACGGGAATTGCTACACCGTACTGACCAAGAGCCGGACCTACAGGGGGCTGAGGAGTTGCCTTTCCGGCGGGCAACTGCAACTTAATGTAGCCCATTACTTTCTTTGCCATAAGTAAAAATCCTTCCTTGTGGTAAATTTGCGGGAAAATTCAAAAATTTTTCTCCCTCCCACTGTGACCTCAAAAAGAAATCACAATTACGCAAGCTTTATCTCGCTTGCATCAAAATCAACAGGCATATTACGGCGTCCTCTGTTAACGAGAACCGTAACCGTTTTAAGATCGTCTGTTACTGCCTGAACTATACCCTCAGAGCCCTCAAAGGGTCCGCTGATGATAACTACGTTATCTCCGACCTTGAACTTAAGCTCTACTCTCTTGGTTTCGATATTGAGCGCGTCTACCTCCTCCTGAGAAAGGGGGGTGGGGCGCGATCCGGGGCCTACGAAGCCCGTTACACCGGTAATGTTTCTTACCGCGTGCCAGCTTTCCTCAGTCATTATCATCTTAACGAGAACGTAGCAAGGGAAAAGCTTTGATTCCTTTTCCTTGGTTTCACCACCGTTCTGCTCGATGATAGTTTCCATCGGTATCTTAATATCAAAAATAAGATGTCCGAGTCCACGGTTTTCAACGATCTTTTCAAGGCTTGCCTTTACCTTGTTTTCGTAGCCGGAATAAGTGTGCGCCACATACCATCTCACGCCTACGTTCATTTCATTGATGTCACTCATTGTTTTTTCCTCGTTTTTCTCTTAATTATCCGAGTAAATTATCCGAGCCAACTGGAAACACCATTGATAAGAGCTTCCATTGCCTTGTTAAACGTCCAGTCAAGTCCACCGAGAGCAATTGCGCATACTGCAACAATTACCAAAACTACGCCGGTTCCCTTAAGAACCTGCTTCCAGCTGGGCCAAACTATCTTCTTAACATCACTCTTGAAACCCTTCCACCAATCCTTTACCTTACCCTTCTTTTCCTTCTTAGGCTTTTCGGGCTTTGCTTGCTTTGCTTCTTTGGTTTCGATTTCAGCGGATTTCTTTTCTTTTTCTGCCATCTTAACCCCTCCCGAATTACTTAGATTCTTTATGAAGAGTGTGCTTGCGGCAGAACTTGCAATACTTGTTAAGCTCTAATCTGTCAGGATCGTTCTTCTTGTTCTTCTTTGTGTCGTAATTTCTCTGCTTGCACTCTGTGCATACCAAAGTAATCTTAACTCTCGCATCATTAGCCATTTTTGCGGCACCTCCATTTTCAAAATATTTGACCGAACACTTATCCGACGCATCAAAACGTGTTTAAAGCAACGGTCCGTGTACCTCCCTCACCGAGTGGCGTGCAGCAGTGCCTTTCGGCAATGGCGCTCTCTGTTGCACAACAAAAAAGCCTACCCGCAGAGGTATAACCATTATACCACTACAAGAGGCTTATGTCAATAGCTTTTTTGATTTTTTTCTCATTTTTATAATTTTTATCAATTTTATTAATTTTGCCGTTTTTTAAAAATAGCGTGACAGGAAAAATCCCATCACGCTAAAAGTTATTGATTACTCTGCATCAAGAGCCTCGAGATCCTCCTCGGATACCAAGCACTCAAACTTCTCGCCGCACGCGGGGCAAGCAAGCTCCTCGGGATCGATGCTTCCGTCGAAGCAAATTGTTTCACCGCATGAAGGACATTCAACCTCGAAATAATCCTCATCTGCGAGAGCGCAATCACAATCGCAATCATCGCAATCGCCATCGCATTCATCATCGTCCCAATCATCATAATCGTCATAATCATCGCAATCGCAGTCGCAATCACAGTCGCAGTCACAATCATCGTATACGATTTCCTCAACCGCACCGAGATCCTCGTCGATTTCCTCAATGTAATCACCGAGAGTATCAACGTCCTCCTCGAGCTCGTTGATAGCATCCGTCATTTCACCAACAAGGTCAATAAGAGCAGCAATAAGCTTACCCTCCTTAGTGGTTTCGTCAAGATCAAGACCGTCTGCAAGACCCTGAATGTAAGCAGCCTTTTCGCTAAGTGTCATAATAGGTTCCTCCTTATAATTACGCCTTAAATTACGTTTATTATAGCTTTATTGTACTCAATGATATTAAAATTAAGCTCTGGAAAGATACTCGCCGGTTCTGGTATCTATCTTAAGAACCTCGCCCTCGTTAATGAAGAGCGGAACCTTAATAACCGCGCCGGTTTCAAGAGTTGCGGGCTTAAGAGTATTGGTTGCGGTGTTACCTGCAAAGCCGGGGTCGGTCTGAGTAACCGCAAGCTCAACGAACGTAGGAGGCTCTACGCCAAATACGTTGCCCTTATAAGAAATAATCTTGCACATCATTTCTTCCTTTACAAACTTAAAGCTATCGGGAAGCTTGTCGCTGTTAAGGTGAAGCATCTCGAAGCTCTCCATGTCCATGAAGTAATAAAGGTCACCGTCGTTATAGGAATACTGCATTTCCCTTCTCTCAATATAAGCATTCTCGAATTTATCAGTGGGGCTGAAAGTTCTCTCGATTACAGCGCCAGTGATAACGTTTTTGATTTTGGTACGAACGAATGCAGCTCCCTTACCGGGCTTAACGTGCTGAAATTCAACAACCTGAAATACTGCGCCGTCCATATCGAACGTAATACCGTTCTTAAAATCGCCTGCTACTACCATAATTTTATTTACCTCCAAAAAGTAAGTCTATTTTTCATATGATATCATTATAACTCATTTTTCTAAAAATTTCAAGTCTTTTTTTAATGTTTTTTATTTTTTTCTCAAATCTCTTTAAACAGTACCCGTTTTATTGTCTTTTTGCCCATAAAAAATGCGTATATATATAATTTATTGTATATATTCCCCCAAAATTTAAAAATTCGTTGACAATTCCGTTAAAAAGAGTTATAATATATCTGTATATTTTTAAAAACATTTTCCTAATGAGGCAAAAGCTATGATAAAAAGTATGACCGCTTTCGGCAGAGCGAGAGCAACGGTTAACGGAAAGGATATTTCGGTCGAAATACGCTCGGTCAACAACCGATACTTCGACTGCTCTGTAAAGCTTCCGAGAGCGTTTTCCTTTCTTGAAGAAAAAATAAAGCCGTATCTTCAGTCAAAATCCATATCTCGCGGAAAGGTTGACGTTTTTATTACAATCGACGTAATAAGCTCTCCCCTGCCCGATATCACGATAGACGAGGGATATGCGGAAGCGTACATTAAAACGCTTAACACGCTTGCAGAAAAGTATTCGCTCAAAAACGATATAAGTGTTATGCAGGTAGCCCAAAACCGTGACATCTTCGTTATAAGAAAATCCGAGGAGGATACCGAAAAGGAATGGGCAGATATCCGCATCGTACTTGACTCGGCAATTGAGCGATTTATCGAGGGCAGAGCGAACGAGGGCAGAAACATCGAATCCGATATCAAGAGCAAAATCGAGGGCATTTCCGAGCTTGTCACAAGGGTTGAGGCTATTTCGGCTTCGGACACAGCAGGATATAAGCAAAAGCTTGAGGCTCGTCTTCGCGAGATGCTTTCCGACAACAAGCTTGTTTTTGATGAAAGCCGTATTCTTACCGAATGCGCTATATTTGCGGATAAAATTGCTATCGACGAGGAAATCGTTCGTTTGCGTTCACATTTCATTACCTTTGGAGAAATTATTTCATCTAACGAGCCTGCAGGAAGAAAGCTTGACTTTCTAATGCAGGAAATGAACCGTGAAACCAACACGATAGGCTCTAAATGTCAAAACGCTTCTATTGCTAAAATAGTAGTAGACATAAAATGTGAGCTTGAAAAAATACGCGAGCAAATTCAAAACATTGAATAATCAATTAAGCTATAAAACAATTTAACAAACGCAATTAAACCCTTTCGATTTTGGAAACACTAAAGTCGAAGATATAAAAATATAAAAAAGAGATACAAAAATGAAGTTTATAAACATTGGATTTGGAAATATGGTCGCCGCCGACCGTATAATTACCATCGTCAGTCCCGAATCCGCACCGATTAAAAGACTTATGCAGGATGCAAAGGCGGAGGGACGGGTTATTGACGTTTCCTGCGGAAGACGCACGAGAGCGGTAATAATCACAGATAGCGGTCACGTTATATTCAGCGCTATACAGTCGGAAACGGTTGCAAACCGTCTTGAAAGCGAAAACGATACAGAAGAAGAGGACGAGGCATAAAGCAGATTATGAAAAAAGGATTACTTATTGTTGTTTCAGGACCCGCCGGAAGCGGAAAAGGCACAGTTGCAAAGCGCCTTATCAAAACAGGAACCGTTGTTTACTCGGTTTCCGCCACCACACGCGCACCTCGTCCCGGAGAGGTTGAGGGCGAAAGCTATTATTACATAACCCGCGAATCCTTTATGGAAAGAATTAAGAGCGGAGATATGATTGAGCACACCGAGTATTGCGGCAACTTTTACGGAACTCCGAAAAAAGAAACTCTTGCTATGCTCGAATCTGGAAAGAACGTTATTCTCGAACTTGAGGTAGAGGGCGCGATGAATATAAAGGCTCAATACCCCGAGGCGGTTCTCATTCTCTTTCTTCCTCCCTCCTTTGCGGTCCAAGAGCAGCGACTCAGAAAAAGAGGAACAGAAACAGAAGAAAAGATTTGCGCAAGACTTGAGCGCACAAAGGAGGAGCTTAAGCGCGCCAACGCATATGATTACGTTGTGTATAATCACGATTTCAGAGATGCGGAAGCAGCTCAGAAGATACTCAACATCATCGACGCCGAGCTTTCATCGATAAAGCGCAATCCCGACGTTGAAGTCAATTATTTCGACAATTAATTTTAGAAAATAAATTTTACATAAATATTTTACTTTTAAGGAGAAATCTATGCTTTACCCAACAATCACAGAACTTACAAAAGACGAATTTAACCGTTATGAGCTTGCACTTGCAACTGCAAAATGCGCTCGTATCATAACCGACGAATATGTTGCTCAAAAAGTAGCGGCTGAGGAGGCTGCGGGCGGAAACAAGGAAACCGAGCGCGCTCTTATCAACAATATAAACAAGGAATACCGTGACGAAAAGGCAGTAAAGAACGCTATTACCCGTATTCACCGCGGAGAATATAAAATAGTTCGTTGCGCAGCTGACGAGTCCGACTCTTGCGATGCCGAGGCTACCGAGGAAATCAGCGAAGCAAGCGAGGCTGTAGAGGAAGCTGCAACTGATGCAGAATAAGCGATAAAAATACTAATCGGCTATAACAACAAATAAAGTATAAATAACACAGTATAAATTAGGAAACGGAGGCGAACGATATGTCGGAATATGCAGGGCTTCATATATTAAAGAACCCCTATCATATTGATAACACCTATGACTATTTTGTTCCGCCCGATCTCCGCGAATCGCTTTGCGAGGGAGATTTTGTTGCCGTTCCCTTTGGAAATGCTAATAAAAGGGAGATTGCTTTGGTGATCTCCCTTAAAGATTGTCCCGATAACAATGCGGTAAACTGTAAGCCCATTTTATCGATATGCGACAAAAGGCTCTCACTCTCACAGGAGATACTTAAGCTCTGCCTTTTTATGAAGGAGCAAACACTCTGCTCTATTGGGGATACTGTTAAAGTGGTTATGCCCTCTGCGGCTCTCACAGACCCACACGAAATAATAAAGGTATCCGACGAATATATGTCAAAAAAAATACCCAAGGGACTTGTGAGCGAGGCGGCTCTCTTTATTGCCGATAAAATAAAGAAAAAAGGCAAAACGACTATGTATGAGCTTGAGCTGAAATACGGTAAAGCCGCCGATTACCTTTTTAACGAGCTTTTTGATAAAAATATTATTTACAGAGATTACGAAATACACGACCCTCAGGTTAGATACGAGAGCTATTATTCCCTTTCCATTTCAAAGGAGGATGCAGAATCGATAGTCGACCGAAGCGACAAATTTTTCAAAATACGCTCGGTTACGCAGATAAAGATTATAAAGCATCTTTTATCATTACCCGAGGATGCCGAGGTATCACGCGGAGAGCTTAACGAAAAATATTCCGCAACCTATGCGCACTTTAAAGCGCTTCTCGACAAAGGAATTTTAGAGCGCGAGGTGCGTGAGCTTGACCGTGGAATTCTTCATATCGCCCCCGCAATCAATGAACGCTCCTCCGAGCCGATATCGCTTAACGAGGAGCAGCTTTCAGCATTTAATACGCTTCGCAACCTCTCCGACAGTGGAGAGCCAAAGGCGGCGCTTCTTTACGGAATAACCGGTAGCGGAAAGACCTCTGTAATGCTAAAGACCATCGACCACGTTTTAGAAAAGGGCAAGCAAGCGATAGTGCTTCTTCCCGAGATATCCTTAACGCCTCAAACGCTTGGAATATTTTGCTCGAGATACGGTGAGCGAGTTGCTATAATTCATTCGGCTCTTTCGGCAGGCGAGCGACTTGACACGTTTAGAAGAATAAAAAGCGGAGGCGCAGATATAGTTATCGGTACACGCTCCGCAATATTCGCCCCTCTCCCACGTCTTGGACTTATAGTTATCGACGAGGAGCAGGAGCATACCTATAAATCTGACCAAAATCCAAAGTACCACGCCCGTGACGTTGCGCGCTTCAGATGCGCACACTCAAAGGCGCTTATGCTTCTTGCCTCCGCAACCCCATCGTTTGAAAGCTACTATAAGGCGCAAGAAGGAAAATATACCTTAATAAAGCTTACTCACCGCTACGGCAAAGCAAAGCTACCGAAGGTATCTATCGTTGATATGAGAAAATCCTCGTCGGGAACGATAAACTCTCCACTTGGAAATATGCTTTGCGAGCGACTTGTAGAAAACATACAGAGCGGAAATCAATCTATTCTTTTTCTTAACCGACGCGGATATAATAACTTTATAAGCTGTCAAAGCTGTGGCAGTGCAATATCCTGCCCGACTTGTAGCGTATCTATGACCTATCACACCTACGGCAGAGCCTACAACACAGGAGAGCTAAGATGCCACTGGTGCGGCAAGCGTATGCATCTTCCTATGGTCTGTCCCGAATGCGGAAGTGAGCATCTTGCAAAAATGGGCTTCGGAACTCAACGTGTTGAGCAAGAGCTTACCACGCTTCTTCCGATATCCCGTATTATTCGTATGGACACAGATACCACAACGTCAAAAAGTGCATACGAAAAGCTGCTCGGTCAATTCCGTGCAAGAGAAGCCGACGTTTTGCTTGGAACTCAAATGGTTACAAAGGGTCACGACTTTCCTGCCGTAACCTTGGTCGGCGTTCTTTCGGCAGATGCATCTCTTTATCTTGATGACTACCGCGCCGCAGAGCGAACCTTTGCTATGCTTACCCAAGTAATAGGCAGAGCGGGACGCTCCGATAAGGAGGGCGAGGCTATAATCCAAACCTCAAACCCAAATCACGAATGTATTAAGCTTGCCTGCGAGCAAAATTACGATGAATTTTATGAACGTGAAATACGTCTGCGCAAGGAGCTATGCTTTCCACCGTTTTGCGATATAGCGCTTATAGCATTATCATCGTCACTTGAAAAAGAATTACAACGTGTATCAGCTCTTTTAAGCGAGCAAATAGCAGAGCTTTCAAAGGGTAGCTTTAAGGATATACCGCTCGTTATATTCGGTCCTTTTGAAGCGCCCGTATATAAGGTTGAAAACAAATACAGACTTCGTACGGTAATTAAATGCCGACTCAACAAGCGCTCTCGCGATTTTTTTGCTACTCTACTAAAGAGCTTTGCGAAGATGAATAATAAATCGGTAAGCATGTCGGTAGATTTTAATCCGTCAAGCATTTAAATAACTAAATTAACACTTATAACTCATAGGAGAATATATTTTATGGCTAAATTAAAAATAGTAAAAATCGGTGACCCCGTGCTTCGCGCAATCTCGCGTCCCGTAGAAAAAATAACCCCCAGAACACTTCAACTCATTGATGATATGGTTGAAACCATGCGTGCCGCCGACGGTGCGGGTCTTGCCGCTCCGCAGGTTGGAGTATTACGCAGAATAGTTGTAATCGAAACACCCGAGGACGGACTTTTTGAGCTTATAAATCCCAAAATAATTGCCTATGCAGGTGAGCAACGCACGCACGAGGGCTGTCTTTCAATTCCCGACAGATTCGGTCTTACAGTTCGTCCCATGCACGTAACCGTAAGAGCATTAAACCGCAAGGGTGAGGCAATCGAGGTAAACGGCTCGGGACTTCTCGCAAAGGCGTTATGCCACGAAATAGACCATCTTGACGGCAAGCTTTATATCGATTGCGCTATCAAAATGGAAAATGCATAATTTTTTCAGGAGAATCAAATAATAATGAAAATTCTTTTTATGGGCACGCCCGATTTTGCCCTTTTCTCACTCAAGTCATTGGTTGAATATTCTAAGCAAAGCGATATAGAAATTTGCGGAGTAATAACTCAGCCCGACAAGCCTAAGGGTAGAGGCTATGCTATGATGCCGCCTCCCGTAAAGCAATATGCGCTTGAAGCGGGACTCGACGTTTATCAGCCCGAAACGCTAAAGGATGAAGCCTTTTTCGAGCTTCTCTCCACTCTCTCCCCCGACCTTATCGCAGTTGTGGCATATGGAAAAATTCTTCCAAAAAGCGTTATCGACTATCCCAAATACGGTTGTATCAACGTACACGGCTCACTTCTTCCCGAGTACAGGGGCGCCGCTCCTATGCAAAGAGCAATAATCGACGGCAAGGAAAAGACCGGTATTACCATAATGTATATGGCAGAGGGACTTGACACAGGAGATATGCTTCTTTCGCGCGAGCTTGTTATAAACGAAAATGATAATTTTGAAAACATACACGACGGACTCGGTATGCTCGGAGCAGAAATGCTTGTCGAAATAATTCCAATGCTTCAAAGCGGAGCGGCTGTCCGTGTACCGCAGGACGATTCTCTTTCGAGCTATGCAAAAAAGATAACCAAGGAGGACTGTCTGGTCGATTTTTCTAAGGACGCTCAAACCGTCCACAACCTCATTCGCGGACTCTCTCCCGTTCCGTTAAGCTTTACCCACACACCAAACGGAAAGCTCTTAAAGCTTATAGAGTCGAAAATCGCAGACCGTGAAACACCTCACGAGCGTATAGGTGAGGTTTTGTCGCTTGACGGAAAAATCGAGGTAGCCTGCGCAAAAGGCTCTCTTTATATTGAGCGTGTTCTTCCCGAGGGTAAGTCACGCATGAGCGCCGCAGACTTTATACGTGGACGCAATATTTCTGTCGGAGATATCTTAAAATAATAAAAAATAGAGGTAACAAATGTTATTCGGATATTTTACGTTTGACTGGACAATACTTTTAGTTATTCCCGGTCTTATAATTTCAATATGGGCGCAAATAAAGGTAAGCTCGACCTTTAACAATTATTCAAGGCTTACCACCGCTCGCGGACTTTCGGGCTACGGTGCGGCAAGACGAATACTTGACGCAAACGGTCTTTCGCACGTTAAAATAGAGCAGATACGCGGCAATCTTACCGACCACTACGACCCACGCGCAAACGTCATAAGACTTTCGGAATCGGTATATCACGCAACCTCTCCCGCCGCTATCGGAGTTGCCGCTCACGAGGCGGGGCACGCAATACAGTACGCAAAAAATTACGCGCCGATAAAATTAAGAGCAGGTCTTGTAAAGGTCACCAATATTGGCTCGGCTCTTTCTATGCCCCTATTTTTCATTGGATTGCTTTTTGCTTACTACCCTTTAACAATACTCGGAATAATTCTCTATTCACTCGTCACACTCTTTCAGCTTGTGACACTTCCCGTTGAATTTAACGCATCCTCGCGTGCGATGGCAGTGCTTGAATCCTCGGGCATCCTAAATCAAGACGAGCTATACGCATCAAGAAAGGTACTCGATGCTGCGGCAATGACCTACGTTGCAGCGCTTCTCACCTCACTTCTTACACTTCTCCGCTTGCTTATACTTGCAAACGGCAGACGAAGATAAGCTATGACGGCTCGCGAGCTTACACTCTCACTTCTTATGAAGGGAGAAAAAACCAAGCAATATTCAAATATCGTTCTCGATAATGCTCTAAAAAATTCCGAGCTTTCAAGTGCTGACAAAGGACTTGTATCGGCTCTGTTTTACGGAGTTATCGAAAGACGAATAACTCTCGATTATCAGATAAAATCACTTGCCACCAGAGATATAAGCGACATCGACGAAAAAACCGTCAACGCTCTGCGAATAGGACTTTATCAGCTTATATATCTTGACAGAATTCCGCCACACGCGGCAATAAACGAGTCGGTTTCTCTTTGCTCAAGAAAAAGCGCAGGCTTTGCAAACGCAATTTTACGTTCGTTTTTAAGGCGCGGCGGTATATCCCTACCCGACAAAAGCAATACGCTTGAATATCTTTCGGTCGCATATTCGATAGATATTCCTCTGCTTTCAAGGCTTTTATCGATATTCGGCAGAGATGAAACAGAAAAGCTTTTAACGGCAATAAACCAAGCGCCACCCACAACACTGCGAGTTAATACTCTTTTAACCGACAGAAATACGCTTATAGAAAAAATACCGTCAAGCGCTCCAACCAAAAACGCTCCCCACGGTATTTTCGTTCAAGGCTCTGTTCGTGATATTTACGGATTTGACGAGGGAATGTTTTTCGTTCAGGACGAGGCGTCGCAAATATGCGTTGAAGCTCTCGGCGCAAAAAGCGGTGACGTTGTTATGGATATCTGCGCCTGCCCCGGCTCAAAAAGCTTTGGAGCGGCAATAACGATGAAAAACCGAGGAGAAATTTACTCCTTTGATCTTCACGAAAATAAGCTTTCGCTTGTAATAAACGGAGCGGAACGGTTAAAAATAGATATTATACAGACCTCCGATTGCGACGGACGGCATTTTTTACCCACCTTTGAGAAAGCCGCAGACCGTATAATCTGCGACGTTCCCTGCTCGGGCTTCGGAGTCCTTGCAAAAAAGCCTGAGTTAAGATACAAAAATCCCGAGGAGTCGGCGGCTCTGCCTAAAATCCAGCGTGATATTCTTAATAACGCCTGCAAATATTTAAAATCGGGCGGCACGCTTATTTATTCGACCTGCACTATTCTCCCCGAGGAAAACGAGAAAAATATCGAGGATTTTCTTGCATCTCACCCCGAGTTCTACCTCGAGGAATGGCAAGTTGGAGATATCGTTGCAAAGGGCGGCATGATTACGCTTCTTCCTCACATACACAAAACAGACGGATTTTTTATCGCTAAATTAAAAAGAAAGTAAACGGTAATAAAATTTACTTAATAAGTTACCGTCAATTAATTAAAATGAATAAAACAGACAAAAAAGATCTTCTTTCGCTCTACCCCGACGAGCTTGTAGCGCTCGTTTTATCACTCGGAGAGCCGAAATACCGCGCAAATCAGATTTTCACACAGATACACAAGGGTATTTCTCCCGATAATATTACTAATATAGGTAAGGAAACGAAAAGAAAGCTTGCCGAGGCATCATATTTTTATTTGCCGACGGTGCGCCTAAAATTAGTTTCAAAAATCGACGGAACGGTTAAATATCTTTTCGAGCTTTCCGACGGTAATACCGTTGAAAGCGTTGTAATGAAATATAAGCACGGAAACACTATATGCGTTTCCTCTCAGGTGGGATGCAGAATGGGATGCGCCTTTTGCGCCTCAACCATCGGAGGTAAGGTCCGTGACCTTTCGGCATCGGAGATACTCGGTCAGATACTCGCCGCGCAGAATGATATAGGCGAGAGAATTTCAAATATCGTAATGATGGGTATTGGCGAGCCACTTGACAATTACGACAACGTAATAAGATTTTTAAGGCTTGTCGGTGACGAAAACGGCCTTAATATAGGCTACCGCCACATTTCACTTTCGACCTGCGGTCTTGTTGATAAAATAGACAGACTCGCAAAGGAGGCATTTCCGATAACTCTTTCGATATCGCTTCACGCCTCGAACGATGAAACCAGAGGCTCTATAATGCCCGTAAACAAAAAATGGAGCATAGACGCGCTTCTTGAT
>JAEIGA010012712.1_pt1 | contig 12789 bp, 15 predicted proteins | sample 9270691 | NCBI WGS metagenome assembly JAEIGA01 (sample SAMN17057246, study PRJNA624740) | gut metagenome | biome: biome; isolation source: fecal sample | host: Bos grunniens | place: China: Xizang | collected 2019 | reverse complement strand
GGTTCACATGTTATCTAAAGGTGCATTTAATGCGCTTCTTAAAACATTAGAAGAACCACCAGCGCACGTGAAATTTATCTTCGCAACAACAGAAATAAGAAAAGTTCCTGTAACTATTTTATCAAGATGTCAAAGATTTGATTTGCAACGTTTGTCAATAGAAACACTAACACATCTATTTGATAAAATATTAAAGAATGAAAATATTCCAGCAGATACAGAGACATTGCAAATAATTGCTAAAGCAGCGGATGGTTCTGCTCGTGATGGTTTATCATTGTTAGATCAAGCTATAGTATTAAGTAATGGCTCTATAAAACCAGATGTTGTGAAAAAAATGTTGGGGTTGGCAGATAGAAGTCAAACACTTGCATTATTCGAAAACCTTGTAAAAGGAAACATGGAAGAGGTTCTTTCTGCTATATCTGAGCAATATATAAATGGTGCAACACCTATGATTATATTGCAAGATTTAATAAATATAACACATGATATGGCAAAAGTAAAAATTGTTCCTCAAATGCTAAATTCAACAAGTCTTAGTGAAATAGAAAAAAATACTTTTTCAGATCTTAGTAGTAAATGCTCTCTAGCTATATTATCTAAAGTATGGCAAATGCTTATTAAGGGTATTACAGAAATTAATTTAGCGCCATCATCAGTAGAGGCACTAGAAATGATATTGCTAAGAGTTGCATATTCAGCATCATTACCCACACCATATGAAATTTTATCTGACGTAAAAAAAAACTCTAGTTTGATTATAAATTCTCAGCAAAATACTGCTGAAAATGAAAAAAAAAATGATGTAGGGAATACACCTCTGTATGTTTTTAATACAGTAGATGATTTGTTAAAATATTTAGAACAATCTAAAAAAGCTTTATTAGAATATTCAATAAAAAATGATGTTACAATACATGAATTTTCTAATGGTCGAATATCTATGAGTATATCACCTAATATACATCAAGATTTTATTATAGGCTTACACAAATTACTAAATGACTTAACTCATAAAAAATGGGAAATAGATATAGTAAAAGGTGAAGTAACAGAAACAATTGCGGATAAAGAGAAATCAGTTGTTGAAGCAAGTAGAAAAAATGTTACAGAATATCCTCTAGTTAAGAAAATTCTTGAAGAATTTAAAGGTGCCAAAATAGAAATGGTTATTCGCAAGAATTTAGAAAAACTAGCTGATGAAGAAATAAATGAAATAGATGAAACAATAGTTATTAATAGTTTTGATGACGAGGAGTAAATATGTTAAATATTCAAGGATTAATGAAACAAGCACAAGTAATGCAAAAGAAAATGCAAGAAGCTCAAGCAAAATTAGCTGAAGCTGAAGTAGAAGGAATGAGTGCTAATGGTGCAATTAAGGTTGTGCTTAATGGCAAATCTGAAATGAAAAAAATATCTATAGATAAATCTGTTGTGTCAGAAGATGATATTGAAATGCTTGAAGATTTGATTTTAGTTGCTTATAACGATGCTCATAATAAAGTTGAAGCATTAGCTGAAGAAGGTATGAAAGCTGCTACAGGTGGAGTTAATTTAGGTGGACTTAAATTCCCATTGTAGGTAAAAATGTCAGATAATCATATTGAACAATTAATAAAGATTATTGCAAAGCTTCCTTCTTTAGGTACAAGATCTGCAAGAAGAATTGTTTTGCACTTGTTAAAGAAAAAAGAAACAATTATACCACAACTTATAAAATCTTTGGAAGATGTTTCAGAGAACATTAAAGTTTGCGAAGTTTGTGGTAATTATGATACAAGCAGTCCATGTTCAATATGTGCCTCATTGTCAAGAGAAGATAAGTTGTTGTGTGTTATACAAGATATAAGCGATTTATGGGCTCTTGAAAGAGGTGGTTTATATAAAGGTAAATATCATGTATTAGGAGGTGTCCTTTCTGCTATAGAAGGGATAACTCCTGATGATTTAAATATAGATAAATTACTAGATAGAATAAACCAAGAAAATATAACTGAAATAATTTTAGCGCTTCCAGCGACAGTGGATGGGCAAATTACAATGCACTATATTTCATCATTGCTTAAGGATAAAGACATAAAAGTATCAACCTTAGCGCAAGGAATTCCTGTAGGTGCAGAATTAGATTATATGGATGATGGAACTATTAAACTAGCATTAGACTTACGTAAACAATTATAGTTTATTCATTATCATCTAATTCGTTATCTTCTTCATTTAAAAATGATTTATCAATAGCATAGCCATTAGCTCTTACTGTTCTAATATAGTCAGGTCCATATTTATTTAAAGATCTTCTTAAGCGTCTAATATGAACATCAACAGTACGAGATTCTACGAAAATATTTTCACCCCAAACAGTCTTTAATAGTACTTCACGTGAAAAAACTTTACCAGGTTCTTTTATCAATATTTTTAATAGCCTAAATTCTGTAGGCGATAAATGAATGTATGTATCGCCTCTCTTAACCTTTTTCTCAATAACATCAATTTGAATATCTTCAAAAGTAATAAAGCGTTCTGTTTCTTCAAATACAGGAGCTCTTCGCATATTTGTCTTAACTCTAGCCATTAATTCTGGAACAGAAAAGGGTTTGGTTACATAATCATCAGCACCAGAAGATAATCCTTTTACAATATCATCTTCCTGGCTTTTGGCAGTGAGCATAATTACTGGTATATTTTTAATTTCGGGTTTAGAACGAATAATACGGCAAATTTCAACCCCAGAAATTTCTGGTAACATCCAATCTAATAAAATTACAGAAGGTTTTAATCTTTCAATTTCTTTAACTGCATGCAAACCATTAGATACAACTTCAACCTTATAACCTTCTTTTTCAAGATTATAAGTTAACATCATAGCAATAGCTTCTTCGTCTTCAATAACCATAACTAAGCTCATTAAATCTCTCCCCTCAAAGAAAGTATATTATTTTTATAATCATTATTTGCAAAAACAGCTGTTCCAGCAACTAAAATATCAGCACCTGCAATAATGCAATCTTTTGCTGTATTGAAATTAATTCCTCCATCAACTTCAATAGAAATATTTTTGCCATTAATAAGCTCTTTTGTTTTTACTATTTTTTCTAAAGAAGATGGAATAAATGACTGACCACCAAATCCAGGTTCAACAGACATTATAAGAACTAAATCAACAAAATCTAAATAAGGAACAAGAGTAGAAGCATCTGTATTAGGTTTTATGCTAATGCCAACCTTAACTCCTTTTTGTTTAATTAAATTAATTGCATCCATTGGGTTACTAATAGCTTCTAAGTGTATAGTTAATATATCTGCACCAGCATCAGCAAACCAAGGTATAAATTTTAAAGGATTTTCTACCATTAAATGAACGTCAAATTGTAAAGTTGTACATTTTTTTAAATCTGATAAAATCTTAGGGCCATATGTCATATTATTAACAAAATGTCCATCCATAACATCAAAATGCACATAATCAGCACCCGCAAGTTCAAGTTTTTTTACTTCATCACATAAAAATGCGCTATTTGCAGATAATATACTTGGAGCAATTTTTATCATTAGTGTTCTCCTATGTTAATATAAGCGCATTATAAAAAATAAAAGTTTAAATGTAGTAAATTTAAATTGCTCAAACCTTGATATTATCAATACAAAGCATATCTAGAATGCGTATTTAATTTTATAGGAGATAATAATGGGTAGAGTAGCGCAAATAATTTCAAAAGTTGAAAATAAAGAAGAGTTGATAAATTTACTGAATTGCGCTTTTGCAGAAGAATGGCTTGCTTATTATCAATATTGGATAGGAGCAAGAGTTGCAAAAGGTTTAGAACGTCCAAAAATAGTGGAAGAATTTATGGAACATGCAGTTGAAGAATTAAAACATGCAGACTGGTTGGCAAATCGAATAATTCAGTTAGGGGCAGTGCCAATATTAGATCCTGATGAGTGGAAATTAAGGGCAAAATGCAAATATGATGCTCCAATAAATGGAGATACCAAAATTTTAGTAGAACAAAATCTAACTGCAGAAAAGTGTGCAATAGCAAGATACCAACAAATTTGTGAAATGTGCCAAGGTAAAGATTATGAAACATTCAATATCTCGAGAAAAATATTAAAAGAAGAGATAGAACACGAACAAGAAATGGAAGATTTTTTAGAAGATTTTAAATATTATTAGTCATATAAACATAACCTGATATTAACCTCTTAATGCTATTATAAAGTTAAGAGGTTTTTTTAGGAGACTATTATGATAGATGAAAATCTTAGTAAAGTTATTGAGCGATGGGTGGATTATCTTGAAATACAAAGAAAATATTCTTCCCACACTATAAATAGTTATTTAAGTGACTTAAAGTTTTTTCTTGATTTTTTTAGTTCTCCAAATATCTCTCTACAAGATTTAGATGAGCTAGAAATAAGAGATTTTAGAAACTTTTTTAGCCATAGAGCAAAAGATAATATACAAAAATCTTCTATTGCAAGAGAGGAATCTGCTATAAGAAATTTCTTTAAGTGGATGAATAATAACAAGATATTAGAAAATACTGCAATTTTTCAAATAGCATCACCTAAATTGCCTAAGGTGCTACCTCGTTCAATAGATGTAGAAACTATATTTGAATTAATAGATTCTGCAACAGAAGATTGTAGTGAACCTTGGATAGGACTAAGAGATAAAGCTTTTTTTACATTGTTATATGGATGTGGACTACGAATTTCAGAAGCAATATCATTGAATGTTGAAGATATATCTAATACAGAATTTCTAAAAGTTAGAGGTAAAGGAAATAAAGATAGATACATTCCTATATTACCAATAGTAATAGAAAATATAAACAAGTACAAGAATTCTTGTCCATATAACTTGAGAGATAAAGATGCATTGTTTTTAGGAGCAAAAGGTGAAAGACTAAGTCCTAGAATTATTCAACGTAAACTTCAAAAATTACGAATGGATATGAACCTTCCTTCTAATATCACACCTCACGCATTACGACACTCTTTTGCAACACATTTACTAGCACAAGGTTCTGATTTAAGATCTATACAAGAGTTACTAGGACACTCTTCTCTAAATTCAACACAGAGATATACAGAAGTTAATCTAGAAAAGATACAAGAGGAGTATAAAAAAGCATTTCCAGACAAAAAATAAAGCACTTAAACAAGTGCTTTATTTTTTTATATTCATGAAAAATTACTTCAATTTCTTTTCAACGAACTCTTCGTGTTTCTTTGATTTCTTGTCATACTTTTTCATAACCAATTTCTCAGGATGAGTTCTTGGGTTTTTTTCAGCCACAAAAAATGTACCAGTACCAGCTGTACTTTCCATTTTAACTTTAACTTTAATCGCTTTAGCCATTACTTTACTCTTATAAATTTAAGGTTAAACACAAAAAACTTTACACGCACTATACAATTATAATCTATAATGTCAACAATATTTTTAACCTAAATTATTTTTTATCAAATTAATAGCAAGTAAAATGTCTTTATTAGGGTTGTTTTCATCAGATATAGTACAGCTATTTTCTACACCACTACATATTTGTGGCTTAACTCCATTATCTTCAATAGGTTTGCCTGAAGGAGAATAGATTAAAGCATTTGTAAGATAAAATGTTATATTTTTAAGATGATATACTTTTTGTATTGAACCTTTGCCATAAGTTTGTGTGCCAATAGTTATAGCTCTACCTTGTTCGCTTAAAGCAGCTGTTACAATTTCTGCAGAAGAAGCAGTATGCTCACTTGTTAAAATGATTATTCTTTTTCCTTTTAATATATCACCATCTGTTGATGTATAGTATTTTTTGCTACTTCCTTGTCGTGTTGTATAAGTAATCAAAGCATTATCTAAGAATAAATCAGACACTTTAAGTGCTTCATTAAAATTTCCACCTCGATTCTGTCTTAAATCAAGGATTAACCCATCAATACTTTTATTATTTTCTATAATATCTTCTAAAAATGCTGCAAAACCATCAAAGAAAGATGTAAAACGTACATATAAAATGTTATCCTCTATGCTATATTCAAAATAGTTGTTTCTAGCATCAATTTTTTCTTTTTCCAGTCTAGAATACTTATCTATATTTCTCGCACAAATATTTAAAATTTCTGTTTCAATTTCATCCTTATTTGTAAGTAGTAGATTAGAACGTTGTAAACTAACTTCTAGTACTCCGTTTAATAATTCTTTCCAAGCTAAACAATCAGATTCTTTTGGTAAATCAAAACTCATAATAAGGTTGTTTTTTTTATACAAAAATGCTCTATTTTTATTATGAAATACTCGTATATCTTTATCAATTTGATTAAGAATATTAAGACTTTCCAATGACATAACTCTAAAATTTGGTTTGCTTATAGCTTCTATCTTAACGCTATCAAATAAATGATTGATCTTTTTAAATTCATAAGCATTTGCATCTGACATAAACAGAGCAAAAATACATATAAATAATTTTAAAAATCTAATCATTAAAGGCCTCTAAATTCTGCAACCAAAGTAGTGTGGTCAGAAGGTTTATCCATTTGTCTTAGTTCTTTATCAACAAAACACTTTTCTAAAAGCTCAGCAAAGTATGCTGATATGAACAGATAATCTATTCTTAAACCAGAATTAGTTACAAAAGAGTTAGCAGTGTAGTCCCAAAATGTAAAACCTTCGTTTTTTTTATCTAAAAGTCTAAACGAATCATATAAACCCAAATGATTAAGAGCATATATTTTATTTCTAACTTCTTTTTTATATAAAGGAGAATTGGTAAACTTTTCAATATCATATGCATCAATATCTTGCATCATTACATTAAAATCTCCACCAATAATAACAGGCATACCTTGTTTGCTAATATAGTCGATTCTATCATAAAGAGCATTAAACCATTTTAATTTATATTTTAATTTTTCAGCCTCAATGTTCTTATCAGGCGAACATCCATTAGGAGCATAAATAGATGCTACATAAAAACTAGTTTTTTCAGTTGTTACAAATATTTCTAAATATCTAGAAGCATCATCATCTGCAAAAGTAGGTAAATTTTTTGCGGTAATGGTAAAATCATGCTTACTTAAAATGGCTACACCATTATAGCTTTTTTGCCCCAATACAGCTACTTTATATCCTAAGCTTTCACATTCTAAATATAAAAAATTTTCTGTTTCACATTTTATTTCTTGCAAAAGTACAATATCTGGAGAGTTTGTTTTTAGCCAAGAAAAAAAGTTAATTCCATGTGCTTTTATAGAGTTTATATTATATGTTGCTATTTTCATTTTAATACCTATTTAAATTTCGCTTACTAAACTTTAACTGATGTAGTATTAAATGATTGTAAACATATTTTGATTTATAATCGTCTTAGGTTAAATATGAAAGGTATAACAGATGCTATATGGTTTTAACACCAATCAAAATGAAGATTTACAAGAATTCCATCAAAGAGTTGCAGATAGAAATATTCAAAGCATAGATGAAAGACAAGAAGAAATTCAACGTGCAAAAAATTCATTTCTTGGTATATTATCCGGAATAGTAATTGGCGCTATGGTTGGTTGGATGTTTTTTGGACCTTCGGATTCTAGTGATAAACAAAAAGCTACACCTGTTATAAGAAGACCTATTATTCCAGCCAAAGTTCAACCAAATGATCCAGGCGGTATGGAAATTGATAATCAAGATAGAGAGATATATAGCATAATAGATAATCTTCCTAAAAAAGATGTTGAAGTAAATATTCAACCTCTTCCAGAAACACCTAAAATAGTAGTTGAGAAAAATATACCAACTCCAGATAATATCGAAAATTTAGTTGAAAATATCGAAAATGATACAAGTTTGGAAGATATTAGTGCAGAAAATATAATTGAAGAAGAGGTTGTTAAAGTAGCAGATATTAAGCTATCCGGTATAAAAACAAACAGCAAAGAAAAGATTCTAATTCCAGAAAAAATAAAAGATATAGATGTGGATTTACAAAAAAATGTTATAAATTCAAATAAAACAGCAGAACCAGTTGTAAAAAAAGAAGAGAAGCCCAAAGTTGTGCAAGAAAAACCACAAAAAGGTACATGGTATGCTCAAATTATAGCTTCATCAAAACGTAAAACAGTTGAAAATTTATGGAGTGAGCTATCTAAAAAACATAGTTTTCTAAAAAGCTATCCATATGAAATTGAAGAAATAACAGCATCAAATGGAAATACTTTGTTTAGATTAAAAGTAGGCGCATTTAAAACAAGAAAAGAAGCAGATAGTTTAGCTGTAAAATTAAAAGAAAAACAAATTAGCAGTATAATAAAGCAAAACTAATGGAGATAGTATGATAAGACCGATTCTTTCTGCAATATTGTCATGTGAAAGCGATAGATTATCAGATGAGGAGAAATATTTATTCTCTAAGTATAATCCATTAGGAATTAATTTATTTTCTAGAAATTTAAAAACTAAGGAACAAACAAAAAAGTTAATAGAAGATATAAAAAATGTAATAAATAGAGATGATGTACTTATTGCAATTGACCAAGAGGGCGGACGAGTAAATAGGTTGTATCCAATTTCATCACAACAATATGCTTCTGCCAAACAATTAGCCAAGAGAGATATAAAGTATACTAAATATCATGCTATGCTTATTTCTAAAGAGTTGAATGATTTAGGAATAAATGTAAATTATTCACCTGTAGTTGATATAGAAAATAGTAGTAGTGTAATGGAAGGGCGCTCATTTAGTAAAGAAACAGATACTATTGTAAGCTATGCTCAAACAATGGCTGATGAGTATATAAAACAAGGGATATGTCCTTGTATTAAACATATTCCAGGTCATTTTATGGATAAGAATGATCCTCATTTGCAGCAGATAACCATTGATTTATCTCGCAATGAAATAGAGAAACATATTGAGTATATTAAAAATTTTGCAAAATATCCTATGGCTATGGTTTCACATGTTATTTTGAAAAATATTGATAATAATAATCCTGTAACAACTTCATCTATGGTTATGAAAGATATTATTAGAGTTTTTTTAGGTTTTGATGGCTTAATAATAAGTGATGCAATAGATATGCATGCGCTTAAAGGTTGTGTTGCTGAAAAAACTATCAATGCTCTAGATGCTGAAGTTGATGTTGTTTGTTATTGTAGCGGAAAAATAGAAGATTTATATTCAATATGTAATGAAAAAAGATTTATGACTGAAAAGTCATTAAATAGATTTGATAAAATAAAAAAAATTATCAATAATACAAACAAGTGGAGAGGCGATAATCTTATACTTGAACAATACAATGAAGAGTTTCTTGAAGATTTTAAATGCCAATACACATATGATGCAACTGAAACATTAGAAAAAATGCTCAAGAAAGGAGAAGACTAATGGAGTGGATACTCGTAATTATTGTTGTTTTTGCTATATATAATGCAGAAAAACTACCAGATATTATAAAACGTCTTAAAGCAGAAGTTCCTCATCTTGCTGATGCTGGTAAAAAGGCTGCTCAAGAAATAAAAGAAAAAGCAAAACAAGCACAAGAAAAAGTTAATAATAAAGATAAAACATCAAAGAAATAAAAAAATAACCACTCGCAAGAGTGGTATTTTTTTACTTTAGTGCTGGAATATTTAATTGAGCAATATTTCCTGGTTTTATTTTAATACTAGCATATCTTAAATTATCTGTTTCAATCATATATTCTTCTCTGCCAGTTAATTCAGCAGCTAATCTGTAGAAATCTCTACCATTCAATTCTTGTTTATACCAATTCATTAGGTAAAAAACGCAAGCCTGACTTTTATCTGTAAGCCCACATCTTGGTCTACCAGCCGGAACATCTGGGTTTGTTACAACACCTTCTAATCCATAATTTTCTATAGTTTCAGATGAAAATAATGTTTTTCCTATATATAAACCAATAAACAGGCAAAAAATAGCCATCATATAAGCAAAACTCTTCTTTGTGTAATTTGCTGAATCTATAAACACATTATTGCCTGCATCATCTTCTAAATAATCTAAATCAGGAGGTAAGTTATCCATGATATATTGGTTATCATTTGTAACCAAATTTTGAGCATCATTTGCAGTTACAATAGATGTAGTTTTAGGCTCTTCTTCTTGCGTTTCAATAATACTACTTTCTACTTCTTTCTGTGGAACTTCAGATGTAATATTATTATGCGAAGCTTCCATTATAGGCATTGGTCTAATTTTTGGACGTTTGATTTTTTTTAATTTTGGACGGGTAACATCAGAAGAAGTTTGAACAGAACTATTCTCTGTAGAAACATCTGCAGAAACACTAGCATTAGATAATAAATTGTCTAACTCATCTTCAGTCATCATACCCTCTTAAATTTTGTTTTTTATAGTTTCATCAGTTTTTAACAATCTAACTAGTCTAGGAACAATAAATACAATAGTTTCTGTTCCTTGATTTGCTGGTCCAAATATCTCACTAGGCAAACCTATAATTAAAAAGTTTTCGCCTAATTTATTTCTTACTTTAAACTTTGTAATCTCACCTTCTGTAGTATCTAGAGTTATTTCAGATAATATACGATTATTTTTTTCAATTTCAGCCTTGGCTAAAAGTGATAATGGGTATTCCATATTATCTATTTTACCACATCTACCTACATCAAATCTAGAGAACCAACGAGTAGGAACAACAAATCTACCCTCGGAAATATCTTGAATAGTAGCATACTTGCTTACAAACTTTCTAATCTCATCATTAGAAATATCATTTGTAACAGTCAATACTCGTCCAATCACACCTGTTTGAGCGGTTGCTATACTTCCAAAGTCAAAGTCTTTTAATAAATCTTTCCAAACTACTCCACAAGATTCTTTAGCTAGTACTCTAAATATACTAACATCATACATTACCATTGTTGGGTTATTTTCAAATTCTGTAATTAGTTCATTAATTTTATCCATTGTTTCAAGATTTGTTTCAAAGCTGATAGAATAATCTCTCCAGTTTGTAATCATATCTGTAATACCAGCCCCTCTCAATATATCTAGAAAACCCAACAATAATGTTCTTGAGCTTGGGGCATATAATGTAAAGCTAGCTCTTCTTGATAAAATAATTGAATTCATTTTAGCATCATAACGATAGAACAAATCAGCAGATCGTGCAATCATCTCTACAACTTCTTTAAAGCTACCATTTACATTTTTACCATAAAGTGTAGGGTAAGGAGCATCCTTAGCAACTAATTTAATTCCAGCCTCATTTGTCAATTTAAATAAAGCTTGCTCTGCTGGAATATTATCAAAAGTGAAATTCTTTACTTCAAACTTAGGTAAAGGATCATTTATATCATTTCTATCAATTCTAAAAGATACATTGTTATGTGGAAGAATTTGAACCATTTCTTGTGTCTTCCAGTTAACATTACATCTTAGCGGAGTTTCTAAATCTAAATCATTTGCTCTAAAAGATGTTCTTAGCATATAAGGATCTTGTTGTGGTAAAACCAAAGCTGAGCTGGCAGTTTGGTTGTTTTCCACACCATAAGATATAACAATCTCCTCTTCTTGAGAGTAGCGGTTACAAGCACTAAGAAGCAATAAAGCTACAATAGAAAATAAGTGAAAATACTTTTTATTCATCATCCGTATCTTTCTTTTGATTAAGTTTATCTTGTTCTGCCATCAATTTGGCTACAACATCATCAATACTTTGTCCAGCATTAGCTAAAAGTGTATCAGCCTGATTGGTAAAACCACTAAAAGCATCTTTTACAGCACTTAAATCAGAGTCTTTTTTTACATTCATCTCAACAGATGAATTATTTTCTAATTCTTTCTTATATAAACTCAGATTGTTTACTAGAGCTTCCACCCCACCTTTAATCTTTTTCTCAACATAAGGGTGCAATTCTTTGTGCTCAATAATATAATCGCCGATTTCACAAAGCTCATCCAATACATCAATAATATATGGATAAAAAGGATAATCTTCTACAGCTATATTTCCTTTTCTAATACATCTAGCAGCGATTCTAGAAACAGTGCGGTCATAATAATCTCTTATCAATACATAGTTATCTATATACCAAAGAGATTCTTTTGTTACCGTTATGTTGTCTGTTTCATTCATAATGAGCTCCATTCATTAAAAAAATATGCCAATTAAATGTTGTTGTAAACGATTTATTCTTCTTTATTATCAGATTCTTCGTCTTCTTCAACATACTCCCATTCCCAATCTTCATCACCTGATGCTTCTAATGGGTTTCCTTCCTCATCAACATACTCCCACTCCCATTCTTCTTCTGTTGCAGATTCGGTAGAAGTATTTTCATTATCAGCAGTTATTTCCGAAGGTGTTTGTGGGGCGTCTTCAATATATTCGTATTCCCACTCATCATCTTGATTATCTTGTGAGGTATACTCTTCCTCAAGATTTTCATCATCACTATATTCATCTAGAGCAATAGGTTCATCAAGAGATGATAAGTCAACACTATCACCAGTCAAAGCTTCTCTTATCTTATCTAGTTCTGCACTATAACGGCTTTGTGTCGCTGTATTTTCTGTGATAATTTCATCAAAATTTTGAACCTCATCAGAAATAGATGCTGTATTATCAAAGTCGGATACAATACCATCTAAAGATTCGTTAATATTCACATATTCTGCATTGTCTGAAGCTTCTTCAATAGCAACAGCACTAAAATCAAATCTATCTAAATTATCGTCTTCTGCATTGTCATCATTATATGATGTTATATCACTTTCATCAAAAATAATTTCTACT
>JAEIGA010012711.1_pt1 | contig 12790 bp, 10 predicted proteins | sample 9270691 | NCBI WGS metagenome assembly JAEIGA01 (sample SAMN17057246, study PRJNA624740) | gut metagenome | biome: biome; isolation source: fecal sample | host: Bos grunniens | place: China: Xizang | collected 2019 | reverse complement strand
TCCCTGACCATTATATCAGAAAGCAGACTCTTGCAAACTGTGAGAGATTTATTACCGAAGAGCTGAAAAATGCCGAAAACAGCATTTTAAGTGCAAAGGATAAGGCGTTATCGCTTGAAGCTGATATATTTAACGAGGTAAGAGATTTTCTTGCGACAAAGCTTGAAAGCGTACAGAAAACAGCGGCGGCAGTTGCGGCGGTAGACGTTCTTTGCTCATTTGCTTCAACAGCAATAAAGAATCAGTATGTAAAGCCTGATATTGCAATGGACGGTGTAATTGACATAAGAGCAGGCAGACATCCTGTTGTAGAGCTTATGCTCGGTGATGAAATATTCGTTCCGAATGATACATACATAGATAAGAAATTAAACAGAATGTCAATCATAACAGGCCCGAATATGTCAGGTAAATCGACATATATGCGTCAGGTGGCAATAATAACCTTAATGGCACAGATAGGCTCATTCGTACCTGCAAGCTCGGCGAAAATATCGGTTGTGGATAAGATTTTCACAAGAGTAGGCGCTTCTGATGACCTTACAGCAGGACAGAGTACATTCATGGTGGAAATGAGCGAGGTTTCAGATATACTTAAAAACGCAACTCCTGAAAGTCTTGTAATTCTTGATGAAGTCGGCAGAGGTACTTCAACGTTTGACGGTGTAAGCATTGCAAGAGCTGTTGCAGAGCATATATGCACCTCGAAAAAGCTCGGTTGTAAAACATTATTTGCAACTCATTATCATGAGCTTATCGAGCTTGAAAAAACTCTTGAAGGAGTTAAGAATTACAGTATTGCAGTTAAAAAGCATGGAGATTCAATCCGATTCCTGAGAAGAATTGTAAGCGGTGGTGTTGATGAGAGCTATGGTGTTGACGTTGCAAAGCTTGCGGGACTTCCTTCAAAGGTGGTAAATCGTGCGAGAGAGCTTCTTGCTGAAATGGAGGTAAAGCATAAGGCTGAAAAATCCGCCTGTGATAATGGCGGATTTGAGCAGATAAGCTTCGATTCTGTAAACAGGGAATCGGCTTTAAGTATGCTTGAAAGAACGAATATAGATGAGCTTTCCGACAGCGAATGCCGTGAACTTTTAAAGGATATGCTCGATGTTATAAAATAAAAAGGAGAAAAAGCAGTCAATGTCAAGGATTAATGTGCTTAGCAAGGAAATATCCGAGCTTATTGCCGCAGGAGAAGTAATAGAACGTCCTGCATCGGTAATCAAGGAGCTTGTTGAAAACTCAATAGACGCAGGTGCAAAGCATATTACCGTTGAAATTAAAAACGGCGGTACTGTATTTATGCGTATTACCGACGACGGATGCGGAATTGCCGCAGAAGATGTTGCGACTGCTTTTCTTCGTCATGCTACAAGTAAAATCAATGAAAAGGACGACCTTGATAATATTTGCACATTAGGATTCAGAGGAGAGGCTCTTGCTTCTGTTGCGGCAGTAGCAAAGGTAGAGCTTATGACAAAGAGAAAATCCGATGAATACGGTACATGCTATTGCATCGAGGGCAGTATTGAGAAATCCTGCGAGCCGAGCGGATGTCCTGACGGAACGACTATAATTATCAGAGATTTATTCTATAATGTTCCTGTTCGCCGTAAGTTTATGAAAAAGGATGTAACCGAGGCTAATGCGGTAAGTCAGATAATGCAGAAAATTGCTTTATCTCATCCTGAAATTTCGTTCAAGCTTATCAGGGATAACAGAATGGAATTCAATACAGGCGGTGACGGTGAGCTTTATTCGGCTGTTTATTCTATATTCGGACGTGATTTTGCCCGTGACCTTATCAGAACGGAATATGAGTATGAGGGTGTAAAAGTAAGCGGATATGTAGTAAAGCCTTTGTACGCAAAATCAAACAGAACATTTCAGAATTTTTTTGTGAACAGGCGATATGTAAAGTCGAAGCTTTGCTCAGCGGCACTTGAAAATGCGTATGAAAATCTGATTATGACAGGAAAATTTCCTGCCTGCGTTCTTATGATTGAGGTATCACCGAATGAAATAGATGTAAATATACATCCTGCAAAGGCAGAAATCAGATTTACAAATGAAAAAAAGATAACAGACGCAGTTTACTTTGCAATAAAGAATGCGTTTATGGATAACGGGCTTATATATGAGTTTCAGATGAGAAAGCCTGTTGACTGGGCGGCTATGCCTGCTGAAGAGCCACAGGAGGAATACATCCAGCAGGAAATGATTTTCACTCCCGTAGAAAAAATCGAGGAAGAAGAAATAAGAGTTGAAATCAGCGACAGAAAAGCAGAAGAAATCACTTCTGCGTATAATAATTATCATGAGGTACAGAAAATAGTAAGGGATAATTATGAAAGTCGTGAGATGCCCGAAGCTAAGCAAACAGATAACGATACATACCTATCCGAATCTGTATCAGAGAAAGCTGAAACTGAGGCCAAAACAACAGGTAGTGAACTTTCGGAATACAGATATATAAATACTGCTTCATTTACAAAGGCTGTCGAGCCTGCACCCGAACCTGTAAAGCCACAGCAGGAGGAACGTCCGAAGCTGAGGGTGATAGGTGAAGCGTTTAAAAATTACATTATGGCTGAGGTCGAGGACAGCGTTATAATGATTGATAAGCATGCGGCTCATGAAAGAATAATTTTTGAACGCCTTAAAACTCAGAATTGCAGACAATATTGCCAGATGCTTATGACAAAGCGTAAAACGCTTCTTTCAGCGGCGGAATTTGAAGCAATTGAAAGTAACATCGAGCGTCTTGCGGAAATGGGCTTTGCGTTTGATTTTTCTCAGGCACCGTATGTTGTTACAACGGCGATACCTGTATTTTTCAGCGAGCTTGATCTTGACGAGGTAATTCCTGAAATTGCTGAAAATCTTGTTATGGGCAAGCAGAATCCGCAGACACATACATTTGATGATATACTGCACACATTAGCCTGTAAATCAGCAATCAAGGCGAATGATAAAAATGATATAAGAGAGCTTCAATCGCTTGCAGAACAGGTGTATTTTAATGAAAATATACGTCATTGTCCTCATGGCAGACCTGTAATGTTTACTCTTACAAAGGCAAATATAGAAAGACAGTTCAGAAGAACGTAAACGGAGGTGATTGCGGTGGAGAGATATTCTGAAAAGCCGTTTGTGCTTGCGGTAGTCGGACCTACGGCTTCGGGAAAGACAGCAATGGGAATAAGACTTGCAAAGGAGCTTGACGGAGAGATAATATCAGCTGATTCAATGCAGATTTACAAGGGAATGGATATTGCAACCGCAAAACCGACAGCAGAAGAAATGCAGGGTGTTCCTCATCATCTTATAGATTTTCTTGACAGAAACGAGGCATTCAGCGTTGCGGATTATGTATCTCTTGCAAACGAGAAAATTGCAGAGGTGCTTTCAAGAGAAAAGCTTCCCATTATTGTAGGAGGAACAGGACTTTACATTTCTTCACTTCTTGACAATATAAAGTTTTCGGAAAGCAGAAACGATGACGAATACCGAAAAGAACTTACCGAATATGCCGAAAAATACGGCAACGAGGCTCTTCACGCAAGGCTTGCAGAGATAGATGAAGAGGGTGCGGCTGAAATTCACCCGAATAACGTTGTAAGAGTTATCAGAGCACTTGAAATATGTCGATTTACAGGAAAGAAATTCAGCGAGGTAAAACGTGAGGGACGTGAAACCGAGTCAAGATATGATTCAGTTATTCTCGGTCTTACATACAGCGACAGACAGATGCTTTATGACAGAATCAACAAGCGTGTGGATATAATGGCTGAAAACGGACTTGTTGAGGAATCGAGGCAGGTGTGGCTTGAAAGCGGACTTAAAACAGCTTCAAATGCAATCGGCTATAAGGAGCTTATTCCTTATTTTGAGAATAAAGCTTCTCTTGAAGAGTGTATCGACAAAATAAAACAAGAAACACGCCGTTATGCCAAGAGACAGCTTACCTGGTTTAGACGAAATGAGCAAATTTGGTGGATTCTGTTAGATGAAATTGATAAAACTGAAAAAATTTTAGAAAAATGTAAAAAATATATAGCCAATCGCAAAAAAATATGATATAATATATAATGTGTTTTTATAATTGTGGATATTGTACATATTTGCGATAGTAAATAAGCACATTATATTGAAAATAAAAAGAAAAAATATGTCGGCTTTATCAGCGTCAGTTAATTTTTATGACGCAGTTAATGTCAGATGTGAAAAAGAACGGAGAATGTGTATGAACAAAACAATGAATTTACAGGACGTTTTTCTCAATCAGTGCAGAAAAGAAAAAATTGCCGTAACAATCTTCCTTACAAACGGATTTCAGTTCAAGGGCGTTGTAAAGGGCTTTGACAGCTATGTTGTAATTCTCGATTGCGAGGGTAAACAGCAGCTTGTTTACAAGCATGCAATTTCAACAATAGTACCTGCTAAGGCAATATCAATTCTTGACGCTTCTGAAAAAACAGAATAAGCGGTGATTGAATGAAAAAATCTGAAAAAATTACCGGGATACTGGGTGAATCTATCCTTTCGGTATGCGGAATTCTGCATAAATGCCTGAAGGTGACGGCTGTAATCGCAGCAGGATTTGTGCTTTTTTTCAGCGTAAGAGCTTATTTCAAGAATGATGTTGAGGATAACTATACTACTGAAAGCGCACTTACAAGTCATGCGATTTCTTCAACTAAGTTCGACGGTGTTTTTATCAGAGATGAAGAAATAATAGGCTATGACGGAAATGGCGCTGTAAGCTATAATGTAGAGGACGGCGGACGTCTTGGCAATGGTTCTGTAATTGCTGAGATTTATGCTTCCGATGAGCAGATACAGCTTAATCAGCGTATAGCTGAGCTTAGCCGTGAGCTTGAATTACTTGAACGAATACAGAACCCGGGTACATCGGATTCTGCACAGCCTGCTGATATAGCGGCGCTTATTGAAGAGAGTTATCGTAATTCAACATACAGACGTGAACTCGGAGATTTTGAGGATTTTCAGTCTGAAAAAGAGGATATGCTCGTTAATCTGAGCACATATCAGATTATTGTAGATTCTTCGGTTGATTTCTCACAGAAAATAACTGATTTGAAATCCGAAATAAATAGTCTGAGACTTTCAGAGGGGCTTCCGAGTAATGTTATCACAGCAGACCGTTCGGCTTATTTTGTGAGCTATGCAGACGGATATGAGCAGCTTTTCAAGAAAGATGCAATAGATTCGCTTACGCTTGAAATGCTTGAAAATACTGAGGACAGAAAGCTTGAATTCTCCCATATAATCGGAAAGCTCATAAAGGGCTATGACTGGTATATTGCAGGAGTTATAGATAATTCGAAGAAGAATTATGAAATCGGTGACAAGGTAAAGCTTAAATTTGAATCCTGCCCCGATAAGTTCAATGGTGAGATTATTGAACTGAAAGCTACGTCAGATTCAAAAAAGACAATAGTTGTTATATCCTGTAAGGAATTCAATTATGACCTCGTACAGCACAGAAGCGAGCGAGTTGAAATCATTGACGGTGAATTCAAGGGGCTTAAAGTTTCGAGAGAGGCTATCAGATTCAAGGACATCACAGAAACCGTCAAGGATGAAGACGGTATTGAAAATGAGGTTACAACAAGCTATAAGGGTGTTTATATCATTCAGGGAGAACAGGTTGTTTTCAAAAAGCTTGATGTAATATATGAGGGAAAGAATTACGTTCTTTCAGCCGAAAATAAAGATAGAGAATATCTTTCGCTTTATGATGAAATAATTGTTGACGGAGTTGACTCTGATGGAAAATAGATTCGGTTTTATAGATGAAAATCTTAAACGGATTACCTTTAATATCAATGAGGCTGTCGCAAAATACAGAAATCCTGATGAAAATGTAAGCCTTATGGCAGTTACTAAAACGGTAGAGCCTGAATACATCAATTATGCTGTATCAAAGGGTGTAACTCTTCTTGGTGAAAACAGAGTTCAGGAGTATCAGTCAAAAAAGGATTATTACGATAAAAGTGCAGAAGTTCATTTTATCGGTCATCTTCAGACAAATAAGGTGAAATATATTATAGATTCCGTTAAGCTTATACAGTCAGTTGACAGTATAAAGCTTGCACTTGAAATTGACAGGCTTTCAGAAAAATCATCAAAGATAACAGATGTTCTGTGTGAGGTCAATATCGGCGGTGAGGAAAGCAAGGGCGGTATTGACAGAAATGAAGCAAAAGAGCTGATTTATCAGATGTCAGAGCTTAAAAATATCAGAGTATGCGGATTGATGACAATTCCTCCGCCTTATGAAAGCGAAAAATTCTTGTATGAGATGAAAATGCTTTACGACGATATTTCAGCGGAAAATATAAATAATGTCAAAATGAATATTTTGTCGATGGGAATGTCAAATGATTACGAAACAGCCATAAAATACGGCTCAACACTCGTAAGAATAGGTACAGGACTTTTCGGCAATCGAATATACAAATAAAAATCGTTCGTGATTATCGCAGTTAAGCGGACGAAAAAAATAAATAAAAATTGCGGAGAATGGAGAACAATATGAAAATTTTTGAAAACATCAAGGAATTTTTCTTTTCAGCAGATGAGGATTACGCTGATCAGGGTGATATGCCTATCCGTCAGGACAAATCAGCAGATTTTGATGATATGCCAGCGGTAGATAAAAGAAACAAGGTAGTTAATATCCAGACAACTGCACAGCTTCAGGTTGTTCTTGTAAAGCCTGAGGTTTTCACAGATGCAAAGCAGATTGCAGACCATCTTATTTCAAAGAAAACTGTTGTGCTTAACCTTGAAACTGCTTCACCTGAAAATAAGAGAAGAATTATTGACTTCCTTGTTGGTGTTGCATACGCAAATGGCGGACAGCTTAAGCCTGTTGCTAATTTAACATATATTATCACACCTTATAATGTTGGATTTATCGGTGAGGATCTCGTAGGAGAGCTTGAAAATAACGGCGTTATAATCTGATGAGGTCTGAAAACTCCGAGGATAAGCTTCTTATTGCTAAAACAGAGGATTTATTCTCTGCGTGCGAGAAGAATTTCGTTCCCGCTTCTTCATACTTTCTTGATGAAAGGCAATGCTTTATAGCAGAGAGTGTATGCGGAAGGCACAGAGGTCTGAATTATGGCTTCTGGGGTGGATATGAAAATGCAAAACGCAGGATACTCTGCGTATATAACGAATATTACGAGGACAGCTGGAAGGATGAAATCGGACTTAAATGTCTGACTTTCAGATACCGCAAGGAAGATAAGCTTTCTCACAGGGATTTTCTCGGTTCGCTTATGGCAATGCGATTAAAACGTGAAACAATAGGCGATATTATAATCGGTGAGGGTATAGCTCAGATATTTGCCGATGAAATAGCTTCAAAGCATATTATGGCAGAGCTTTGCAAGGTAGGTAAGGTAGGAGTAAGCATCTATGATGATATTCCGTTTGAGCTTGAACCTGTACAGGAATTTTCCGAAATAAGCGGTACGGTTTCTTCACTGAGGCTTGACAGCGTTTTAAGTCTTGGTTTGCGTCAGAGCAGAGAGAAAACGGCTTCGATTATAAAATCTGTCGGCGTAACGCTTAATTTTGTTCCCGTATATTCTGCTTCAAAGGAGCTTAAATGCGGTGATGTCTTTTCCGTTAAGGGCTATGGAAAATTTATTTTAAGCGATGTAACGGGAATTTCAAAAAAAGGAAGAATACACATTACTGTTCAGAAATATAAATAATGAGGTGAGTACATCAAATGATTACTGCAAAGGACATTAGAAACAAAAGATTTGAAAAGGCTGCTTTTGGTTACAAGCAGGAAGAAATCGATGAATTTCTTGCACAGCTTGAAGGCGAGCTTAATGAAATGGAAGAAGAGCGTACAGATGTAAACAACAAAATTCAGATACTTGCTGACAAGGTTCGCGAGTATATGAAGGATGAAGAAGCACTTAAGGATGCACTTCTCGGCGCTCAGAAGCAGGGACACAGAGTAATTGCAGAGGCTAACGAAAAGGCAGAGGCAATCATTGCCGAAGCTAAGGCTAAGGCTGATGCTATGGTTGAAGAAGCTACAAAGCAGCATGAAGCTGATATGGAAAAGAACAGACTTGAAATTGAGCGTGAAAAGGAAGCACTTATCGTTGCTCAGAAACAGGTTTCAGATTTCAAGAAGAGTCTTTTTGATATGTATAAGAGCCACCTTGAGCTCATTTCATCAATGCCTGAATCATTTGAAGAAGTTGATGAAGAAAATGAAGATGATACAGAGGAAGCAGCTGAAAAGACAGCAGCTGTACCTGATCCGTTTGCATCATCACAGTTTTCAGCAAGAAATGTGAAAACAGCTTATGAATCACGTTTCGGTGACCTTAAATTCGGTCAGAAAACGGAAGAATAATACTTCCGCTTTATAAAGCAAAAATCTTATTGTGCAATAATGCAGTAATCTGTGGTGTTGCCGTAAGTTTAAAATACGTCGAAAGGAGGATTCTTCATACTTTTTACATATATGAAGAATCAAATCAGAAATGGCACAGGACTATAATTCAACCCTTAATTTACCGGTTACAGACTTCCCTATGAGAGGAAATCTGCCTAAAAGAGAGCCTGAAACTCTTCAGAAATGGGAAGATGGCAGACTCTATTACAAAATGATTGAAAAGAATCAGGGTAAACCGTCATATATACTTCACGACGGACCTCCTTATGCTAACGGTGAAATCCACCTTGGTACAGCCCTTAATAAGACTCTTAAGGACTTTATAGTAAAGTATAAGAATATGACAGGTTACTGTGCACCTTATGTTCCGGGCTGGGATACTCACGGACTCCCTATCGAGCTTATGGCTATGAAGGCTATCGGCGTTGAAAACGGTGCAATTCCGCCTGTTGAGCTCAGAAAGCACTGTCGCGACTTTGCTATGACTCATGTTAAGAATCAGATGGATCAGTTCAAGCGTCTCGGAACACTCGGTGACTATGATGATCCGTACCTCACACTCAAGAACGACTATGAAGCTCGTCAGATTGAGGTTTTCGGCAAGATGGCTAAGGAAGGCTATATGTACAAGGGACTCAAGCCTGTTTACTGGTGTCCTGATTGTAATACAGCCCTTGCTGAAGCAGAAATCGAATATTCAAATGACCCATGTCATTCAATTTATGTAAAGTTCAATGTAACTGATGATAAGGGAATCTTTACAGCTATGGGGCTTGACCTTTCAAAGATTTACTTTGTTATCTGGACAACAACAACATGGACAATTCCAGGCAACCTTGCAATTTGTCTTGGTCCTGATTACGATTATACTCTTGTTCAGGTTGGCGACGAGTATTATGTAATGGCTAATGAGCTTGTTAAATCAACAATGGAATCAGCAGGCATTACAGAATACACAACAACAGGACTTTTCAGAGGCTCAGAGCTTGAACATATCAAGACAAAGCATCCTCTCTATGACAGACTTTCACCAATTATCGTAGGTGACCACGTTACACTTGAAAGCGGTACAGGCTGTGTTCATACTGCTCCTGGCTATGGTGTAGAGGACTTTGAGGTTTGTAAGAATTACGATGATATCGGTATCCTCGTATGCGTTGACGCTAAGGGCAAGCAGACAGCTGAAGCGGGCGAATTTGAGGGTATGGATACAGATACAGCAAATAAGGCAATCGCTAAGAAGCTTGAAGAACTTGGTGCATTGCTTGCAATACAGAAAATCGTTCACCAGTATCCACACTGCTGGAGATGTCACAGTCCGATTATCTATCGTGCTACAGAACAGTGGTTCTGTTCTGTAAACGGATTCAAGGATGAGGCTATCAAGGCAATTGAAACAGTAAAGTGGATTCCTGCATGGGGCGAGGACAGAATCAAGGGAATGGTTCGTGACAGAAGTGACTGGTGTATTTCACGTCAGAGAACATGGGGCGTACCTATTCCGATTGTATACTGTAAGGACTGCGGTAAGCCAATTGTTACAGATGAAACTATCAGTGCAATTTCAGCATTATTCAAGGCTGAGGGTGCTGACGCATGGTGGACAAAGGAAGCTTCTGAGTTTATCCCTGCAAGCGTAAAGTGTGAATGTGGCTGCGGTGAATTTACAAAGGAATATGACATCATGGACGTATGGTTCGATAGTGGTGTATCACATACAGCAGTTATGGAACAGTACGACGGACTTACATGGCCTGCTGATCTTTACCTTGAAGGTGCAGACCAGTACAGAGGCTGGTTCCAGTCATCACTTCTCACATCAGTAGTATACAAGGGTTCATCACCATATAAGGCTGTATGTACACATGGCTGGGTAGTTGACGGTGAAGGCAAGACAATGCACAAGTCACTTGGCAACGGTATTGCTCCTAACGAAATCACAGATGTTTATGGTGCTGATATTCTCAGACTTTGGGTTGCTTCTTCTGACTATCATTCAGATATAAGAATTTCACCTGCAATTATCAAGCAGCTTTCAGAAGCTTATAAGAAAATCAGAAATACAGCAAGATTTATTCTTGGTAACCTTGGAAACGGTAAGGGCTTTAATCCTGATACAGACTGTGTTTCAGATGATAAGCTTACAGAGCTTGATAAATGGGCATTAATGCGTCTTGACGCACTCATTGACAAGGTTAATGACGGATATAATGCATTTGATTTCCATATTGCATTCCATGCAATTCATAACTTCTGCGTAACAGATATGTCTAACTTCTATCTTGATATCATCAAGGACAGACTTTACTGTGAAAAGGAAGATTCAGAAATCAGACGTGCTTGTCAGACAGCTATGTATCGTATTCTCAGTGCAGTTGCAAGACTTGCTGCTCCGATTATCTCATTTACAGCAGAAGAAATCTGGACATATATGCCACATACTTCAGCTGATGATAAGGAAAGTATCTTCCTCAATCAGATGCCTGAAAAGTCAGGACTTGAATTCTCAGAAGAATTCATTGCTAAGTGGGATTTCATTTACTCAACAAGAGAAGCTGTTAATAAGGTTCTTGAAGAAAAGAGAAATGAAAAGCTTATCGGTAAGTCACTTGAAGCTAACATCGTATTCCATTGCGGTGACGGTCTTTACGATAAGTATGCATCACTTGCTGATGAACTTAAGGATATCCTTATTGTATCAGGCGTTTCTGTTGAAAAGGACGGAAATGATGAAACTCCTGAAATTCAGGTAGTAAAGGCAGATGGCGAAAAGTGTGAACGTTGCTGGGCATACTCAAATACAGTCGGCACAGACAGCGAGCATCCTACACTTTGCGCAAGATGTGCATCAGTAGTTAAATAATTATAAGTCAGCCTGCTGAAAATCAAGCAGGCTGTGCTTGTTGAAAGGAATAAAACGTGGTAGTAATTGTATCGGTTATTATCGGAATATTAATGATAGCTCTTGACCAGCTTGTGAAATACTGGACAGTAACTTCATTAAAGCCGAAAGGCTCGATAGATTTTCTTCATATCGGAAGCTTTGATATTATGGATCTGACATACGTTGAAAACGATGGTGCGATTTTCGGAAGTATGTCTGGGCAGAGGTGGTTTCTGATAGGCTTTCCGCTTCTTATCATAGCGGTAGGACTTTTTGTTCTGATAAAATATCACAAGCGTTCAAAGCTTCTGAATACAGCTATATTCTTATTTGTTACAGGCGGGATAGGAAATCTGATCGACAGAATAAGAGTCGGATATGTAATAGATATGTTTGATTTACAGCTTTTTGATTTTGCCGTATTCAATGTGGCTGATATATATGTTACAGTTGCGATGTTTCTTATACTGATTTATGCGTTTTTCATTGACCCTAAAATCGAAAAAAAGCTTAAAGCCGAAAAAGAAGCAGAGGTTAAAGATGAGTGAAAAATCGGTTATAGAGGTTCAGAGCGAAGAAACAGGGCAGAGAGCTGATAAGCTCATATCTGAAAAGCTATCAGAGCTTACACGTTCTGCGGTACAGGGACTTATAGAAAAGGGCAGTATTACCGTATGCGGAAAGAATATCGCCAAGAATTATAAGGTGAAAAACGGGGATGTTATTGAGATAGAAATCCCTGAGCCTGAAATACTTGACGTTAAAGCAGAGGAAATTCCTCTTGACATAGTTTATGAGGATGATGATTTGCTTGTTGTAAACAAACCAAAGGGAATGGTAGTTCATCCTGCACACGGGAATTATACAGGAACGCTTGTAAATGCGCTCATGCATCACTGCAAGGGGAGTCTTTCGGGAATTAACGGAGTTATCCGCCCCGGAATTGTCCACAGGATAGATAAAAATACAAGCGGACTACTTATTGTTGCAAAAAATGATGCAGCTCATGTTATGCTGTCGGAACAGATAAAAGCTCACAGCTTTACAAGGGAGTATGAGGCTGTTGCTGTCGGTGCATTCAAGGATACAGCAGGAACGATAGATGCACCTATCGGCAGACATCATACAGACCGAAAGAAAATGTGTGTAACTGAAAAGAATTCCAAACACGCAGTAACACATTACTCTGTAATAAAGCAATACGGCGGTTTTGCTCATTTAAAGCTCAGACTTGAAACGGGCAGAACGCATCAGATAAGAGTTCATCTTTCATATATAGGGCATCACGTTCTTGGTGATGATGTTTACGGTAAGGCGTATAAAGGGCTTGATGGACAATGCCTGCATGCAAGAAAAATAGGCTTTATTCATCCGACAACAAAGGAATATATGGAGTTTGAAAGCGAGCTTCCTGAGTATTTTGAAAGTATATTGAGAAAAAT
>JAEIGA010012710.1_pt1 | contig 12791 bp, 9 predicted proteins | sample 9270691 | NCBI WGS metagenome assembly JAEIGA01 (sample SAMN17057246, study PRJNA624740) | gut metagenome | biome: biome; isolation source: fecal sample | host: Bos grunniens | place: China: Xizang | collected 2019 | reverse complement strand
AGAGAGCATGAGTAGAGCCAATCCTGCAGGGAGGCCTTTAATGAGGAGGAAACGGTCGAGCGAGATAGGTGGACGTTTGACAGGTGGTTTTTGTTTAGTGCGAACGCAAGCAGCAAGAATGAGACCAATAGTTCCTGTGAGGATAGCTATAGCGAAAATAGTATTGAATGAGAAATAGTCGTGAAGGAAGAGACCAACCATAGGTCCGAAAGCCATAGCGATGTTGTTGGCAAGTCCGTAATAGCCAAGACCTTCGCCTCGGCGTTCAGAAGGCATAATGTCGATGACTACGGTGTTGCCGGCAACGGTGACGATGCCAAACATAAGTCCTTGTAGTGCACGGACTATGATGACCATAAAGAGAGAAATTGAGACAATATAGCCGCCGAAGAATAGGACAAAGAAGAAGAATGTGGCAACATAGAGCGGTTTACGAGCCATTGCGTCAAGTAGATAGCCTGCAAAGGGACGAATCGTAAGAGCTGCGACAGTATAGCAAGCCAGAATAATGCCAATTAGAGAATTTGGTGTGTTGAAAATCTCTTTAAGGTAGAAAGGGAGGATTGGCATAATGAGATAAAATGCAAAGAAAAGCATAAAATTTGCCCCCAGCATCGCCCAATAATTACCAGTGAAAAGTTGTGGTTTTATTGTGTTAGTCATTGAAATTCAAAAAGTTTAGAGATTAGAGACTAGAGATTAGAGAGTGATATTTTCTTATTGCAAAGGTAGTAAAAAATAATATAAAAAATTTTGTTGTGTCAATAAAAATAATTATTTTTGCAAATTAATAGATAAATGAAATAAAAATGAAAGCGAAATCAATAGTTTTGGTAGTTGTAGCATCTGTGTTAGTGATGTTTACAAGTTGTAAGATACAAGATGCACCGGGTGCATATCAACGTGCTAAAGGGCGTATTACGGTAGAGGAATTGGAGAAACAGAATGAGAATAAACCAGAAGTGGCTCCTGCACCAACGCCTGTGGTGCGTGAAGTAGAGGAGAAAGTAGTGGCTCCTAAGCAAGAAACAGTTAAGGAACCTGTGTTTGTACCAACTCCTGTTGTTACACCTCAACCAGAGCCAGAACCAGAGCCTGCTCCTGAAGTAGTTGAAGAGAAAGAGGTTACTCGTGCAGAGAAATTTGAGGTGATTGAGGAACAAAAAGATGTTGTGGTATTGAAAAAATATCACGTTGTGATTGGTTCGTTTGGCAATAAAGATAATGCATTGAGATTGCAAGGGCAAATGAAACCTCAGTATGAGCCAATTATTGTGCGAAATGAAAAAGGTATGTATCGCGTATTGCTTATGACATACGACACATATAAAGAGGCGAAGACAAAAATAGTAGAGATTAGAGAACAATTTCCTGATGCGTGGGTTTTAATTAAGGGATAAGGAATAAGGAATAAGGAATAAGGAATAGGGAGTAGGGAGTAGGGAACAAGTTTTGTTACTCATATAGAGACGCAATATATTGCGTCTCTACTAAATATCTGAAAAATTGAGTGAATTAAAATTGACAATATTGGGTTCGGGATCGGCATTGCCTCGTGGTGATGCCTTTCATACGTCGCAGGTGTTGGAGATGCGCAATAAACAATTTATGATTGATTGTGGCGAGGGTGCGCAGATAAGGATGCGACAGAATTGTGTGCATACAGCACGATTGAACCATATATTTATCAGTCACTTGCATGGCGACCATTGCTTTGGATTGATAGGGTTGATTTCTACGCTTGGTATGCTTGGTCGTACCGCCGATATTACTATTCATTCACATCCCGATTTGGAGGGGTTGCTTGCTCCGCAAGTGAAATATTTCTGTTCAGAGTTTCCATTTGAAGTGAAATTTGAACCATTTGTACCATATAAAAGTGAGGTGATATATGATGATAGAAGTGTGAAAATAACCACTTTACCATTAAAACATCGTGTACCATCAAGTGGTTTTTTGTTTGAGGAGAAACCAACTGAAAGACATTTGGTGAAGAAGATGTTAGATGCTTATGAAGTGCCAATGGTGCAATATCGTGCTATTAAAGCTGGTGCTGATTTTGTTACTCCTGATGGTGAGGTAGTGCCAAATCATAGATTGACAACAGACCCTACACCACCTAAGCGATTTGCGTATATGTCAGATACGGCATATATCGAAAAGCATTTAGATTTGATACATGGTGTGGATTGTTTGTATCATGAATCTACATTTTTGACAGAAGATGCAGCACGCATAAAAGCTACGTTGCATAGCAGTGCAGCACAAGCGGCTGCATTGGCTAAAAAAGCAGAGGTTAAACAATTGATAATAGGTCATTATTCAGCTCGATACGATGACCGAAGTGTGTTTCTTGATGAAGCACGAGCAATATTCCCAAATACTCAAGCTGCGTTTGATGGAGCTGTGTATAATTTTTAGTTAGGAGTTGGGAGTGAGAAGTTGGGTGTTAAAAAAGGATAGACCTAATCTCGCGATTTGATCTATCCACCAAAATGTTTAACCAAAATATATTTCATATTGAAATGAAATATATAAATTACGTTTGCAATAATTGTACCAAATTAGAATAAAATGAAGAAATTTGTGTTAATATTATTATCGGTTTTGAGTTGTTTGTTGAGCATTGATGTTGAGGCTCAGACACGACGTGATGGAGAGTTTTTGTTTAATGAGGGGCGTTATTTAGAGGCTTATGAAGTGTATGTGAAGTTGATGAATCGTTACCCTAAAGACTATTTGTTGAAATATCAAGCAGGACGTTGTTTGTATGAAATGGAGCGATATGATGAGGCTGTTTTGTTGTTAGAAGTTGCGGCAAAAAAAGATATTTTTAAGGCAAATATTTTTTTAGGGGAGATTTATTTTAGTCAATATCGTTTTGAAGAATCAGCTATAGCGTATTCGGTATATATTGAGAGTTTGGAGGAGGGGCAAGATAGTTTGTTGAATATCTATCAACCAAAATTTCTCAAATCTAATTTGGGTGCGAGTATGATTGAACGAGTCGAAGATATCGCAGTGATTGATAGTGTGAAAGTGCATAAGCAACATTTTCTTTCGGCTTATCGTTTGCCAAGAGATTTGGGTAAGTTGGACTTGTATTATGAGATGTATGGAATACCAACAGAGCAACCACAAGGTGCTTATTATACTGGACGAGGAGATAAAATGTTGTTTTCGAATAAGGTGTATGGTGAGCAGTTGGACTTGAATGTGTCATATCGTTTGGTGGGAGGTTGGAGTGAGGCTACTAATTTGTCATCGGTATTAAATACGCCTGAAGATGAGAATTTTCCGTTTGAATTGCCTGATGGTGTAACGCTTTATTTTGCTTCTAAAGGTCATAATTCATTGGGTGGATATGATATATTTTTGACTCGTTATAATAGTACAATCAATGATTATTCTGAGCCAATAAATATAGGTATGCCGTTTAATTCTCCTGCAAATGATTATCTCTATGTATTTGATGAGATGACACATATTGGTTGGTTTGCGACCGATAGATTTCAGCATCCAGATACAGTGGTTGTCTATGAATTTGTACCAAATCATGAGAAACTTTTGATTAAAACAGAAGATGTGGACTATAGACGTCAGGCGGCACAGATGAAAGTGTATAGAAAAGCAAAGTTATCGACAGAAGAGGATGAAAAGGTGGCGGCTGAGATAGAGAAGAAAGAGTCAGAAATAAACTTTTTTGTGAATGATGGCATAGTTTATACTCGCATGGCTCAATTTAGAAGTGATGAAGCTAAAGCTTTGTATGTTAAAGCTCAAGAGGCAGATGAACGATTGCAAACTTTGTCGAGATTATTGGAAGGAAAGCGTCGTGAATTTTTCTTTTCAGGTGTAGAAGAAGATCAAAATATATTGCGTGCTGAAATATTGGAATTGGAAGCAGAGGTGCGCAAATATAAAGATTTAGTAGATGAGTATATTTTGCAAACTCGGAAAGAAGAGATTAGGAAATTGAAAATTGAGAATTGAGAATTGAGAATTAAGAATTGAGAATTGAGAATTGAGAATTGAGAATTGAGAATTGAGAATTAAAATTACTAATTACTAATTACTAATTACTAATTATTTTATGGATATAATTTTGGTAATAACATTTGTTGTTTTAGGAATAGCTTTCTTTATTCTTGAAATATTCTTTTTACCAGGAGTCTCAATTGGAGGTATTGTTGGTACATTGTTTACAGGTGCAGGTATTTGGTATGCTTTTGCGAAATTGGGTACTACGGCAGGTTGGATTGTGGTGGCTGTATCGGTTGTGGTATTATTGCTTGCTATTACATATTTTATAAAAGGTAAACCGCTTGATAAAATGGCATTAGATAAAGAACTTGAATTTGATAATCCTTATGATATGTCGAAAGTAGCGGTAGGCGATAGGGGAGTTACACTTTCACGTCTTGCTCCTATGGGTAAAGTGCTTGTGAATGGTGAAGAATATGAAGCTAAATTCCGAGAGGGTTTTCTTGATAGTGGTGTAGAGATTGAAGTGGTCGAGATTGAAGGGAACATTTTAATAGTTACTAGTTGCTAGTTATTGGTGTGAAGTTAATAATTAATTACTAACCATTAAATATTGAGAATTATGACAATTTTAACTATTGCTGGTATTGTATTGGTTCTTATCCTTTTGATAATTTTCCTTTACTATGTACCATTTGGTTTGTGGCTTACAGCCAGAGTGTCGGGTGTGAGAATTTCCCTCATTCAACTCTTTTTGATGCGTATTCGTAAGGTTACGCCATCTACTATTGTAAATGCAATGATTGAGGCTCGTAAAGCAGGTTTGACTGATATTACTCGCGATGACCTTGAAGCTCACTATCTTGCAGGTGGTCATGTAGTTCGAGTAGTGCATGCACTTGTATCTGCGGCTAAGGCTAATATCGAACTTTCGTTCAAGACTGCTACTGCTATTGACCTTGCGGGTCGTGATGTGTTTGAAGCAGTGCAGATGTCGGTAAATCCTAAAGTGATTGATTCGCCTGTCGTATCATCGGTTGCTAAAGATGGTATTCAATTGTTGGCAAAAGCGCGTGTAACTGTGCGTGCTAATATTCGTCAACTTGTGGGTGGTGCAGGCGAAGATACTATTCTTGCTCGTGTAGGTGAGGGTATTGTGTCGTCTATTGGTAGCTGTGAAACTCATAAGCAAGTGCTTGAGAATCCTGATTCTATCTCTAAACTTGTATTATCTAAAGGTCTTGATGCTGGTACTGCATTTGAAATCTTGTCAATTGATATTGCTGACGTAGATGTAGGTAAAAATATCGGTGCAGCTCTTCAAATAGACCAAGCTGAGGCTGATAAGAATATTGCTCAAGCGCGTGCAGAGGAACGTCGTGCAATGGCGATTGCTCTCGAACAAGAGATGAAAGCAAAAGCACAAGAGGCACGTGCTTCGGTTATTGAAGCAGAGGCTGAAGTGCCACGTGCTATGGCTGAAGCATTCCGTAATGGTAATCTTGGTATCATGGATTACTATCGTATGAAAAATATTGAAGCAGATACTCAAATGCGTGATGCGATAGCTAAACCACAAGGTAAAGAAGTTAAAAAATAATAGGATGTAGTAGATAAAAAAGTGCGATATATGTCGCACTTTTTTATTTTTTGTGTTTGTTATACGAAATAAAATTATTACCTTTGTGGGCTAATAGATAAAAGCTACAAGACATGAGATATATGGCATCTCATATTTTGTGTTTAACGTCTTGCATTAGAATGTATGAAAAAAATAGTATTATTAACATTAGTTTGTTTTGTTGCAATGGGTATTTTTGCAGCAAAGCCTCAGCGTGTAAAAAAACATAAACAAAAAATGGTAAAAATCGAAACTACTCTTGGTACAATTAAAGTGAAACTTTATGATGAAACTCCTCTTCATCGCGATAATTTTTTGAAATTAGTAAAAGATGGCTTCTATGAAGGAGTGCTTTTCCACCGTGTGATTAAAGATTTTATGATACAGGCAGGTGACCCTGAGTCTGTTAATGCTGATTCGCTAAAACAACTTGGTGCTGGTGGAGTCGGCTATAATGTTCCAGCTGAAATTCATTTTCCACAACTTTATCATAAACGTGGTGTACTTGCTGCTGCTCGTCAAGGAGATATGGTTAATCCTGAACGTAAATCATCAGGTTGTCAATTTTATATAGTGCAAGGTCGAACATTTACTGATAACGAACTAAATCAAATGGAGATGCGTTTGCAATATCAACTCCGCATGAAAGAGCCTTTTAAATACACAGAAGAACAACGTATTGCATATAAAACATTTGGTGGAACTCCTCATTTGGATGGACAATACACCGTATTTGGTGAAGTAGTAGAAGGTTTTGATGTACTGCAAAAAATTTCAGAAGTAGAAACAGGCAGAAGTGACCGTCCAAAACAAGATATTAAAATTCTTAAAGCTACAATTTGTAAGAAATAATTAATAGTCAATAGACAATAGACAACGGTCGATAGACTGTAACTGACTGTAGACTATAGACCGTAGACATTTTATAAGTATATGAAAATATTAGAATACAAAGGAGTAAATATTTGTCAGGAGGGTATAGATGTGCTATCTAATGTAGATTTTTCATTGGAGCAAGGCGAATTTGTATATCTCTGTGGCAAAGTAGGTTCAGGTAAATCGTCATTTCTCAAAACTCTTTATGCTGAACTTCCAATAAAAGAGGGAGATGCACGTATTTTTGATTATGATTTAGTGAAGTTAAAAACGAAAGATATACCATTTCTTCGTCGTAAAATAGGTATAGTATTTCAAGACTTTCAGCTATTGAATGACCGTAGTGTTAGTGACAATCTTGAATTTGTGCTTCGTGCAACAGGTTGGAAATCAAAGAAAGAGATAGATGACCAAATCGATTTTGTGCTTTCGACCGTAGGTATGGCAAAAAAAGGTTATAAATGGCCACATCAATTATCAGGAGGTGAACAACAACGTATAGTCATAGCACGAGCATTGCTCAATTCACCAGAACTGATTATTGCTGATGAACCAACAGGTAATCTTGACCCTCAGACAGGTAGGGAGTTGATGGAACTCCTTCTTGCAATATCACAAAGTGGCACAGCCGTGATAATGGCAACCCACAACATGCAATTCATCGAAGAATACCCCGCAAAATGCTATATTTGTGAAAACGGAAAATTAGGAATTAGGAATTAGGAATGAGGAATGAGGAATAAGGAATAAGGAATAAGGTATTAAACCTCTAACCTTTAATCTCTAAACTCTAAACTTTAATCACAACTAACTATTAACTAACTAAAATATTAACCATTAAATCAAAGAAGTATGAAAAAAGTTCTACTTTTAGCAGTTGCTTTTGTTGCTACAATGGCATCTGCGCAAGTTTTGAATGTTGCTTCTGTGGAGAAGTTGGATATTCCGACTAACGCAGATTCGAAAATTGCAGGTATTAGTCCTGATGGAACTTATGTTCTTATTACATCACAATCTAACACAGGTCTGCAACAATTTGATTTAGCAACAAAACAAATTACTAAAATCACAGATGCAGAAGGTGCAGGTTATAATGTGGAAATTTCTGCAGATTCGAAGGATGTTACTTATCGTGAGGTGACTTACACTGCAGATAAATTACGTATGACTGCATTGAAACGTCATGACTTTCAAACTGCTAAGCAATCAACTCTTGTGAAAGCTACTCGTGATATGCAACAAGCAAGAGAACGAAAAGCTATCGCTCCAATAGTATCTACTGTAGATTGTAATCTTGTTGTTTCTTTGGGAACAGTCACTAAACAGCTGAATCCTAATGGCAATGGTACATATCTATGGGCAAGCCTCTCTCCTGATGGTACAAAAATTCTTTATTATTACAATGGAGTATGGGTATGTAATGTAGATGGTACAAATCCACAACGCATTGGTAATTTCCGTGCTCCACAATGGTATAACAACAACGTAGTAGTAGGTATGAACGATGAAGATAATGGTTATGTTGTAACTTCTTCATCTATTGTAGCTTATACACTTGATGGTACAGAACAAGTGCTTACTAAAGGTGGTATTATGGCAATGTATCCATACGTATCTGCAGATGGTAGCAAAATTGTTTGCTCAACTCCAATGGGTGAAGCATATTTAATAATGATTAATGAATAATGAGTAGTTATTAACGAAGATATAAATAACAATTTATTGAATAACAAAACGTTAAAAGAAGTCGTTAATCATTAATAACTAATAACTAATAACTAATAATTATCATTGTATGAAAAAGATATTATTATTCATCGTTGCTGTTATGACATCGGCTGTTATGATGGCACAATTGGATGGCAAAAAAATATATGTCAATCCTGGTCATGGTAGTTGGGGACCTAATGATCGCCCTATGGCTACAATACCTTATCCAAATCTTTCTACAACAGGTATGCCTGATACATTGGGTTTCTATGAGTCGAACACTAACTTGTGGAAATGTCTTGAGTTGGGTCGTAAACTCGAAGAGGCTGGAGCAGTTGTGATGTATTCACGTACACAATCTGGTCCTTGGCCATATGCTTATCCTTATTCGGATTATACATGGGAAGCATATAAAGCATTACCTGATTATGAGGCTTATAACAAAGCCCTTTCGGTGATTGCTGCAGAATCGGATGCTTTTGAGGCAGATATGTTTATCTCGGTTCACTCGAATGCTGCAACAGATGGTACATCGACTAACTATCCACTTTTGCTTTATAAAGGTAGTGATGCTACAGCAGACAATGCAGGTAGTAAAGAGATGTGTGCGTCTATTTGGCCATATTTGTTTGAGTGTATGAATTCAGGTCTTGATCCTTATTCATATTATAGTTTAACAAAAATGAATAATCGTGGTTGTGATGACTTTTATGGTTATACACTTGGTGTTTTGAAACAATCGCGTCCTGGTCTTCTTACAGAAGGTTATTTCCATACATATCAACCTGCACGTCACCGTGCATTGAATCCAGATTATTGTAAACAAGAGGGTATCCGCTATTATCGTGGTATTGCTGCTTATTTTGGTGAACCAGCTGAAACTAAGGGTTATATCATGGGTACAGTGAAAGACCTTCACGAGAAGATGTCGAATTCACTTTATAATTATGCAGCTAAATCAAACGATCAATGGGTGCCTTGTAATGGTGCAGTTGTAACTCTTTACAAAGGTGGAGTGGAAGTGGCTAAATATAACGTAGATATACTTTACAATGGTATTTTCTATTTCCCTAACCTCGAACCTGGCGACGACTACACACTCGATGCTACATGCGAAGGATACAAAGCTTTGTTTGCTGACTACAAACAACCTATCTCGGTTAAGGCTAATGCAACTACATATCCAATGATTTTCTTGGAATCTGAGTCTTACGAAGCTCCAAAAATTACTTATGTAGATTATCCTGATGCGGCTAAAGCTGGTGCAATTGCCCCTTCTAAAGTTGCTATGCAAGAAGTAGGTGATACAACTTATACTATTGAAGGTACTATCAAACGTACTATCCAACGTGGTGATTCTATTATTATCCTTTCTCATTCAGAAGATGCTACTCCTCATCTTTATTTGATTAATACAAAAGCTAATACAATTGCAAATATTCCTACAGAAGGTATCGACCCAATTGATACAGAAAATCTTGGTAGCTATCTTTCTCTTTCTGATATTGCAATGTCTTGTGATGGCGTTTTGGTAGGTTGTAACTATATTCGTTGCCAATATGATGATGCTCAAGTAAAAGAAGGGTTTAAACGTGGTACACTTCAATTCTATCGTTGGGATTCATTACATGTAGCTCCAACTAAATGGGTAAGCACTCAACACTCATCTAACTACTATCAAGGTAATATGGGTATGTCATTGACTATTAAAGGTGAAATTGAAGATTGTACATTGCTCTTTACTGGTGTACACGCTACATATCTTGGTATTCGTTTCTCTTATATGGCTGTTGTTGATAACGTAGTTGCAAGCACAGGTTATACTGGTTATGAAATTGATGACCTTGCTACATTCTATCAACCACGTACAGGTGAACCTTATTTGCTTCAACTCTCTCCTCGTGGTGAAAAAGCTGACTATGTATTTGATGCTCCTCTTACATTGCCAACAGAATTTAAATTGAACTATGATGTTAAACAAGAAAATATTGTATTGGGCACATTGGCAACTGATTCTGTTAACCTTACTGCTCATGCATCTTATTTCCGTTATGCAGGTCATTCATTCATGGTAACACCTTACTACAATGCAGATACTCTTGTGGCTGGTGTACGTATGTATGATGTTACTGAAGGTTTTGATAATGCAGTTCTTGTAAAAACAACTAATACTGATCTTGTAACTCCTATTAAAGCTACATACGCATCGGCTACTGCAAATGCAGCTAATGGTTTTGTAATTAATCTTATTACTGATTCTACTATTACAACATTCTCTTCTGTTGGGGTAGAACAACCAGTTGTAGCTAATATTTATGCATACGGTTTGAATGTGACAAAAGCAAATGATGCTTATACATTCACATTTAATGCAAATGAAGATGCAGTATCAGCTAATATTATCTTTTATCAAGAAGATGTAGAAGTAGGCCGTCAAGCTCTTACAGATGTAGTTAAAGGTGAAAATACTGTGACTATTAACGTAGTAGATCTTCCAGGTGCAGAAAATGTTGTAACAACTTGGGCAATTGAACTTCAAGGTGAAGCAGTTGCTAATTGGGGCGTAATCTATAAAGACACAGAACATACATATGGTCGTGCTTTCAATGCTGTAGATAACTCTCCAGAATCAGATTACTTTGGTCGTATTTATGTAATGGACCGTCAAGGCTCATCTACTTCTGCTAATGCAGTTAGAAATGGTGTATATGTATTTAATCAAGACTATAGCAAAGTAAATACAACTCAATATCGTGGTGGAGTATCATTTGGTAATCCAGTTCACGTAGCTATTGATGAATTTGGTACTGTTTACTTCTCAGATTGGTCAGATGGTAATTCAGGTGTTTGGAGAGTAAATCCAGCCGATCTTGAAGGTACATATACTAACTTTTTCGAAGGTACACGTAATAGTAGTGGTGTAATCTCTAACAATGGTGTAGCTGTAGGTTCATCAACTCCAGGTGTTAATATTTATGGTAAAGGTAAAGATGCTAAACTTATTGTGTACAATGAAGATGCAAGTGGTACACTTCCTAAAAATGGTATAGCAATATATAATATTGGTAATGAAGATGGTACACTCAAATCTTCATGGGGTGAAGTTCCAAGTGCAACATTTGCTCTTACAGGTCAAGGAAATACAGAAGGTAACGTATGGGGTACTTCTCATGGTGTATTTGTAGCTCAAAACCGTACTTCTGGTAATAATAATGCATCAGCGACTTCACTCAAATTCTATGATTGGAATGGAAATCAACAGCTTTCATCAGCTGAAGAACCATATAATGAAATTATTGATGGTACAAATGGTGGTGGTTATGCTGTTTCACCTGACGAATCAATGATTGTTGTAAATGATGGTTCTGCTCAATTCCTTGTATTTGATATTGCATGGGAAAATGACAAACCAATCCTTACACTTAGATATGCTTATAATCATGGTATCACATCTGCTATCCGTCAAATGAACTTTGACTATGCAGGAAACCTTGTAGTGACAGGTGACAATGTAGTATGCATCTATACAATGCCTATAGCTGAAAACGTAACTACAACTCCTGCTAAGAAAGCATTAGCAGTGGGTAAAGGAGATTTTGTTATCACTAATGTAGAAGATACAGAACTTTCAGCAGTAGTTTACTCTAACAATGGTACAATTTTCGTAGAAGCAGAAGCTGGCGCAATGATTGAAGTTTATACAGTATTAGGTCAACGCTTATTTGCTGCAGAAGCTACAACTAACTTGACAGCAATTAGCAATATTCCTGCTAATATTGTACTTGTAAAAGTTAATAATCAAGTTGTTAAGGTAGCATTGAGATAATATCAATTAAATGATATAATTAATAGACGGAATTCAATTTATGGATTCCGTCTTTTTTTGTGTAAAATTATTATGGTGATATTTTTTTGATTTGTGGTTGATAGTGGAATGAACTGTGTATTTTTGTTTTTTGTATAGAAAAAAAGATGCAATCCAAGTGGATTGCATCTTTTTATTATAGAGGGAGATGTAATTAGTCTTCCAATTTGTGGATAACGAGACCAGAACGGAGTTTAGGTTCGAACCAAGTAGTTTTTGGAGGCATGATGTTGCCTGTGTCGGCAATGTCGATGATTTGTTGCATAGTTACAGGGTAGAGTGCAAGAGCAACTTTCATTTCGCCACTATCAACACGACGTTTGAGTTCGCCAAGACCACGGATACCGCCTACGAAGTCGATACGTTTGTCAGAACGAAGGTCTTTGAGGCCAAGAACTTTGTCGAGGATGAGGTTAGAAGAGATAGTTACGTCGAGTACACCGATTGGGTCTTTGTCGTCGTAAGTACCTTCTTTAGCTGTGAGTGAATACCATTTACCACCGAGGTAGAGGCTGAAGTTGTGGAGGTGAGCTGGTTTGTAGATTTCAGTACCTTTTTCTTCAACGATGAAGTTTTCTGCAACAGCAGCGAGGAATTGTTCTTCAGTGAGACCATTCAAATCTTTCACTACGCGGTTGTAGTCGATGATGTTGAGTTGGTTGTCAGGGAAGCAAACAGCGAGGAAGTAGTTGTATTCTTCGTCGCCACGGTGGTTAGGGTTGTTGCGACGTTTTT
>JAEIGA010012709.1_pt1 | contig 12791 bp, 9 predicted proteins | sample 9270691 | NCBI WGS metagenome assembly JAEIGA01 (sample SAMN17057246, study PRJNA624740) | gut metagenome | biome: biome; isolation source: fecal sample | host: Bos grunniens | place: China: Xizang | collected 2019 | reverse complement strand
GAAGAGATCGTTCTGCTGGGTGAAGAAAACAGAAACGTTGTTGTGATCGATGCGGACCTGGGTTCCTCCTGCAAAACGGATGCCTTCAAGAAGGCACTTCCGGATCAGTATTATAACCTGGGTATCGCGGAACAGAACTGTGCCGGCGTGGCAGCCGGTATGGCCACCTGCGGTAAGATCCCCATCGTGGTGACCTATGCCGCATTCGGTTCCATGCGCATGTGTGAGATGATACGTCAGGAGATCTGCTATCCCAAACTGAATGTGAAGCTGATCTGCTCCCACGGCGGACTGACTCCCGACGGAGACGGCGCCAGCCATCAGACGGTGGAGGATCTCGCCATCATGCGCAGCATCCCCAACATGACCGTCATCGTGCCGGCAGACTATGTGGCTGCCAAGAAACTGGTGCGGAAAGCCGTGGAGATGGACGGTCCGGTATACATGCGCTTTACCAGAAATGCCGTTCCCATCCTCTATGAAGAGGATGACAACGGTTTCGAGATCGGCAGGGCCAAGAAACTGGCCGACGGCACCGATGTCACCATTATCTCCATCGGCGACACGGTACGCCTGGCACTGGAGGCACAGGAGATCCTGGCAGCAAAAGGCATCTCCGCGGAAGTGCTGGACATGCACACCATCAAACCGATGGATGAGGAAGCGGTGAAGGAGAGCATCCGGAAGACCGGCAAGATCATCACCATCGAGGATCACAGCGTCATCAACGGTCTCGGCAGTGCCGTGGCAGACATCATGGCACAGGAAGGAAAGGGGATCCTCCGCAAGATCGGTATCCAGGATACCTTCGGAGAGACCGCACCGTACGACCGCCTCATGGAAAAGCACGGTATCACCACCGAAGCGCTGGTGCAGTGTGCCGAGGAACTGGCAAAATAAGGATTTCATCAAAGGAAATGCAGAGAGATTTGTCCAAATCTCTCTGCATTTTTATCTGTAATCAGCCGGAACTGTTGCAGTTAGCATCTTGTCTTACACATTATTAAGCTGTTATAATAACTATTACGTGTTTCAGGGGAGGTGAATTGGAAAATGAGAAGGAAACTGACCGCGCTGGCAGCCGCACTGATGATACTGGTATCCGTCCTGCCGGCCGCATCGGCCAAGGGCGTTCTGAACATGAAGGACATGTACCGGGATCAGTGGTTCTATTCCGCGGCCAACTACTGCATTTCCAATTCCCTGATGGTGGGAACCAGCAACGTAAGCTTCTCCCCGAAAAACGATGTCACCAGAGCGATGTTCGTCCAGACGCTGTACCGCATGAGTGAGGAACAGTATACGGGCAAGAGCGTTTCCTTTACGGACGTCAAGAAGAAAGACTGGTTTAAGAAAGCGGTGGACTGGGCGGCAGCCAATAAGATCGTCCGCGGTGTGGGGAAAAAGGAATTCCACCCGCAGGATGCCATCACCCGTGAGCAGCTGGCTCTGATGATCAAAAACTATGCCAAATATAAAAAATACATCCGGGAAGAGGATACCACAGGCGTGACGGTCCTGGATCAGTTCTCGGACCGGGACAATGTATCCTCCTGGGCGAAGAAAGCCCTTGCCTGGGCCGTGAAAGAACATCTGATCGGCGGATATACCGACGGGACGATCCTTCCCAAGGAGACCACCAACCGGGCGGAAGTATCCGTGGTCATCGCCAAGTTCTGCGATGTGTTTCAGAATCCCGGGAGCGTGGACTGGGCCATGGTGCGGTCCATCAACCACATGGGATTCAACCTCACCACTCCGGAAAACACGGAATGGTCCTTCGATGCGGCCAAATACAACGGATTCAACTATGTGGAGACGGATGTGCGTCTGACCAAGGACCGGGTACCGGTGCTGCTTCACGATGCCACCATCAACCGTACCGCACGCACGGCGGACGGCTCGAAACTGCAGGGGAACGTCTATCTGTCCAGCCTGACCTTCGATGAGGTGCGGAAATACGATTTCGGCATTTTCTTCAATGAGAAGTACAAGGGAACGAAGATCCCCTCGCTGGAGGAGTTCATTGCCCAGTGCCGGAAACTGGGACTGCATCCCTATCTGGAACTGAAATCGGATGTGGGTTATACCGAGCAGGACATCAAGAAGATCGTCAGTATCGTTCAGAAGTATAAATGGCAGTACAACACCACATGGATCAGCTACAGCGACTATCTTCTGAAAATGGTGCGGGAGCTCCTGCCGGAAGCGCGGCTGGGCGTGGTGTGCAACTACGTGGCACCTTCCGTGATCCCGGCGGCGAGGGAACTGCAGAACGGCAAGAACACGGTGTTCATCGATTCCCTGAAATTCGATCCCGATTCCATTGAGCTGTGCCGGAAAAACGACTTTCCCATGGAGATCTGGGTGGTGGACGATGAGGATAAGATCCTGAACGTTGACCGCTATATCTCCGGCGTCACCAGCAACCGCTACTCGGCATCCGCACTGTTGAACAAACATCGGATGGAAAACTGAAAAAGGAAAAATGAAAGACAGCTCTGATCGTTGGGATCAGAGCTGTCATTTTGTCGATTTAAAATATCCGGTTACTGGACCTTTACGGAAAGGTTCGTCACGAAGGTCTTGCCGTTGCTGGTGACCTGATACTGAACCACATACCGGCCGGGCTTCTCGGTGTTGACCTTGCCCTTGTAGGTCACGCTGCCCATGAGGTTGTTGTGGTTCTCATCGGTGGCGTGCAGCACGTAGCTGTCGGGATCGAACTTGGCTCCCACGGCCAGCTTCTCGCTGTACTTGGTGAGAACGATCACCGGCCCGGTGGGCGTCAGGTTGAAGGAAGTGTCGATCTTGGCCCGCTCGCTGCTGGCATCCTCCACGATGAAGGTGGCATAGAAGCGGAGCATCTGATTGGGATCGGCGCTGTAAATACCCTTGATGTCCTCGGAGATGTCCTTTCCGTTGGCATCCAGTGCCTGCAGAGCACCGGACTCCACATACACCTGAGCCAGATGATCCAGATCATCCTGTGTGACGGTGGGGACCTTGTCCTCATTATAGATGAGAGAAGGGCCTCCCTTGGACTGCTCCGCCTTCACCGTGGGCTTCGGGGTGGCAGCCGCTTCCGCCGTTTCCGCAGGTTCTGCGCTGGCTTCCGGATTCTCCGACGGAGTATCCCCGTCCAGCTCCTCCTGGATCTCCGGAGCTTCCGCGGTGACGCCTTCCGAGGTGGCAGGCTCCGTTTCCTCCGGAGTCGGTTCCGGAGTGGCTACGGATTCTCCTTCATATAATTCCATGGCATCTGTGGTCTCCCGCTCCTGTTTGGAAGTCGTGGTTCCGTTCTGACGAAGGACGATCAGGATTCCGATATTGACAAGAGACAACACCACAAGAAAGAGCGCGATGGCTTTTCCACTGATTCTGCCGTTATTGTTTCTCATGAATGTAATACCTTTCTCTGAAGTTCTTACTTATATTACAATGTACTATATTAACAAAAATGATTCCGACTATCAAGCCGAAACCATATTTTGACGAGCGGATATTCTCAATGTTTTGGATTTGTTCATAATATGTTCGCACAACGTTCCTTGAAAAGGGCGGGGACGGGAAGTATAATGTGGCTCTCGAAAGAAAATGTCAGAAAGGAGGTCCGCTTTTCGTGAAACGTTTTGTGTTTCTGACCCTGACGCTGCTGTGGATGGCGTTCATTTTCGGAATGTCCGCGCAGCAGGGAGAACAGTCCGGGGAACTGAGCAATAAGGTGTGCAAGGCCATCTGCTATGTCGTGGTAGACGGATACGGAGAGATGGACTCCTGGACACAGCAGCAGTATATCGACCGCCTGTCCTATCCGGTACGGAAGGGCGCCCACATGACGGAGTACGCCGTGCTGGGGATATTCCTGATGGAGACCACCTACAGCTTCCGGTTCGACAAGCTCCGGAAGAAAAAGGGGAAACGCCGGAAGGGATTCTTCGGCCAGCTGTTCTGGAGCTTCAATATCGGGGCGCTGTATGCCTGTACCGATGAGTACCACCAGCTGTACGTGGCAAACCGCGCCGGCCAGCCCCGGGATGTCCTCTTTGATATCGCCGGACTGTGCGCGGGACTGATGGTCGCCTACATCATTCAGAAGATCCGTGTCGGGCGGATCTGGCGCAGACCGGACTTTGATCCCGTAAAATATGAGAATTTTGCGTATGATTACGGAATTCCGATGCGAAAATACAAAGAATAGTGTATAATAATACATTATTTAAGAAATAAGCCCGATGAAAGAGAGTAAAACAGGAAATGAGAAAAGGAATTCGCGTTCTGCTGTGGATCCTGGCACTGCTGGCTCTTGCCATGTGTGTCCTGGCCGCGGTGTCCCGTCTGGGATATCACCGTTCCGTGGCTGCCACATTGACGGAATGGAATCTTCGGCGCACGGAGGTGCGCAGTCTGTATGAGACGAAAGAGAGTGCCGAAAAGTACATGAAGGAAGTGGAGGACGCCAAGCCCAACGCGGAGTATGAGATCCCCGTGGCGGCGAAGCTCACCGTCTCCCAGCGGGAGATGATGGTAGGCGAGACCAAGGTGTTTTTCCTGAACGACACCGGTCACAACGAAAAGGCCATTCTGTACATTCCCGGCGGCGGATACATCAACCAGCCGACCATTCGGCACTGGAAATTTGCCGAGACTCTGGCTCTGACCAACGATGCCGAGGTCATCGTGGCCATCTATCCGAAGCTTCCGAAGTTCACCTTTGAGAAGGCCTATGAGGATCTGGAGAAGATCATCCCCATGATCACCCTGGGATTCGGATGGGACAACGTGACGATCCTGGGAGATTCCTCCGGCGGCGGTCTGGCACTGGGCTTCTGTGAGTATCTGTCCTACACCGGACAGCGGCAGCCCGGCAATCTGATCCTGATCTCCCCCTGGGTAGACGCCACCATGGAAAATCCCCACATTTCGGAATACGTGAAAGTGGATCCCATGCTGGCTCCGGAAGGACTGAAGGTGCTGGCCAAGGCATGGGCAGGGGACGAGGAAACGAAGTTCTATAAGATCAGTCCCATCAATGGGGAGATGAACGGTCTGGAGAACGTGACCGTATTCTCCGGTACGAGAGAGATCTTCTATCCCGATGAGCGGATCCTTTGTCAGAAACTGCAGAGCTCCGGCGTGAATGTGCGGTTCTTCATCGGAAACGGTCTGAACCACGACTATCCCATGCACAATACCCCGGAAGGGAAGAATGCAGTCCAGCTGATCATGGATATCATCGGCGGCAAGGCAGAGGAAGGGGAAGGCTCTTCTTCCGATGCATAAACACATCAAATCTTTATCTGAGATAAACCATCACTACTGACACAAACCAACCAGAAGGGAGCGGTGTCTATGTTCTGTCCGAAATGCGGAAAGCGGATCAGCGATGATTCCGAATACTGCCCGTTTTGCGGAGCAGAGATCTTCGAGGAAGAACGGCCCACACGGCCGGAAGTCGATCAGTATTATAACGACCCCCCATACGACGAAGTACCCGAGGAGGAACTGACCCAGGAATATGATGAGTACGGCAATCCCATCCGGTATGAGGATGACGGCTATCGTCCCGGAGCAGCTCCGTACGGATACGGTGCCCGTCCCGGCGACATCAACGGCTACGCGCCCACCGGAGGCCACTCCGGATATTCCCGGGATGACGAGGACGACGATGAGGAATACGGGGAGACCCTGCCGAAACCGGAGGATAACAAGCCCAAGGGAACTCTCATCGCCCTGATCCTGGGCGTGGCCTGCGCCATCGCCCTCATCGTGATCATGGCCGTGAGCTTCAGTCACCGGGACAGGTCGCCGGCACAGACGCCGACCCCCACCCCGACGGAAACGGCAACGCCGACGCCCACTCCCACCCCGACACCCACTCCGTACAAATCCATGTATGTCGTGAATACCGGTGCCTTTGCGGACATGCACGCCAGCCCGGATGATTCCTCGTCCGTTCTGACCCAGATCACCCTGGGGACGGAAGTCAACTATATCGAGGACGCGGCCAACGGCTATGCCAAGATCAACTACAAGTATCAGGACGGCTATATCAAGAAGAGCTATCTGACGGAGTCCAAACCCTCCGATGAGGCCATCGCCAAGATGAAGGTGCTCTACTGTACGGATCAGCAGCTCATCTCCGATGCGCAGGGAGCTGCCGAGGACAAGTTTAATTACATGTACAAGTTCTCGGTGGGTGCCGCCTACGGCGCGGATTATTCCGTGGATCCTTCCTTTGATGAGGACGGCAACGTATGGTTCCCCGTCGAAGACGGCAATATCAAATCTCTGGCGGATCTGAAGGAGGACTACAAGTCCAAGACCGGTTCCTCCAACATCCCCTCCGGCGCACTGGGTCATTATAAGGAAATGAATGACACGGTATACACCAACTGTGAGGATGTGGAGACCGTGGGCAATGCCTCCATCAAGGTGACCGGCGTGTCCAGCCGCACGGAATCCCAGGCAGTCTGCAACGCGGAAGTGACCCATAAGGATTCGGACGGAGACACCGTGACGGATCCCGCAACGGTGATCATGGTTCCAGGTTCTTCCAAATGGAATCTTTCCGCCATACAGTACAGCGGATTCTGAGTCCGGAAGGCTAAATTATTACAAAAGAGCAACAGAAACCCGGGGAAAATACCGTTCCCCGGGTTTCATCATGGGGGAAAAAGCAGGTTATGTTACCTAAAATCCGGGAAAATGTGCTCCCGGATTTTGTGACAGCTACAAAAAAAGAACAAAAAGTATCGCTCCGTTTTTGACAATAACGGCTTCCTATGTTACAATTTGCCGCATAATGTTGACATAATAAGTCCATTTTCTGACAAGAACGACATTCCAGAAAATCCGGATCGTACGCATCGACAGGCCTGCGTGCCAGTCTGCGGGATCCTCACAGGGGAGAGAAGCTACAGAAGGAACTGTGAAAAGGAAAATTTGGAGGTTACAGTTTGCAGTTAAAAAAAGACGTAAAAACAACATATCGAAAAACACTGATATTATTGCTGGTCCTGTCGCTGACGGTGGCACTGCTCACTCCGGTATTCGCGGAGGAAGCGGAACCGGAAGAGGCCGCCCGGCAGACGGAGACCACCGAAGAGGAAGCAAAGACGGAAGAGGCTCCCGTGTCCGATGTGGAGGATGACGCAGTCTCCCGGGCGATCCGGGACTATGTCACCAGCCTCGGCGGCACGCATCCCACCCCGTATGTCAAGGGCGGAATGGCCATGGCATGGGGCTGCTGTGCATTCGTCAATCTGGTCTGGCTCCGCGTATTCGGAAAAGACACCTACGATGCGAAACCGGAAGCGGTAGAATCCGGCGGCGCAGTTTCCGATGTCGCCTCCTGGCTCACCGCCAACGGCGCGAAGAACGGAGACATCGTGTGGGCACACAACGGATTCATGACCCACTACATCATTATCCATGACTGGGATGAAAACGGTATGTGGATTTCCGACGGCTGCATGGCCGGGATCGTGTCCCACAACTATGAATATGTCAGCTACAATTACTACCCCGGATTCTTCAGCGGTGCCTGCGCACTGACGCTGTACCGTCTGCCGGAGGACATGCGTTCCAAGGTGGAGCCGGAGATCCCGGAAGATTTTGAAGAAGACAAGTGGTCCTCGGAACCCATCCTCACCGCCATGGACCAGGGGATCATGCAGACCAACGATGAGGGCAATTTCCTGCCCAACCGTTACGTCAGCCGTGCCATGCTGGTGGAGATCCTCTACTGCATGGAGGGATGCCCCTCCGTGACCGGCCGTGCCTTCAAGGACGTTCCCGGTGATGCCTGGTATGCCAAAGCGGTCCTGTGGGCTGCCTGCAACAACATCATCAGCGGTGACGATATCAATACGTTCTCACCGGACAAGGCGCTGTCCCGCCAGGATCTTTACGGAGTGCTGTACAATTACGCACGCTACCGCAATGTGCTGCCGGGCAATGCCGTGGAGCTGGACGGATTCCTCGATGTGGGGAACGTTCCCTACTATGACATCTACCCGCTGCAGTGGGCCGTTGGAAACGGACTTCTGGGTGGAGACGGCGGACGTCTGTATCCCAATTCCTTCACCACCCGGGCACAGGTTGCCCAGATCATGACGGCCTTTAAGGAAAAAGCAGGCCTTTAATCGGTAAAAAAATCTGCGAAACACGGAAGCATCTGTGTTTCGCAGGTTTTCTCTTTGAGGGGGAAGCCTGTGAATTAATTCTCAGACTCCTTCAAAAAATGGAACGGCCGCGGAAAAAGACAGCAAAAAGCACAGTTTTTCAGAAATCCACCGTGGTTTGCCTCTGTTTTTTTGTGCAGGATGAATCTTTAAAAATGCCCCCTGTCATGGCATAATAAATAGCCGTGGAAGGATCCGACGGATCCGGGAAAACCCAATTCCGTTAAAAGGAAAGGACGTGAACTGCAGCATCGGAAGGTGCGGCAGTACTCTATGACCAATAACGTGATGAATCAAGATTTCAGATATATAACAGACAGCGAATCGGTACGCAGCCGGAAGCTGAGACGGCTTCAGAAGGACATCGTACGGATCATTGACGAGAATGAAGAGATCGGGGAAGAGTTCTATGATCTTCTCTGGGAGACCATCTGCGCATTTCAGAATGTGCCGTTCTACAGCAGCGGATCGGAAGAGTATACCTATTCCGTCCATGACGATGAGATGGAACTGATCGGTCTCAACAAGGTGTTCTGCCGCAACGCGGTGAACTATTTCGCCGGCAAGGCTCTTTTCCTGCGTCAGCACCAGAGTCATGTGGATCGCCCGGAACGTCTGGGAACCATCGGAGCGGCGTATATCTATCCTCTGTTTGAGAAACTGGGGATCTGCTCCGAGACCACCAGTGCCGAGCCCGTTTTCATCGGGTGCCGGGCATCGGTGTAAATAAGAAATGGCATACCGAAGATCCGCATGGATTTTCGGTATTTTTTTATGAAGGGGGGAAACGAAGATGACTGCATTTCAGGGACCGGCTGCCCACCAGTGGTATTCCGCGGCATGGAAGCTCCGCATGGAACTTGCCGGCGCGGACGAAAGCCCCGTATGGCGGGAAGTGCTGGTGCCGGAATCCATGCCCCTTCGCATCCTCCGCTATGTGATCGATCAGCTGTTTTCTCTCACGCCGACGGCGGAGTATCAGTTTTCTCTTCCGGAGGAGGAATTCCTCCGCCAGACGGACGACCGCTTCACGGAGTACTGCCGGCTGTGCGGAGCCCGGTTCCGTTTTCCCACGATCCGGGATGAGGAGAGCTGCTGCGGCGAAGGGGAAGAGGATCCGGAAGGATGGCTGCGCAGGCGGTACCGGGGATCCTATACCTATCACGGAAACGCCGATCATCTCGTGGAAAACCAGCAGGCGGTACGGAATTTTCTCATGGTCTTCACCGGACTGAGAGAATCACCGGTAATCGATCTCAACGAGTACCGCCGGGGAGAAGTGAAAGTGGAAAAAACGAAGCGGGCTCCGGCAGCCTCCCTCAGCATGCGGGAAGTGCTGGAGGCCGGGCTGTTCAAGACGCATCCCAACCAGGTGCTGGAACGGCTCCGCATCCCGGAGGTGCTGCTTCTGGACCGGAAAAAAGTCCCCGCACCGAATCTGCCGGAACCGGAGGAGTTCTATCCGGAACATCTCTGGGGTGGATACTTCGACCGCTGCTTTGCACGGCTGGAGCGGATCCACCAGCGCAGCATGGAGGCGGTGCGCATTTATCATGAACTCATGGACCGGCATGTCCGGCTGGATGAGGAGATGGACGAAGAAACGGAGATCCTGGTATCCCGGTGGGCAGACGCCCAGCAGGAGGCCAGACAGTCCTATGAGCGGCTGGTACGGGAGACGATGCCGGAACCGGAGCCCTTCGCTTCGGAACTGTGGTACCGCCGGCCGGCGGACGGGATCACCATCCGCATCACGCCTGCAGACCGATATGTCCTGAAGGATGAGGAATCCGTGGAAGGTGCCAGGGAGACTCTGCCGGATGCCGCCACGGCTCATTTCGTGCGCCTGTGCGTCGTCAAACGGGAACCGGTGTGCTGCGGCGGATCGGGGACTTTGGAGGACCCCGGCGCCCGTCTGAACTGGACGGATCTTCTATGATGCTTTCAATAACAGAGCCCCCTGCCATCGGGCAGGGGGCTCTTCGTTCTCAGGGTGGTTCAGCCGTTTTCCGGCAGGTTCTTGTTCCAGTAGATCCATGCGACCTGGGCCATGACGGCGTCGTGGAACAGTCCGTCTTCATCCAGAAAGTCCGGGATGGCACGCAGTAAACGTGCCTTGACGAATTCCGGATCCGTATCCGGAAACTCATAGCGGGAGAGGATGTATCGGATCTCTTCCTCCGGTGACCGCAGATCCTCCCATGGATAGGGCACATATTTCACCATGGGCAGATATCCGGCCCGTGAGACACACTGGATCATGTTGGCGACATCATCGCTGATCCGCTCCATGATGGGTTCCGGTGTGACTCCGGCGGATTTCATCAGCGCATCCCGGGCAGCGGGATTGAATTTGGAGAATCGGCTGACAAAACACCAGGCGTTGGAGATATCCGTCATCTTCTTGACGGATTCGAAATCGTGGATCGCGGGACTGACGGTGGACATGGACAGGTGATAGCCCAGTCCGAGCATGGGGTCGTCCAGCTGGATATCATCAAAATCTCTGGTGTGGACCTCCCAGCATTCGTCGGAGATCTGTTCCAGATTGGCTTCCGCCTGTTCCGTCATCTTGGGAGCGATATCCATCAGGGTGATCTCGCAGCCCTGCCGCAGCAGTTCCGCGCCGTATTTTCCCACGCCGCAGCCGATGTCGATGACCTTGGCGCCGGGAAATACCATGTTGTTCTCGTTGAGAAAGTTCAGCAGCTGTTTATCGTATTGATTCAGACCGCGGCAATAGGAATCCTGAAAGGATCCTGCGGCTCCGTTCCAGTGTTCGGTGTTGTTCACAGAAAAAACCTCCATTATTCGTCCGTGGTTGACGTAATGTCTTTTTTCCTGTTTCCATTATACCATAAATAAACACAGCGGACGGGGGAATAATCACCAATAATAAGGGGAAAAACTATACATATTGTTGATTCGGAACCGCGCCATCCCGGGGGTGTGGTTGACGTAATATGGCGAAATTATTATAATAGAATGAATCCCTATGTAAAATCACAGTGGAGGAATCGATGTGAATACGATGAAAAAACGCATCCGGATACTGACGGTCACAGCGGCGGTCCTCGCCATGCTGTGCTCCCCGGTCCTGGGCGCGTATGAAAATACACACCGAAACACCGGCAATCAGAACGAGGACATCCTGAAGGTCTCCCTGACACAGCTGGGGTATACCGAAGGCACCAACAACCTGACGAAATTCGGTCAGTGGTACGCCAAGGTCCTGGATGCCCGAAGGGAGAGCAGTGCCGGGTTTGCCAACGGCGCATGGTGTGCCATGTATACTTCCTGGTGCGCCAATCAGGCGGGGATCAAGGAGTCCACGATCCCGTACTATGCGCTGGTGGCCGACGGCGTGGATAAGTTCAAAAAGATGAATCTCTACAAAAAGGCATCGGAATACACGCCGAAACCGGGGGATCTGGTGTTCTTTGACTGGAACGTCAACAACTACGCCGATCACACCGGTATCGTCATGATGACGGAAGACGGCATGCTCTACAGCATCGAGGGAAACACCTCGCCCAACCGTCTGGACGGCCAGCCCGATCCCTCTTCCGGTACCGCACCGGACTTCTGCCTGATACGGCAGAGAAAACTGAATGACCGCTATATCATGGGATACGCAACGCCCAGGTATACCGGAGGAAGCTTTGCCAAGACCCAGTACGACGGATATATCGATCTGGAGGCCTCGCAGAAACCGGCGGCAGTGTGCGCCCTTCGGGACGGCGTGATGGATGCCACCAGCTCCCATACCTTCGGACCTTATTACGGCATGACACGGGGAGAATTTGCCGACTACCTGTGCCGCGTCTTTGATCTGACGGCGGATATCTCCGGGACCGCGGCGTTTACCGATGTTCCGAAGACCCACGAATACTACCGGCAGGTCACGATACTGAAAAAACTGGGACTGACCTCCGGGGTGGGAAACAATGCCTACAAGCCCGATGTTTATCTGACGGTGACGGAAGGAAAATTCATGGTCCAGGCCGCATGCAGGTATGTGGGTCTGGAGATGCCGAAGTACAGTTACACCGGCGATCCGGACGGAAAGTATCTGCGGCGGTTCGAGATCGCGGAACTCTACACGGATCTGGGTGCGGGCAGTGTCTCACTGGCCACTGCGGAGAAGCTCTCCATCACGGATACCGCAAAGATCCTCCATGAAGTGCCGGGCATCGCCCTGCGGGGAGACGCGTATATCCGTCTGTCCGACTGGAACGAGCTGCTGACAGGCACCGAACTGGAGAGCCGCACGGCATCCGGCGGAAAGCCCGGCACCAGCACCAGATGGGTGCAGGAGGGAACGTACGAGGTGGCCGGTATGGGCACGATGACGGCCCGTCAGATCACCTATCAGGAGGAAGCCTATTTCAACCTTGCGGATCTGGCATCCGCACTGGGACTTCAGGCCGCGGGCGGATCGGATATCCACTTCACTCTGCTGAAGGGGAATGTGGCCATCGCGGACAACGTCCGCATCGCCGCCCTCCATGATTATTCCGCACAGCTCAAGGAAGAACAGCTTTATGCCCGTGGAAGCTACTCCGTGACGGCCACCATCGCATCGGATCAGAAGAAGGTCCTGGT
>JAEIGA010012708.1_pt1 | contig 12791 bp, 7 predicted proteins | sample 9270691 | NCBI WGS metagenome assembly JAEIGA01 (sample SAMN17057246, study PRJNA624740) | gut metagenome | biome: biome; isolation source: fecal sample | host: Bos grunniens | place: China: Xizang | collected 2019 | reverse complement strand
TGCCACGACTTCTACTATAAGGCACACCCCGAACTTACATACGAGGAGCGTACAAAGCTCAATTATGACCACCCTGATGCTTTCGATACTTGGCTTATGGTCGAGCATATCAAGGCGTTGAAGGAGGGAAAAAATGTGGAGTGCCCGACCTACTCGTTTGTTGAGCATAATCGAGCAGAACAGACCTTGCATGTTGAGCCTTCGAAGGTGATAATTGTTGATGGCATTCTCATTTTTGAAAATGAAGAGTTGCGCAACATTATGGATATAAAGGTGTTTGTGGATACCGATGCCGATGTTCGCTTGGCGCGTCGCATTTTGCGCGATGTGCGTGAGCGTGGTCGCTCTATGGAGTCGGTTATTTCGCAATATACTACAACAGTGAAGCCTATGCACGAACAGTTTGTCGAGCCTTCGAAGCGCTATGCAGATGTTATAATCCCAGAGGGTGGGTTTAACTCGGTGGCAGTTTCGATGTTGATTCAGAATATTCGCTCGATTGTGGAGAAATAGCGTAGCGGGTTAATGGAATAACGAAATAGAGATGCTTGTTGGCATCTCTATTTTTTGTTGCAGATTGTTTGATAATCGCAATATTTGCACGCTGAGCTATCCTCACACTGCATAAACGGAATGGAGCGGTTAAACATCTCTTTCAAAGTGCTTTTTACCTCATTTTCGAACTCCGTAGCGACCTCTGAATAACTTTCGAGTGTTCGGCTTTTACGCTCTATGGTTTCGATAAACTTTGGCGAGTACTCTTTGCGTACCATTGAGCCTACATAATACAACTCGGGGCGAACATCGCGACCTCGCTCGTGTGATAGCATCATCGAATATAACAGCGTGTTTATGATGTTTGACTCTCGCTTTGTCGCTATGGGCTCGCCATGGAATAGCGAGTCAATGCCACTGTAATTAAGTCGAGGTTTGCCTGTCTTGTAATCAATTACACGCAATAATCCATTGTTGAGCGAGTCTATACGGTCGGCACGACCTGCCAAATGTATATCAAACTTCTCCTCACCAACCTCTATTGGTAGCGTGACTTTTACATCACTCTCGGTTTCGGCCACAACAAACTCGTTGTTGCGAATGTCGTAGTTGAGCAGGTTGTTGCCAAGATATTCGCGGACAATGTTGCGAATAATAAGCAACTCTCCACTAAACTCGTGTCGCAAGATACCATCGTCGTCGCCAAAATATACCTTTGCAATGGCCTTATCTACGCATTTGTCAATCTCGTCCTGTTTGCGCAACTCTGTAAGGCGCAAGTCTGGTGCAGTATCTCCCTTAATCTGCGAATAGAGCAAATCGGCAGCTTCGTGGAAGATATTTCCGAAGGTCATATTATCGACAGACTCCTCCAATTCGTCCTCTGGGCGTAAGCGTTCTACAACATTGAAATAGAATTTCAATGGACACTTTACATAGGTTGAAAAGGCCGTTGGAGATAGCGCCTTGTCGCGAGTAAATCGCAACAACTTATCAAAAATCTCATCGCTCTTATCTACGACAATGTCGCTGCTATCCGATAACGACACCTCTACACCTACATTCGAGCGATTTATCTTAAAATCTGTTTCGTACTCTAATTGTCGAATATAGCGACTCGGCTCTCCGGTGCTCTTATCGTCTGCTGCCGACGAATAGAGCATATATAGATTCTCGGCACGCTCTATCAGGCGATAGAAGTAGTAGGCGTAGACTCCTTCGTGATGTTCGGCCGTCGGAATGTTAAATCCGTATCGCAGACTATAAGGTATAAAAGATTTGTCAGTAGCCTTGTTGCCCGGGAAGTTGTTGTCGGTCATTGAGAGCAAGATGACATTCTTGAAATCGAGATTACGAGTTTCGAGAATACCCATAATCTGCAAACCCTCCAATGGCTCGCCCGTAAATGGTACTCGCTCTGCCTGTAAATGACGGCGTATTAAGGAGTGTTGAATTTTATTAGGTATCTCAACATTGCACTGCTCTACTATGTTTTGTAGTTTTGTAATCGCATCGGAGATTATAGCCAAGAAGTCGGCGCGAAAGGCTCCTTCGGAACTCTTGACTTCCGAGAATAAAGAGATTGCATCTATAACCTCTAAAATATACTCTGTTAGAGCGCTCCAACCCTCTACTTTGCGGAAAATTTTTTGTAGTAGAGGCGTTGTCGCAATATTTGATTGAGGTACCTGAAAGAGTCGATGCTTTACTATCTCAGCCCGAAGTTCAGCATATTGCGAGTGAGAACTATCGTTGATATATGGGTGAGTAAGTAGGCCTTCAACATCAATATAGTAGAATGTAACCTCTCCCGATTTAGCATTTTGAGCATGCTTCTGCAACTCCAAAAGACGCTCTACGAACGAGTATGCCAAAGTGTTACGAAGTGGGTATCCCATCGTAACATTTATCGCGGGAACTTCCTCTATTTTGCCATTTTTCTCTTTGTGTGCAACTTTGAATTTCTCGGGTAGCGCGTAGAGCAATGGCATCAATAGGTTCTCGTCTGTAAGCACAATGGCCGTGCTCTTGTCGAGTACTCCTTTGTTTTGGGAGGCAATCTTCTCCAAGATGTCGATAACGCATTGACATTGAGCTACATTTGAAGATGTAGAAGTGATATTTACAGATGCGATATTCTTGAAATTATCGTGCGAAATACCTTCTTCTTCGGGGAATAAGTCTATGTTATCGCGGATAAATAGTCCAGCCTCCTGGAATTTGTTATCTGTGTAGTAGTTGTCGTAATCCCAGTAAAACTCGGCACAACCACTGAGTTGCATCTGCTGCAAAAGTGCTTGTTCGCACTTGGATAGAGCGTTGAAGCCTACAAAAACATAGCGCTTCTCGCTTGATAGCGCTGCCTTGCCTTGTTTCAGATGCTCAATAGCTTCTCGGTATATCATACCGGTGTAGCCTATGCCCAATGTGCGAAGGTGAGAGGTGTACTCCTGGTATATGGCACCTAACGAATGCCATACTTTTAAAAATATACTCTTTGCCTTCGATACCTCGATTACCCCACTGTTGTCGCCTGTCAGAGTGCGCCAAAAGCGATTTATAAGCTCGATTTGCTCGGCGGAAAGATAGCTCATATCAGACTCCAACTCCTTCAAATCCTTGATGTTGGAGAAGAGTTGTGATGCATCGACCATATATTTGTCTATCATGTCGAAGTCGGAAATCAGCATCTCGCCCCAATGGTAGAATTTGTCAAAATCTTCGTTGTGGTATTTAGAGTATATTGTGTGCAATTCCGATATAAGACGAAGTCTATCCGCTTTGCGTAGTTCGGATAGTTGGCTCATCAAATCGTTTATTGATAGGTAGTTGGGCTCCCATAGTGGTCGTGAAGCAATCTTGGAAATTGCCTCGGCAAGGAATAGTCTGGATCGCTTAGAGGGCAGGACAATGTTTAGCGACGATATGTCGTCGCCATACTTTTCGTAGAGTCGAAGTGCAACCTCCTCAATAAAGGTAGCCATAGTTTTATTCCTCCCAACTGTGAGTGGTTAGTTGTTGTTGACAATCTCGCCACCAAAGACAAGTGAGTGGTCGCGAAGAATCTTAGGGTAGCCTTTGTAGAACAATTTTGCACCGGTTGATGTGGTTACCTCTAACCTCTCCGATACCATAATTCTAACCTCTGCCGAATGAGAGGTATCTACAATGGTTGATACGGTTGATAGCTCGCTGCAATTAACTTTTGCAGTTGAAACACGCATTGTTAGGTATTTTGTCGAGCCATTGATTGTAAGGCGGCTGGTACCTGTGCATTCGACCGCCAAGTCAAATACTTCTGCTTCAAGCGAAACGGTTGCACCGCCCGATACCGCAATATCGAACATATCTCCCTTAATACAATCCTCGAATTGAGCCTTTGCGTGTGCAATCTTGACATCTCGCAAAGTGTTGTAGTATATGGTGATGTCGGTTGTAGATGTCCTTTTGGGGTCGCTCTTCTCGCTAATGTTGAGAGTGCCGTTTCTGTCAACTTCAAATTTGAATTTAGAGGTGATATTTCCCTTTGTGTCGTGAATTATGCGTATATCCTCGGTATTATTCACACTCTTTAATACAACATTCATCGGACCGTTGATCTTAATGTTGTGGAATGGAGTCAACCAATCGGTTTTAGGCATAGATACAATCTGCTCGGTTGTTGTGGCAGTTGGATTAGTCACTGCGTTTGCCTCTTGTGCGAAGAGGTGAGTCGCAGAGGCGAGAAATATTATGAATAAAAGGATAAATCGCTTCATGTTATATATAATTAGGTATGCAAGTTACAACTTTTTTCGAGAATAACCAATTTTTTCATCTTTATTTAGTAACTTTACAAAAAAATTAGAGTAAATGGAGAGTTCAGCTACGCAAAAACGCGCTGTGATAGTACCTGCAAGTGCCGGTTCGGGCAAGACATATCGTATTGCACACGAGTATATATACGATGTGTTGCGTAACCGTTTCGACGAGGAACCATATTTTGATAAATCGTTTTACAAACGCATACTTGCCGTAACATTTACTAACAAGGCTACCGAGGAGATGAAATCGCGTATATTGAAAGAGATTCATCTGCTCGCTTCGGGGCAAAAGAGCGATCATTTGGCAGAACTTATAAAAGAGACTTCGCTCGACGAAGCAACATTACGAAAGCGTGCAAAAATCGTGCGTTCGCTTATTCTCCACGACTATTCCCACTTCACGGTGCTTACTAATGATACCTTCTTTCAGCGTATTCTGCGTGCATTTGTGCGAGAGTTGGGTATAGATATGAACTTTACCACCGAACTCGATACTGCTCCAATAGTAACAAAGAGCGTTGAAGCCCTTATTGAGAATATTACAAAGAATAAGGAGTTGCGTAGTTGGTTGGAGGAGCTTACAGCAGAGCGTATAAGTGATGGCGAAAGATGGGATATTCGTGGTGCAATAACAGCTCTAAATGGCGAACTTTTCAAGGAGTCAACTCGCGAAATTATAGAAAAAAGCGGAGATAAAGAGTCTTTGAATCAGGCTATTAAGCGATTCTCTGCCGTTGTTGATAAGGGTAAAAAGAGTCTTATGGCTAAGGGAGAACAAGCCCTTAATCTTATCTCGACACGAGGATATTCACACGATAGTTTTAAGTTGGGATTTACCAAGATATTCGATAAAGTCGCAGATGGTACTCTTGACAAAATATCTGACGCAACACTACGCCATCTCACCGATACGCCCGAGGAGTGGTTTAATAAGGGTAAGGCAACTCCCGAACTCATCGTGCTTGCTAAGGAGTTGCAAACTCTCTTTGTCGATATATACAACGACTACCTCGATCTGAGAACTCTCGAAAATACACACCGCATTCTCGCTCGTAACTACCGAGGCTTTGCTCTGTTGCGTGATTTGCAAAAGAATGTGGAAGAGATTTGTCGAGAGGAGAACTCTATGCTCCTCTCCGAAACCAAGCACGCCATATCGGGTTTTATATCGAATACGGAGGCTCCATTCATATATGAAAAGGTCGGAAATTACTTCGATAAATTTATGATTGATGAGTTCCAGGATACATCGTTCAAAGAGTGGCAAAATTTCTTGCCATTGCTGCATAATGCGATGGCTCAATCCTCTGATACTTCGGTACTTGTCGTAGGTGATGTGAAGCAATCTATATATCGTTGGCGCGGAGGTGATTGGCGCATTCTGGGCGGGGAGGTAGAGAGCAAACTTGTAGACTGTGAGAAGGTTCCGTTGAAGAATAATTGGCGAAGTTTGCCGAACATTGTGGAGTTTAATAACTCGCTCTTTGCGTCGGTAGTAGAACGCGAAAACGAAAAATTAAATAGTCGCCTTGATGAGGCAGGAGTGGCTAATCGCATATCGGCGGAGTGTCGTTCCGAACTGTATGATACTTTGAAAAAAGCCTATGCCGAGCATACACAAATATCGCGTCGCAAACATACCCTTGATGGATATGTCTCCATCGTGGCACCAACAGAGGAGGCTGGTGCCGAACTCGTTGGCGAGAGTGGTATGCCACTCTATGTAGAGCGAATAAAAAGTATCTTGGAACGGGGCTTTTTGCCGCGTGATATAACTATCTTGGTCCGTAAAAACAGTGAGGGAATGGCTATCGCGGAGGAACTACTCTACTATCGCGATATGTTCCCGGAGAGTTTATGGTTCGATATTACGACTGAGGAGGCACTTAGTCTTGCCGTATCACCTGCTGTGAAGCTGATTATTGCGGTGATGCGCCTTGCAATAAACCGTAATGATGTGACATCGTTGGTACAATACAACCATCTTCACAAAAACAATCTCTTCGGAGCGGAGCTGAGTGATGAGGAGTCTAAATTTCTCGATTCAATTCGAATGATGTCGCCAGAGGAGGCGTTCAATCATATTACAATCCGTTATGCGGACGATTTGGAAGGACAGTCAGCCTATGTCTTGGCACTGCACGAACATATTTCCCGTTTTTCGGTGGGCAAAATTGCCGATATTGCCCTGTTTGATAAGTGGTGGCGAGAGAAGGGCGACAGCTTGTCGGTGCGCGTTGAGCGTAGTGAACGAGCAATCGAAATCCTCACCATACACAAGGCGAAAGGCTTGGAGAATAAGGTCGTGGTGATACCGCGTTGTTCCTGGTCGTTGGAGCCTATTGATTCGAGCGGTTATGTGTCGAATATTGTCTGGTCAAAGGCGGCACCAAATGAACACCTTGATGATATTGGACTATTTCCGGTATCGTTTAATCGTTCGGTTGGAGAGTCGTTGTTTGCCGATGGATACTTCCGTGAGGTGATTTATACTTGTGTTGATGCACTGAATATGCTCTATGTGGCAACTACACGCGCCAAAGAGCAGTTGCATATATTTCTGCCGAATAAGAAGCGTGGAAATACCATTGACTCTATGCTGTTGGATCTCTACTCCAATCGTATGCAAAAACAAAAAGTGTGTCGCCAATACGAAATCGGACTATTTGATGGCCCAGAACCCGAGGAGGCCGATAAGAATGTAGAAGATGCAACCACTGTGATAAAGCGATATAGCGTGTCGCCGGTAGATGTGAAATTGTGCACTTCGGTTTCGCGATACTTCTCAGACGAGGGCATGGAACAGACTCCTCGCAGTATGGGTATTCGTATGCACAAGGCTTTCGAGGGTACAACTACTCGTGAGGATATATTTGCTAATCTCGACGAAATGCTGATAAATGGAGAGTTGAGCAATGCAGATGTAGCAGACTTGAAAATTAAAATTGCAGATGCTCTGAATAATACGATTGTCGCAGAATGGTTTGATGGTAGTTGGGATAAGTTGTATTGTGAGCGTAGCATTGTGAGTGATAAACTGTTAATGAAGCGCCCCGACAGAGTTATGATTCGTGGCGATAAGGCAGTGGTGGTAGACTATAAGTTCGGAGAGGAGGACAATAGACATAGTCAGCAAGTTTTAAGTTATATGGAGAAGTTGCAAGAGATGGGTTATCGTCTAATTGAGGGTTTTGTTTGGTATGTGTCGGCAGGAAAGATTGTCCAAATCGATAAATAATAGTTGCTTATTGCTAATTTAGTGCTATCTTTGTGAGATGAAATTTAGCTTTTTAGATATAATACCGAAACAATTTCGTGCAAAAGGGGTGGGCGTAGCCCTTACTGTTTTTGTGCGGGCTCTTCTTAATTTTGTCGGTTTGGCAGCCTTGCTACCGATACTATATCTGATTCTGGACTCGGAGAGTATGCACTCAAACGCATTGCTTCATGCCATATACGAGAAGTTCGGTTTTGTTTCGGATAGCCACTTTGTTATGGCTGTTGCTGTGGTGGTTGTGTTGTTTATTGTTGTGAAAAACTCGATAAACCTACTACTCTACCGCGTAGAGCGCGACTATATCTACTCATTGTATCGTTATCTGTCGCGCAGATTGTTTATTGGCTATTTTGAGCAGGGTTTGCAGTTTGTTAAACGAGAAAATTCAGCAATTCTCTCGCGCAATGTGAATGTTGTGTGTTATACATTTATAACGGGAGTTTTGCGTCCTGTGGCAACGCTTGCAAGCGAAGTGATGCTACTGCTTATGATATTCCTCTCGATAGCTATATACTCTCCTGTCGGAGCGTTGCTTGCTGTGGCGGTATTTATTCCGGTGGCATGGCTCTACTTTGGTCTTATGCGTTATCGCCTTGACCGCTATGGAAATGTTGAGAATGAGGCTCAGCGCCGTAAGTATCGCGATGTAATCGAAACATTCCGAGGCTATGCCGATGTCGAAATAAATAATGCTTTCGGACATAGACTTTCGTTGTTTGACCGCGAACTCGATACTATCGTGAAGGTTGGCCGTAAGAATGCGACAATCTCGATGTTGCCTCAAAATCTTACTGAAACAGGGTTGGTTGTGGGTATGGCTTTACTACTCTGTCTTGGTACGGGCATGGAGTCGGCAGATATGAAGCTCCTTTTCGGAGTCTTTGCTGTGGCGGGCCTGCGACTACTTCCATCTGCAAAAAATATAATGGGAGCATGGAGCGCGTTGCGATATAACAGATATACCATTGATATCCTCAAAGAGGCGCAGAGTAATAGTTTATCTAAGCAGGATAACTACACCGCAGAGCAACTACAATTTAATGAGGCTATCGAGGTGCGAAATCTCTCATTTAGGTTTGATAATGGCACGCGCGATACACTACGCAACCTTTCACTCGCTATTCGCAAGGGCGAGAAGGTTGGAATAAATGGCGAATCAGGTGCAGGAAAAACAACTTTATTGAATGTCCTGCTTGGATTGTATGCTCCAACCGAGGGTGGCGTGTATGTCGATGGTGTGTTATTGAATGGCGATTTGTTGCGCAAATGGCAGAATAGCATCGGCTATGTCTCGCAAAATACTTTTCTTGCCGATAGTACCATACTTGCAAATATCGCTTTGGGTTACGACGAGAAAGAGGTTGATATGGCGCATGTTGATAGATGTATCAAGGCTGCATCGTTGTCCGAGTTTGTTGATTCGTTGCCAAATGGGGTTCATACGCGCATTGGCGAGTGTGGAGCACTCCTCTCGGGTGGTCAGCGTCAGCGTATAGGCATAGCGCGTGCGCTCTATAAACAGGCCGATATTCTATTCTTTGATGAGGCTACATCTTCGCTCGATAATGCTACCGAGCAGAGCATAAATGGTGCAATAGAGGCTCTCTCTGCGTCGAATAAAGATTTGACTATTGTGGTTGTGGCTCATCGCGACAGTTCGCTCAGCTACTGCGACAGAATAATAACTCTCGATAAAATTTAGACGAAATATATGGATTATAGTATTGCTGATTTTTTACTTCGTACCGAAGGACCACATAGCGATATTGCTGCGTGTGGTTTGCGAGGTTTTAAGCCCTTTGAAATCGAAGCCGATGCAGATGCAGAGCCAACAATGTTGTTGCGCATGAATTCAATATCCGATGCTACGGCATATTCGGCTACGAAACTTATTCATACCTTCGACTTTGAGCAGAACTATGCATACGGTGAGTTTGCTCGTTATGATAAGGGTTATCGTTTTTCGATGAAGCGCGAGGGTAAAACCCTTTTGCTCGTAAAGGAGGACGGCTCCAATGTTGTGGAGAGTAATCTCGGCCAATACGAGGGTGCAGACCCTTCGCTTGTTCGTTTCGGTATTTGGATAATGTTCGGCCTTATAATAGCACCACTGCGAGCTATTGCCATACACTCATCAATTGTTGTGAAAGATGACGAGGGCGTACTCTGCCTTGGCGAGTCGGGAACAGGAAAAAGTACACACACACGCTTGTGGCGCGAAAATATAGAGGGGGCAAAGCTCCTTAACGACGATAGCCCGATAATCCGAATGATTGACGGCAAGTGCATTATCTATGGCTCACCGTGGAGTGGTAAGACTCACTGCTATGTGAATAAGTGCGTGCCTGTTCGCGCCTTGATGCGTCTTTCGCAAGCTCCGCACAACAAAATTTATCGTCTGCCAGCGCTCTTGGCTATTGGTGCAATTCTGCCATCGTGTCCTCCGGCGTTTGCCTATGATAACGCCTTGCAAGACGAGATTTGCACTACCGTTTCGGATATAATATCATGCACTCCTGTCTATCACTTGGAGTGTCTGCCCGATGCTGCGGCTGCCGAACTCTCTTATTCAACCATATTTGGAAAGTAGAGGATGAAAGGTGTTCGTACCATATCCAATCGCGAACTCTTTTCAGTTGTGCGTGATACTTTGATAGAGGGTAATAGTGTGCGCGTCTCTGTCAAAGGCGAGAGTATGCTACCCTTCTTTCGTAGTGGCTCGACCATAACGCTGCGCCCCGTACGCAAGGAGGATATTCGCAAGTACAATGTGGTGATGGCTGATGCTGGACACGCCTTTGTTGTGCATCGCATAATTGAAGTTGGCGAGGAGCATATAACACTATTGGGAGATGGTAACTACAATGGTACAGAGTGTGTTACTCGCGATAAAATCTATGGAGTAGTCGATTGTTCGTCGCTTCACCTCTTCTTTGCGAAGATATGGCTGTGGCTTCGACCGGTGCGACGCTACCCTCTCGCCATTTTCCGCAGAGTACTTAAATAGATAAAAAAAGTGGTTGCAAATCTGCAACCACTATTCGTATTCTCTTGTATCCTACTTCTTCTCCTTCAATAAATCGCGAATCTCTGTGAGAAGTACCTCCTCCTTCGATGGTGCAGGAGGCGCAGGAGGTGTTGCGGGCTTCTCCTCCTCCTTCTTCTTTAAGTTCGAAAGACGAGTCACAAACTTAACCAACAAGAATACGCAGAACGCAAGAATTGTGAAATCTACAACCTGCTGGATAAATGCGCCATAGTTCCAATATACCGGCTCCGATGGTGCTGCGCCCTCATTCACAACCGATACGGCGGCATCTTTCAAGGTTGCAAGATTTACCTTCAAATCTTTGAAATCGACATTACCCAAGAGCATGCCGATTGGAGGCATCAGAATATCGTTTACCAACGAGGTTACAATCTTTCCGAAAGCGCCACCGATGATAACACCGACAGCCATGTCCATTACATTGCCTTTGAGTGCAAAGGTCTTAAATTCCTTCAAAAATCCCATAAGTTCAAGTTTTATAAGGTTTAACTTTCCGTTTTTATACTATCCGATAATCATCAATACTGCGTCAGTTGCAACATTGTCGCCCTCAGCTACGAGTATATTCTGAACTGTGCCGTCATAGTCCGAAGTGATAGAATTCTCCATCTTCATCGCCTCCAAGATTGCTACCTCGTCACCAGCCTTAACGATATCTCCTACCTTGACTTTCAACGAGATGACACGACCAGGGAGCGGAGCTACGACTTTGTTGCCGACTGTTGCCTTTGGTACGACAGGCTCAGCCTTCGGCGCAACAGGAGCCTCGCCCAACTCGATGAGTACTGCGTCAGTTGCAACATTCTCGCCCTCTACGACTAAAATCTGCTTTACATATCCCGCAGAGTCCGAGGTGATAGAGTTCTCCATCTTCATCGCCTCCAATAAAGCAACCTCTTGACCTACTGCTACAACATCGCCCACCTTAACCTTTAATTCGAGCACCTTACCAGGAAGTGGCGCAACGATAGTGTGTCCGGTGATTGGCTGCGACTTTGGCTCGGCTGCTACTGCCTCCTCCTTTGCAGGGGCTTCGGCTGCAACCTTTGCCTGGTAAGCCTTGGTCTTAACGCCTGTAAGGTATGGTTTTGCGACAAGAGGGAACAATTCGAGCAACAACTCCTCCTTCTCGTTCTCGGCAAGTTTTACGCCACCTGCCTCTGGGAGCTCAGGGTTTGGCTGATGCTGATACTTTGAAATATCGTAGTTGCTCTCCTCGCGAACACCGCAAATCTTGAAGCGGAACTCAGGGTCAATCTTCACCGGTGTTGTTCCATACTCACCCTTTACGAGATTTACGAACTGGTTGTTCTTTGTGGTATACATCGGACGACCAGCCTTCAAGTCGAGTGCGCAGTTAACAGCCTGTGCACCAACAATCTGTGATGTAGGGGTTACAAGTGGTGGCAAGCCTGCCGAAAGGCGTACTTCAGGAATCAACTCCATAGCCTTTGGCAAGATATCCTCTGCCTTCAATGCCTGCAACTGAGCCACCATGTTCGAGTACATACCGCCAGGAATCTCCGCCTCCTGAACGAGCTTGTTAGGAGCAGGGAAGCCGAAGTATGCCTCAATCTGCTGTGCTGCATCGAGCAATGTTGCAAAGTCCTCCTTCTCGGCAGCTACAACAGCCTTGTCGAGCAATGCCTCAACCTCGGCAGGAGTAGCGTCAATAACCGGATTGAACGGCTTTGGAGCAGGCTTATCCTTGCCAAATACCGAAACATTCAATTCCGAGCGAATATCCTTCAACTGCTCGTTAATCTTTGCTACGGCCTCCATATTTACACCCAAGTCAATACCGAGTTTCTGGCAGAAGAGATAGACCAACTCCAATGCAGGAGCACCTGTGCCACCGCCAAACCACCAACAGTTGGTATCTACAACATCAACACCTGCCGCAATAGCTGCATATACCGATGCCAAGCCATAGCCAGGGGTACAGTGTGTGTGGAAATCTACCGGAATGCCCGTAGCGGCCTTCAACTTCTTAACAAGTGCGCTAACGCGATGTGGCGGAATCAAACCCGACATATCCTTGATGGTGATCATGTCGGCACCCAAGCCTACCAAAACCTTCGCCTTCTCTACGAAGTACTCGTCGGTAAATACAGGTGCAGGGTTCTTCTTGCCCATTAACTTCTGGAAGAACGAGAGCTTCGGATAT
>JAEIGA010012707.1_pt1 | contig 12791 bp, 12 predicted proteins | sample 9270691 | NCBI WGS metagenome assembly JAEIGA01 (sample SAMN17057246, study PRJNA624740) | gut metagenome | biome: biome; isolation source: fecal sample | host: Bos grunniens | place: China: Xizang | collected 2019 | reverse complement strand
GTGGTCAATTTTGAATTTCATAGCGTTAACTCCTTTTGAAGTTTTATTATAACATCGTAAAGAGCTTTTGTCAATACAAAAGTGCGCTAAACTATAGGTAAACTATAGGTAGAGTAGATTTTCTTGACAGAAATAAAAAAATATGATAAAATAAATTTGTGCTTGGGGCTTTACTGCGAGCTCTCTGCGCAAACCAAATTTACGAAAGGAGGCGAGGATATGTTTAAGAATCAAAAAATTGCCGTATTGCTCGCCGACCTCACGCCCGGCGCGTGAGCGCGAGCAGTTGTGAAGCCCCTTCCTTAAAATCGGCTTCATAATACAGTATCCTGTGTACGGCACGACCGAAATCACAGGAGGAAAAAATGGATATTCCAATTGGAAAAAATATCCGACGGTTGCGTATAGCCAAAGGTATGACGCAAAGAATGCTTGCGCATCAATTGTGTGTCAGCGAGCAGGCGGTGTCGAAATGGGAAAGAGAGCTTTCTTACCCCGATACGGCACTTCTTTTGCCGATTGCTCAGCTGTTCGCCGTGACTCTTGATGAGCTTTTCGGTCGCGAGAACGTCGGATAAGACAAAAAGCACGGTTTTGCCGTGCTTTTTGTTGTTTAAAGACTTATGAAATCCAGCATTCCTTACGAGGTTAAGACACCATTCGTATCGCTTGGGATATAACTCGTAAAGGTTGTCGATCTGCGTCTAGTTCATTCCCTTGATGAATACGCGCTCTCCGTTGAGGAACACGCGAGAGTAGTAGGCAATGCCGTCAAAGCAGAGATTTTTTCTTTCTCTACAGGGTTGAAACCGATGAGAAGGGCGGCCACGACCGCTCGCACGGCACCGATATGCCAGAGGATATGACTGTTCCGTTCTTCTATGGAAAAGAGTTTGAGGCAGGCAAAGAGATCGACGGCATTTCACTTCTTGATATAGCTCCGACAATCGCGAGCATTATGAGTATCTCTCCAGAGCCGGAATTGGAAGGAAAGTCGATAATTTGACATTGGTTCTTTCTTTACAACAAAAGCAAAACAAAAAGGCGATATCCAACCTTTGACGGTGAGATGTTGCCTTTTTGTATATTATTATTTGCAATATCTATTGAAACAGGTTGATTACCGTATAAACAAGCAGGGCGGAAATGACTCCCCAAGATACGTATTTTACAAAGCCCGTGCCCTTCTTTGTAGCGAGGGTTGCACCGATGTAGCTGCCGACGATGTTAGCTATTGAGCATGGAATCGCTATCGCGTATATTATAGAACCGTGGACTATGTAGGTGATGAGTCCCGTGAGGTTCGATATGACGATTATAAGCTTTCCGTTTCCGCATCCGACTCTTATGTCGTAGTGCATTACAAGTCCGAAAAGCAAAAGCGCGATAGTGCCGCCGCCGGGGCCGAAAAATCCGTCGTAAAGACCGAGAGTGAGTCCTATACCGAGGCAAAGCAGCACGGTTTTATACGACGCGTCGGTGCGCGTTAGCGAGAAGCGGTCGATCTTGATTCTGTAAGACAAAAACGTGATGATTATGACGAAAAACATCGCCGTGACCATTATTACATTTTTGACTCTGTCTTCAAGCGAGAGCATTATCTGCGTTGAAATATACGCACCGAGCACGGATGCCGCCGCAGCGGGAAGAGCCGTTTTCCAGTCGATAAGCCTGCTCGTCGCATACTTTGCAAGCGATGCGCTAGTGCCAAGACAGCTCTGCATCTTGTTGCAGGCGTAAGCCGACGTTATCGGGATTCCCGCGGCAAGATATGAGGGAAGCGCTATAAGTCCGCCGCCGCCCGAAATTCCGTCTATGATGCCCGCGATAAGAAGCATCGGGCACAAAAATAAAAGCTGTTGCCAAAGTTCCATATTTCAGTTTTCCTCAAAAGCCACGATTCGGTAGCCAGAAAGCTCTTTCGCTCCCGAATAATTTTTACAGTTGATTTTAGCACAAATTCCGCCGAGTGTCAATAATCAAGTTAAAATTTGGCGAATTATGTCGTAAAATTTCTAACCTTAAAACGCCAAGAAGAGCCTTTGCGCCAAGCCGCGCGGAATTTCTCCGACAAAAGCCCCGAGCGCACTTGTACGGTCGGGGCTTTGACTTTATTCACTCATTAAAACAACGTGATCCCAAGCGCCGAGCGAGGGGAGCGTTATGCGGCAGATGCCGTCTGAGCTTTCGGCGGTATATCTGTAAAAGGAATTCGTACTTGAATCGTAAACTCTTACCCTGCCCGAGTAATTCGAGCGAAGCTCGACGGTAAGCTCGCCTGTCGCATCGAGCCACGCATTCGTGAGCATAAGGCAGAAAGACTCTCGTCTTTCACTCGCACGAAGGATAGGCAAAACGTGATATGCGCCCTTTATTGCGACCGACGGAACACCGCCCGACACCCAAGCGACGATATTACGCAGCATATCCAAGCGCTCGCGTTGCTCAAAGTTCGTCCACGGAGCGTAGCCGAGCACAGCGACTCTGCCGCCGAGCGAGTTTTCATATATATAATCGGATGCGCCGAGAGGTATCTCGGTGATGCTCTTGCACTCGGTAAGAATCTCGGATGATTCTCTTGGCGTTATCACGAAAATGCTTTTGCCGCCTCTGAATTCGGCTTGAAGTCCGCCGCGGCGCATACCGAGAGGTGCTGTGTTGAACGGATGAGGGGTGTAGACGGTCTTAAGACCGTTATTGTATTCGCTCGAGGTGGCGTAGCCGCAAAGCTCGGCAAATCCGCGCTCGGCAAGCCTTTTCGCCGCCGCACCGTCCATTATAACGCCGCGCGAAAGTATAAGCTTGAGCTCGTCATCGGTCAGCGTGTCGCAGGTATGAGAGCTTATTACGAAGTAATCGGCATCCCTCTCGCAGGATGTGAAGCTGAAGCCCGCGCCGAAGAATTTGCACTCATTCAAAAACGCATCGATAGCGGGGGAAGGGAAGAACACCTCGCTTTTTACGCTCGCGCAAGCATCGTTTCGCACAACCGCACAGCCGCCGCGAAGCCGCTTTCCCTCAAGTGCCGCGGTAAGCTCGTCGAAGAATTCCTTCCTTTCGGATACGAGCTCTGCCATCTCGCGAAAATACTGCGGCTCACTCACGCGCACGTCATCGATCGCGATACCGTTGCATCCGCTCATCAGCGCCGCGCACATCTCCATAGCGTGTATCTTCTTCGGCTTACTTTCAAGGTGGGGTATCGTTTCGGATTCGTACTGAATATCCTTGCCCGACGGCGCAAGCTCTATCTGATACGCGACCGACAGACACTTCGAGAAATAATCCTCGGGCACGTCTGCCGTCCAATATCCGCCGCCCGGACGAAGCATATCCGCGCCGAGCGCCCTCATCATATCCTCGAAATTGTTGAGATTGTAAAGGTGGGTGTCAAGACCGACGGTCATAAGACCAAGCCTTATATCGGGATTGACTCTCCTTGCCGCATCGGCGCACACGCGCACGTGCTCGCACATCTCGTCGGCATTGTAGCGCATCCACTCGCGGCGAAGCGCACCGTCGGTGTCGTAATCAAGTGCTGCCACGAGAGATTCTCTATCGAATTTTTTGCCGACAAGCTCCGAGAATTTTGATACGCACACGTCGCAAAAGCAGGGGAAAAGCGCACCGTGCCAGCTTATTCGCATATCGTCGTCGACCCAGAGAAAGTCTGCGCCCGTGTTTGCGTAAAGCTCGTACTTTTTGCACATATATTCGCGGAAGCCGGGAGCGCGCATACAGTTGCTACCAAAGGTCTTTGTGCCGTCGTGACCGACCATCGTCTGAAAGGGGCTGTGTTCGACGAAATCCCATCCGTCGTCATTCTGCCCGATTGTGTTGAGGATGTTTATGCCGACCGACCTGACTCCGAGCGCCCTTATGGCGCTTATCTCGCGTCTTATCTTGTCGGAAATCGTCTTTATCGCACCGAGATCTTCGTAGCAATGCTCGTTAATATCTGTAAAGAGTGCTATCTCGTCAAAGCTTTCGGGATTCTCTTTTATTAAATCGGCAAGACTTCTTGCTACCTCGCGGTATCTTACCTCGTCGCCGGCAATTCTCCAGGATATTTTCATAGCTTTGTGCACCTTTCTTGGTAGTTAAGTATATGATCTTGGTAGTTAAGTATATGATACAACTTTTCTCTTGTTTTGTCAACGCTTTTTTGAATTTTTTGCATTTGCAAGCGCTATCGCGCAAACGACGAGCAATAGCGCTACAAGATAGGGAAGCTTGAAAATATTTTCGGAGAGAAGCAACCCCGAAAACGCCGAGGCGAATAGCGGGTCGGCCGATTTTAATACCGCAAGGCTCGACATATCGTTATATTTTATCAAGGTGTTCCATATGAGATTTGCCGCGATAGATGCGGCAATGATGTACGCCAAGACGAGGATGCTCTCAAGGTCGAATTTTCCAAACCTGCCTCCGAGGATAAGTCCCGCACCGAGCATCACCGCGCCGCCGAAGAGCTGTCCCCAAGCCACGATTGAAGAAGGGGAATAGACGTCGTAACAGTATTTGGACACCACCTGACCGATAGCCGAGGTGAAGGAAGCCGCGATTATCAGAATTTCTCCGACACCGAAAACAAGACTCATACCGTCGAGATTTATCACGACAACCGCGATAAAGCCGAGAATTGCCGCAATTGCCTTGCAAGGTGAAAAGCGATCGTCCTTTCTTACGAGGAATATAAGGCATGGAAGTATCAGAAATCCTATCTGCTTAAGCACCGAGGACTTTGAGCTGTCGATATAGGAAAGCGCCGTATAGGTAAAGGCGTAGTGCATCACGACGGTGAGCATGCTGACGGCAACTATTGCCTTGACCGAGCCTTTTTGCGCCGACGGAAAGCGCTTCTCCTTTAAACCGAGTGCCGTTACGAGCAGAATTCCGCTGACGAAGAAGCGCAGCCCTGCAAACATAATGACGGAGCCTACGTTCGAGGTGTCGATGGCAAACGCTCCGTATCCGATTTTTATAATGGGAAAAAGCGTTCCCCAAAGAAGCGACACAGTGAGCGCAAGAAGCACCACCGATATTTTATTTGTAAACAGCTTGCTTTTCATTGTCATAGAATCCCTTCCCGATGCTCGCACTCTCTAATAAACTCATTCTGCATAGTCTTTTCAAGCTCAACGAAATAGACGTTCCAGCCGCAAACTCGGATTTGAAGATTTCGGTATTTTTGCGGCTCTCTTTGCGCCGCCTTCAAAAGCTCCGAGGAGAAAACGTTGAATTGAAGCGAGTGTCCGCCCTTTTTAAAGTAGGCTCTTACGAGAGCTGCGAATGACGTAAGTCCTTCCTCTCCCTCAACCGCCGTGGGGTGAAGAATTAAATCGAGCATACCCGAATGCGGAAGGTCGGTAAAATCTATCTTAGCGACAGAATTTAAAAGCACCGTTATACCTCCCCTGTCCATACCGATGACCGGCGAGAGATTTTTGGAAATAGGCTCGCCCGCGAGTCTGCCGTCGGGCGTTGCTCGCATAAGCTCGCCGAAGCGAAGATTTTTGTCAATAGACAGCACCCCGAGCTTCCACTCTCCGCCGCGGCTGTTGGGCTTTTTGTTCGTGCTTGCAACGAAAAAGCTCATAAGCCTTACGGTAAGCTCATCGGCAAGCTCCCGTCCGTTTCCGTATTTGTCGCGGTCGGCAAGTATCCTTCTGCGAAGCGACTCGTATCCATGCCAATTGCGGCGAAGCGCCTGCGTTAGCTCGGATAGCGTTATCTCCTCTCGCTCGAAAACGTATTTTTTTATAGCGATAAGCGAATCTACGAGCGTTGCAAGCCCGCAAACGCAATAGACCGTGTTATTGTATTTCATACCGCGTGCATAGCCGTCGGTCGCTCGCTCAAGCGAGTCGGTCATAGTCGCCGAATAAAGATTGGACGGAGAAATTTCCGCAAGATACAGCTCCCAGTTTTCGATTATACCCATAGAGCGATCTTGGATATAGAGCCACTGTGCCTCGTATGCGGCGTAGAAATCCTCGAAGCACTTGAAATCGTTTCCCGTGTCTTTGCCGACAGACTCGCCCGTGCTTAAGCAAATGCCGCCGGTCAGGGTATATTCGAGAATTTTCGGGAGAGATACGCGGATAGGAACTGTTTTCACCTCGTGATTGCGCACAGCGAAATCCCAGCACCCCGACATAAGATAGGTGCGCGCCTCCTCTTTCGTTACACCGAATTTCAAAAGCGATTTTTCGGCGTTTTCGTGATTTATTATCGAAATACTTGAATTTCCCTCGCGTATGGTATCCAAAACACGCCTCAAAAACTCATCGGGAGTGTTTTCGCTTATGATGATTTGCAGCTTGGGGTTGGGGGCGGAAAGTGCCTTGTATGCCTCTAAAGCGATATATGAAAGCTCGTTTACAATGCAATTACCGTCATCGTCGACACCGCCGAGGTACATCGGCTGCTGATAGAAAACGCGAAGTGCGTGAAAGCCGCACATAAAATAGGTAAGCATTTCTTTGATATCGTCCCTCGTGAAAAGCCCCGATTCCGTATCTCTTTTGTAGAAGCCGAGGTACAAGCGATCGATAGCGCCCATAGTCCTCACGCGCAAAGCATCGACCTGCTCCTGTGCATACCACCATATCCACGCTAACAGCAGAGCCTCGTAGGTGTTTTTCGGCGGTGCGGAGATAAGACTTGTGATTGCCGCTCTCATAATGACGAGCCTTGGCTCGCGCCTGCTTTCAAGAGCCTTGACGTATCTTTCCAAAAGCCCAACCATAGCGCGAAGGCTGATATCTATTCCGTCAAAATACGCCGTCTGCTCGGCGGTTAGCGGCTCGGATCTTCGTCTGTATTTCCGCGCTCTTTCTATCAAGCCGACGATGCCGAGTGAGAGAATGTCCTCCCAGCAGGGCGTTGAATGGCTGTAATCTATCGAAAACTCGTTCAAAAGATGCCATCTTGCGTATTTTGAAAAATGCTCGTCCTTTTTCGGGTTGAGCTTTTCGTCAATTTCGGCTATCCACTTTTTGTTAAGCTCCAACAGCGGACGCCAATATCCTACACCGACGTCCGAAAGTGGCTCCATTTTTGCAACCTCCAAGGAAATTCCAAACCAATCGTCAGGGTTTACGTATATCGGCGCAGTTTTCAGAAGATGCGCGAAGCATTTTGCTTTTATCACCGGATGCGGCTCGCTTTCAAGCTGCGACGCGAGCTTTTCTATCTCCTCGGCGCGCGCATTATGCCGCAAAAACGCACTGTCGCATCTCCACGCATCAACGTATTGATTTGTCAGCTCACCGCGCTTGCGGGAAAACTCGTTTTCAAGTCCAAACATAACAGTTTACTCCTTTAAGTCTGTGCAACCATTATATATTGTGAGAAACGAAAAAACAATAGCAATTTCAAAACGACTTGACTTTTTCAAAACAAAATGTTATACTATCGGTAGAGGTGATACGTATGACGGATTTTATGAATTACAACTTTAATATATCTAAAATACTACTTGCCTGCTACGTTTCACGCACAGCAGGTGAAAGATTTCACAAAAACAGACAAAGTCACGGCTTGGCGTTTCACATAAGCGGTGAAAAGACTTATATTTTCGATAACGGAAAAAGCTTTGATGTTTGCAAAAACAAAATTATATATTTGCCAAAGCGGAGTAATTACGAGCTGGAAAGGCGTATCAGAGGCGAATGCTACGCTATAAACTTCGAGCTTGATGAAGATACCGACTTCGAGCCGTTTGCGGTGAACGTGAAGAATTCCGAGAGAATTCTTTCGCTCTTCAAGGGTGCACAGCAGCTATGGAAGATAAAAGAGCGGGGATATGAAATGGAATGCAAGGCAAATCTTTATCACATACTCCGAATTCTTCAGCAAGAGGCGGCGCTCTCTTACATGCCAAACGAAAAAGCACAAATAATAGCACCTGCCGTTGAATATCTGCGGGAGCATTACGCTGACGGTGAGCTCAGCATCGCACGACTCTCTGAGATTTGCGGAATAACTCCCGAATATTTCCGCAAAATTTTCAAAAGCATATACGGCACGTCGCCTCTTGCTTATATAAACAGCCTAAGGCTTATCGGAGCAAAGGAGCTTATTGATTCGGGAATGTATAGCGTCACCGAGGCGGCAGAGGCTTCGGGGTATAACGATTTGAGCCATTTCAGCCGTGCGTTCAAGGCATTCTGCGGCGTCAGCGCAAGGGATTATATTACAAAAAGTTAAAAAGGGGCAATATCAAACCGATTGGAATGATATTGCCTTTTGCTTTAAAGTTTTTGCCAAGCTTTTTCCAAAAAGAGTAAGCTCCGTTTGCTTGTGCCGCAGGACAACAAAAACTATACATTTTTTCGGAATTTTAGGGGCGTTGTTCCCGTGAAATTGAAAAAGATCTTTCTGAAATGATTTTCAGAATGAAAACCAACAAGCTCACAAATTCTAGAAATAGAATATTGGCTGTTTTCCAAATGCTCGATCGCAACGTTAATTCTTATGGAATTAACAAAGTTGGTTGGAGTTTGACCGAGGTTACGCTGGAACAAATGATAGATGGATGATTCGCTTACACAGCATTCCTTTGCGATATCTGCCACTGAAAAATTCTTATCCCAATTTTTCGTTATGTATCCGATGGCTGTTTCGAGTGTTTTATCAACAACTATGTCACTCGGCTTCAATTTTGTGATAATGGCTTGCAAAAGCTTGTAAAATCTGGAGTATGCCTCAAGCATATCAAGCTGATTTCCCGATAAAAGGTCCGAAATTTGCAGAATATCGTTTTTTATATCCTCGCTTACGTTAAGAAGCTGAGCTCCGTATGTGTAATCTTCATAATGCATAAAGCAGCTGAGATATACAACCTTGATCTCGGGCTCGCCGTGCCACTCGGAGTAACAATAAATGTTTTCAGGGATAAAAACCACGTCTCCCTTACAAACTCTAAGCTTCTTGTTGAGATGAATGTAGGTTCCGTCGCCCTCAATTATAACGCCGAGGCGCGATTTGCGCTTATTACTGTTCCCTCGGCAGAAATGATAATTTTGAAAAACGTGCTTGCTTGTTGAAAGCTCGGACACAAAAATGCCGCTGTTTTGCATTGTGTTTACCTCGCGAAATGCAGAATAGTTACTTTTTTTACAGTATACCATATTGAACGAGAGATGTCAATATAGTATAATAAAAATAGGATGTTGATGAAGCGGTATACACAAGACTTGCAAGCGAAAAGAATTTCTCAATCGGCGTTCTGTTTGATTGGAATCGGATATGAAAAATTAAATTTTCATTGAATACAAGCGGTAAAACGTAAAAAACAAAAAATATATGGAGAAAAAGCATGAAAGCAATACTTGTAAACGAGGATAAAAGCCTGCGTTGGGACAACGTTCCCGATCCCGAAATGAAGAGCGACGATGTGATCGTCAAGATAGAGGCGGCGGCACTTAACCGCGCTGACCTGATGCAAAGGGAGGGTGATTATCCGCCCCCTGCGGGGTGCCCCGAATGGATGGGCCTTGAGGTTGCCGGAACGATTATTGAGGTCGGCGACGAGGCAAAGAAAAAATCCGATTGGAAGGTAGGCGACAAGGTCTGCGCTCTGCTTGGCGGCGGCGGTTATGCCGAGTATGTAAACGTAAAATACGATATGCTCATGCCCGTACCCAAGAATTGCTCTATGGTAGAGGCGGCGGCAATTCCCGAAGCGTTTGCAACGGCATACCTTAACCTCTTTATTGAGGGAAAAATCAAAGAAGGCAACACCCTTCTTATGAATGCGGGTGCATCGGGACTTGCCAGCGTGATAATCCCTATGGCAAAGGCGTTTGGGGTTCGCGTAATCACAACCGTGCTTACTGACGAAATAGCAAAAAATATCGCGCATCTGAACGCCGACAGAGTTGTCGTTACCACGAAAGAGGACATTTCGGCGGTTCTTAAAGATGAGCTTGAGGCGGGACACAGCGTTGACGTTGCCATCGACTGTCTTGGCTGAGAGATCATGGGCAAGTGTATACACTATCTCACACATGGAGCGCGTTGGATCATGATCGCCGCACTCGCAGGCACTAAAACCGAAATCGACCTTAAAAATATCTATGTCAGAAACGTAAGAATTATCGGAAGCACTCTTCGTTCCCGTACGCCTGCGGTAAAGGCGGAGATTCTTGCCGGAATAGTTCGCGACGTATATCCGAAAATTGAATCGGGCGAGGTAAAGCCGACTATCTACAAGGTTCTGCCGATTACCGAAGCGGAAGCGGCGCATGATATTTTGTATAAAGGACAAAACGTCGGCAAGGTCGTTCTCACAGTTTAATAAAAAGCTAAAGGCAACGTCGCACCGTAGGTGAACGTTGCCTTTAGCTTTAAAGTTTTTGCCAAGCTTTTTCAAAAAGCCAAAGCCCCGTCGTTTCACGCGCCTTTGGCTGAACATGACTTTCAGCCGCCGAAAGCATATTTTCAATGAATATACCATAACCTTCGGTGGGATTTGCAACACATAATCAAGCGAAGCGAGTCTGTAAGCACAGCTTACAAGTGAGCGAGCGCAGATTGCTACGCGGTGGCTCGTAGAAACACGAGTGAAGTGCATAGCACCAAGCGGAACGCTTGCACTGCAAAGGAGTATCACATGGGTAACCGCGCCGACTAACTTTCCGTCCTGGATAATTGGGCTGCCGGACACGAGTGTGGTCAAGCAGAGACAAAATTTGTGATATTTTTTATCTTTTCCGTCACCGTCGTGAACAGCAAAGCATTTTATTTCAAAAATCTTGCTGTCATTACTATCCGATGACCTCCCGTACGGTTTTATAATCCGTCAGCGTAAATTCGTCAAATTTTTCGCCCACGGCATCGCCGATGGCTTTTAGGACTGCGTTGGTGTGAAGCTGTGCGCCCTCAGGGGTGTATAGATGCGTCATATCAGAGTAATAGCTGATGTCAACATCCTTTGTCACGGCATAAAGATCGTTGATGTAAAATCCGTATTTCTTTGCAATATTGCAGGCGACTTCGTTGTATTTTTTGATGTCGCTGTTTTTTCTGTGGGAAATTTCGGGCGAGGTGAAGCGCTCCTCAAGGACTGGCGTGGAGGTTGCGAATATAACCTTTGCATTGGGAAAGAGTACCTTTATGCGATTGCATACTTTATCCATAAAATACTCGTAAAATTCAATGGGCGTGAGGCAGCCGTCTTCATAGAGAACGAGCGTATCCCAAAGTCCTGCGTTCCAGTGAACCACATCAACATCATCGCCGAGCTTCAGCTCTTCCTTCCAATCCGAGATGTGTCGCAGCACGTATTGAGCAAAGCGGCAATTATCCTTTGGATAACAGACTTCATAGGTGTCGCGCAAAGCGTATTTTACGTATTTGTCGTAGCCCTGTCTTATTGAATCACCGATCAGTAATATTTTTTATGTTTTTCCTCCTTTGTGTTTTTGTTTCCTAAAATAATTCCGGCAGAAATTAAAATGAATGCGATCAAATATTGCCATTTGAATATATCCTCACCGAGCAGTATTGCACCGAAAAGGCAGGCAAAAAGCGGCTCGGCAAACTTGATGATAAACATACCCGAAAGATCGTTTTCCCTCAAAATATAATTCCAAAGGACATATGCGACCATCGATGCCGTGCAAATATAAGTGAACACTCCAAGGCTGACTAGATCGAAGGAAAGCATATCGCTGCCCATGATAAAGGCGGCAAGCATCAAAGCGATTCCGCCGGAAAGCTGTGAGATACCTGACACGAAAAACGGGGAATTGCTCTCCAAAGTCTTTTTGCTGAGAATACTTGCTACAACGGTGCATACCGAAGCGCCGACTATCAGAATATCTCCGATTGAAAAACTTATTCCGTCAGTACTATAATTGATAGCGATTATTCCTAAAAATCCAATTATTGCTCCAACTATCTTGAAAGCATTGAATTTTTCATTTTTGAAGAACAAAAAGGCAAAGCAGACATAGATCAGCGAGCCGAGCTGTTTAATAAGTGCCGTTTTTGAGCTATCCGTTGAGCTTAGTCCTATGTAAGTGAACGCATAGTGCAAAACAATAGAAAACAGACCGATAAGCAGGATCATAACGACGGATTTGATTTTCGGCGCATCAAGCTTATCCTTTTTGAATATGGCGATGGCGGACAGCATGGCTCCGCAAATAACGAAGCGAGTTCCGGCGAACATCAGTATGGTAGGTATATCCGTTCCGCTGATAGAAAAAGCCTGATATCCTATTTTGACAACGGGAAACAGCGAGCCCCAAAGAGCCATAACTATAAGCGAAAGTAAGATTGTTTTTATTTTTTTTGTGATTTTCATTTTCTTTCTCCAAAGATATAGGGAATTCTTCCGTGTATTTCTGCTTTCAAAAGCAGTGTAAAACCTGCATATTTATCAGTTTTAATATCGGAAAAATCAGATACTGTTGTAACCGCCAGAATGTCCATATCCGCTCCGCAAAAGCAACAGCTTGAGGGGATTTTTACGGGCAACGGTAATTCTTTTATAACCTGCATATCTTTTGTGTCAACCACGGCAATATGCCTCTCGCCCCAGCATCCGACATAAAGGCAGTTATCGCTTCCTACAGTAAAGCCGTCCACTCCCGGAACAAAAGCTTCACGCCCTGTGGGGGTGATACTGCCGGTTTGCTTGTCAAAGAAATATTCCTTTATTAAGTGTGTGTCACTGTCGGTGTGGTAAAAAAGCTTTTCGTCAAGTGACCACTCCATTCCGTTGGATATAAGCAGACCATCAAGAAGCACGCGAACTTCTCCATCGGGAGAAATTC
>JAEIGA010012706.1_pt1 | contig 12791 bp, 10 predicted proteins | sample 9270691 | NCBI WGS metagenome assembly JAEIGA01 (sample SAMN17057246, study PRJNA624740) | gut metagenome | biome: biome; isolation source: fecal sample | host: Bos grunniens | place: China: Xizang | collected 2019 | reverse complement strand
TCCATCGGTCCCGGACGGTAGAGGGCATTCATGGCGATGAGGTCCTCGAAAGTTGAGGGCTGCAACTCACGCAAGTATTTCTGCATACCAGGCGACTCGAACTGGAAGGTTCCGATGGTCTTTCCCTCGCAATAGAGCTGGTATGTCTTGGGGTCTTCGATAGATATGGTGTCGATATCGATATCAATGCCGAGGCTCTGCTTCACGTTGGCTACGGCCTCTTTGATGATCGAGAGGGTCTTCAATCCGAGGAAGTCCATCTTGATGAGTCCTGTATCCTCAATCACACTACCCTCGTACTGGGTCACCAGGAGCTTCTCGCCCGTCTCCTTATCATCGGCAGTGCTCACGGGCACCCAGTCGGTGATATCGTCGCGACAGATGATGGTACCGCAGGCATGCACACCCGTTCCACGCACGTTGCCCTCGAGCATCTTGGCATACTTGATGGTATCGCGCAAGATGGGGTCGGGAGATGTCTCGGCCTCCTGCAACTCGGGGATGGCCTCGATGGCATTGGGGAGGTTGAGTTTCTTATCGGGGAGCTTATCGGGGATGAGCTTACAGAGGTAGTTGGCACGGTCGAGCGGGAGCTTCTGCACGCGTGCCACATCCTTGAGGGCCATCTTCGTGGCCATGGTGCCATAGGTGATGATATGTGCCACCTTCTCGGCTCCATACTTCTCGGTTACCCAACGTAACACCTCGCCACGGCCATCATCGTCGAAGTCCACATCGATATCGGGGAGTGAGATACGGTCGGGGTTGAGGAAACGCTCGAACAGCAGGTCATATTTAATGGGGTCGATACGCGTAATCTCCAGACAATAGGCTACAGCCGAGCCTGCCGCTGATCCACGACCTGGACCTACGGACACGCCCAACAGATTACGGGCTGCCCAGATGAAGTCTTGTACAATGAGGAAGTAGCCGGGGAAACCCATCGTCTTCATGATGTGTAACTCAAAGATGAGTCGTTCCTCGGTCTCGGGCGTCATATCGGGATAATACTTCTTGGCACCATCCATCGTGAGCTTCTTCAAGTAGTCGGCCTCAAGCTTGATACGATAGAGCTTGTCATAACCACCGAGTTTCTCAATCTTGGCTTCAGCATCGGCCTGACTCAACACGACATTGCCCTTTTCATCGCGGGTAAACTCATTGAAGAGGTCCTCCTCGGTATACTTCTGTCGGTAGCCCTCCTCGGTACCAAACTCCTCGGGAATCTCAAAGTTGGGCATGATGGGTGGATTGTCGATGGAGTAGAACTCTACCTGGTCGCATATCTTCACCGTATTGGCCAAGGCCTCGGGGATATGGCCGAAGATGGCATTCATCTCGGCGGTAGTCTTCATCCACTCCTGCTTGGAATAGAGCATGCGTTGGGGATCATCGAGATCCTTACCCGTAGAGAGACAGATGAGTCGGTCGTGTGCCTCGGCATGCTCTTCGTTTACGAAGTGTACATCGTTGGTACATACCAGGCCTACACCAAATTTCTTGCTATATTCGATGAGCTTTTCGTTTACCTTAACCTGCAATTCATAGGCCTCGTGATTGGCACGTGCCACGGTAGCCTTGTGTAGCTGGAGCTCCAGGTAGTAGTTGTCGCCAAAGGTAGCCTTATACCATTGTATGGCCTCCTCGGCCTCGGCAAGCATACCACGCGTAATCATCTTGGGCACTTCACCACCAAGGCAAGCCGAACATACGATAAGGCCCTCCTTGTATTTCTCCAACTCTACACGGTCAGTACGGGGACGGTTGTAAAAGCCTTCGGTCCATGCCTTGGACACCAGCTTGATGAGGTTGTGATAGCCCTTCTCATTCTTGGCCAATACTACCAAGTGATAGTTGGCACTATCAGGCTTACCCTCCTTAAGATGCAGACGTCGAGGAGCTACATACATCTCACAACCGATGATAGGCTTGAAGCGTTTAGCCTCCAGCTCTTTTATCTTAGCCTTACATTCGGACAGAGTTGCCTCGGGATCCTCACACTCCTCCTTGCCTTTCTCTATGGCCTTGATGCGCTTCTTCAAGTCCTTAATCTCGCCGTTGACAGCACCATTCTTCTTATTGGCATAGTTGATAAATTCCTTGATACCCATCATGTTACCATGGTCGGTAACGGCAATACCCTTCATGCCATCGGCAATGGCTTTATCCACCAACTTGGGGATACTCGCCTGTCCGTCGAGGATACTATATTGTGTATGTACGTGCAAATGAACGAAATCTTCCATAATAGCTGTAGCCTTTCTTTATGCAAAGATACGATTAAGCGAGCAAAAAAACAATTGAGCTGTGAATAAAACTTGTTTTAATGAACTGCGATGTTGTTTATTTGCAGCAAGCGCAAGTATCTAAACAGCTTGCCGTAAAGATACGATTAAGCGAGCAAGAAACATCAATGCCCGATACAAAAAAGTAAAAAAATCTTCTTTTTCTTGCACCATTGGGGGATTAACTATAAATTTGCGCAATTTAGATAATGTATACTATGCGAAAACTACGAAAAATACGTCTTCACAAGGAGGGCACACACCAATTGACCGTCGGTTTCTTTGTGTGGTTGTTGGTTAATGCCGTTACCTATTTCCTCACCTACCCAGAATTACGTTGGGTATTCATTCTCGTCGCTACATTTACCACTACGATATACGCATTATTGGTCAACTTCTTCCGTTGTCCTCCTCGTCGATTCCCGGGTGAAGAGACCGAGGGTATCGTGGTTGCTCCTGCCGATGGTAAGATTGTCGTTATCGAAGAGGTAGACGAGCCCGACTACTTCCACGACCGTCGCTTGATGCTCTCTATCTTCATGAGCCCGCTCAACGTGCATGCCAACTGGTATCCGGTAGATGGTGTTGTCAAAGAGGTAACCCACAATAATGGTAAATTCCATCGTGCTTTTTTACCCAAGGCCAGCACCGATAACGAGCGTTCGATGGTGGTGATGGAGACTCCCGATGGCAAAGAGGTAATGGTACGTCAGATTGCCGGTGCTATGGCACGCCGTATCGTAACCTATGCAAAGCCTGGTGAGGAGTGCTTCATTGACCAACACTTCGGATTCATCAAGCTCGGCTCACGTGTCGATGTATACCTACCTCTCGGCTCTGAGGTGTGTGTCACCATGGGTCAGAAGACTACGGGTAACCAAACGGTAATCGCAAAACTGAAATAAAAGCCTCAACAGTTATGGACAATTCACAATCAAGCAAGAAAACGGCCGATAAGAGCACTAATTGTCAATTGTCAATTGTCAATTGCCAGTTAAAAAAGCATATCCCCAACACCATAACCTGCTGTAACCTCCTTTCGGGTTGCGTTTCGGCAATGTTCGCGTTTGAGGGAATGTATCTGCCCGCCTTCGTATGTATCATCGTGGGTGCTGTGTTCGACTTCTTCGATGGACTCACGGCTCGTGCCTTGAAGGTAAGTTCACCCATTGGCAAAGAGCTTGATTCTTTGGCTGATGTTATCACCTTCGGACTTGCGCCAGCAGTGATGGTATTCAGTTGGTTGCGCGAATGCGCTGATGCAAACCTCTGCATATCGGCAGCATCTATCGTTCCATTCTCAGCATTCTTATTGGTAGCATTCTCAGCGCTTCGTTTGGCTAAGTTCAATGTTGATGAACGTCAGACCAGTTCATTCATCGGTCTGCCTACCCCCGCCAATGCCCTTTTCTGGGGTGCACTCGTATTGGGCTCGCATGATGCTATTGTGGCTCACCCTTACGGATGGGCTTTAGTGATAGCATTAGTGATGCTATTCTCATGGCTTTTAGTGGCCGAGATACCTATGTTCTCGCTCAAGTTCAAGAGCCTTGCCTGGAAAGCTAACCGTACGGCCTACATATTCTTGATTGTAAGCCTCGTACTGCTCATTCTCCTCGGTCTCAATGGCCTGTCGGCTGTCATCGGCTGGTACATCATTTTGTCAATCTTGACACAAAAGCGTGCATAATCACCACGAGTGAACCTTTTGGCACGCAGTTTGTCATACCTTTACCGTAACTATATATTGAAAGAAACTTATGTTTAGCTTTATATTCCTAATCCTATTCCTTGCCGTCCTATTCATCTTCATCATAGGTGGTTCGATTGTACGTGGTATCCTCAACCTTTTCTTCGGCCGACGCACACCTTTTTTTGGCCAACATACAACACACCAATCTCACACCCAGTCGCAGACTCATCAGCAACAAACGAGTTCGACTAACAACACCCGCCAATCCTCATCGAAAAAGCGTAACAAGATTTTCGATGACTCTGAGGGTGAATATGTAGACTTTGAGGAGATACACGACTAAGCCCGACATCCCTTCCCAGAACTGTACACTATTGCATATCCTTTTCGAGGGCTTTCTTTGCAGATAGAAGATTTTGTAGTACCTTTGTAAGCATAATAACGATATATATCATACACTTATGAGTGAAAGAAGAGTAAGAGTGCGTTTTGCACCCAGTCCCACAGGACCTTTGCATATCGGTGGTGTGCGCACTGCCTTGTATAACTATCTGTTTGCCCGTCAGCATGGCGGAGACTTTATTTTCCGTATTGAAGATACCGATTCAAACCGTTTCGTGCCTGGTGCTGAGGAGTATATCATTGAATCGTTCCAATGGCTTGGCCTCGCCTTCGACGAAGGTGTAGGTGTTGGTGGTGACCATGGTCCCTATCGCCAATCTGAGCGTCGTGATATCTACAAGAAGTATGTGAAGCAGTTGCTAGACGCTGGCAAGGCATACATGGCATTCGATACCCCCGAAGAGTTGGAGGCTAAGCGTAACGAGATTCCCAACTTCCAGTACGATGCTACCACTCGTATGCAGATGCGCAACTCGCTCGCACTCCCCAAGGAGGAGGTAGATGCACTCTTGGCTTCGGGCCATCAGTATGTAGTGCGTTTCCTCATCGAACCGGGTGTAGAGGTACACGTTAATGATATCATCCGAGGTGATGTAGTCATCAATTCATCGGTGCTTGATGATAAGGTGCTTTATAAGTCTGCCGACGAACTGCCCACCTATCACTTGGCAAACATCGTTGACGACCACTTGATGGAGGTATCACACGTAATCCGTGGCGAAGAGTGGTTACCCTCGGCTCCGCTCCACGTATTGCTCTATCGTGCATTTGGCTGGGAAGACACCATGCCTACATTCGCTCACTTGCCCTTGTTGCTCAAGCCCGAAGGCAATGGTAAACTGAGCAAGCGCGATGGCGACCGTTTGGGCTTCCCCGTATTCCCCCTTGAGTGGCACGATCCTAAGACTGGTGATGTATCTTCAGGATATCGTGAGAAGGACTATCTGCCCGAGGCTGTTATCAACTTCCTGGCTCTCCTGGGTTGGAATCCCGGTAACGATCAGGAGAAGATGACACTCGATGAGATGATACAGCTCTTCGACCTCAGCCGTTGTTCAAAGGCTGGTGCCCGCTTCGACTATAAGAAACTTGTGTGGTTCAACCACGAATACATACTCTCAAAGGATGATGCCGACATTGCCCGTCTCTTCGAGCCCATGCTTCGCGAGAGAGGCATCAATGAGGAGTTCGATCGTATCGTCAAGGTGGTATCGCTTATGAAGGGTCGTGTAAACTTCGTACACGAGTTATGGGACACCTGCTGCTACTTCTTCGAAGCTCCTGAGACTTATGATGAGAAGTCACTTAAGAAATGGTGGAAAGAGCCTGCTGTTTCGTCTACTTATGTTGGCGAATTGTGCGATTTCATCGAGAATGCACCCGTATTTGCAGGTGCTGAGATAGAGCCTCTCATCATGGAATGGATCGCATCAAAAGAATGGCCCGTAGGCAAGGTGATGAACGCTTTCCGCGTGACTCTCGTAGGTGCAGCTGTAGGTCCTCACATCTTCGAACTCACCGATTTCATCGGCAAAGAAGAGACTTTACGTCGTGCACGTCGTGCCCTTGAGGTACTACCCAAAGAATAATAGATTCTAAATCCCGAAATACAAGAAAGCGGACTCCACATGGAGCCCGCTTTTATTTTTTATGTACTCAAGACATTATTTCTTCTGATATACCCTTACCCAATCCACATCCATACGATAGGTGTGCATCGTATCGGCAGGAGCAGCCCAACTACCATTACCTACCGATTGGTTGAGAATGAGGTAAAACTCCTTCTCGAAAGGCCACTGCCCCTGAGCAAGATCCTCAGGATTACTGCTACGTGAATATGAACCTACCTGTGTTCCATCGACATACCAACGCATGGTACCCTCTTCCCATTCGAAGCCATAGATATGATAGTCATCCATCGGGTATGTGGCACTATACGAAGAGCGAGGATTGCTATGGTGGCCAAGGTTATAGGTCCAATGGCTATGCACAGTATGATATGTCGTATTCTGCAAATCTATCGTTTCAAAGATATCAATCTCACCACACGCAGGCCAGCCCTCCTTAGGTGATTGGGGCATCATCCATATCGCGGGGAAGTTGCCTGTATGGGCATAGGTCTTGACTCGTACCTCCACCTTACCATGTTTGAAACTATATAGTCCGCGCGTCTCTATAGCTCCCGTGTACATGGCCGCCTTATCGATCGTTCTATCATTATTAGGGATAGCCTTCAATACGAGGTTCCCCTTATCGATGTATGCCACATCAATGGTATCCTTTATCCATCGGTTCCAAGTAGAGGAATGACGGCTACAACATCTCCATTTCGTAGGATCCGGACGACTACCATCGACTCCGTTAAACTCATCGGAGAAGGTCAGCACATATCCGTCATCACCATACTTTTCATTCTGTGTGACACAAGACATCAATGCTACCATTAACGACAGACAATACAATACGTTCATTCTTTTCATATCAATGCGTTTTTATAGGTTACGAAGATAGTGAAAATGAGTGAATAAAACTCACAAGTAGCATGATAAAGACACTTTTTTATATGAATAGATGGCGAATACCGCAAAAAATGTGTATTTTCGCGTGATAAAAGAAAAAAGAGAAGCGATATGGCAAAAATACAGATAATCAATCGCGGGCATCATGCATTACCCGCATATGCTACAACATTATCAGCAGGCATGGACTTGCGAGCAAATATCACCGAACCCATCGTACTGAAACCTTTGGAGCGTTGTCTCGTACCCACAGGACTCTTCATGGCATTGCCCGAAGGGTATGAAGCCCAGGTGCGTCCACGTAGTGGATTGGCCTTGAAGAAGGGGATTACCGTGCTCAACTCACCGGGCACCATTGATGCTGATTATCGTGGCGAGGTGGGTGTAATTCTGGTAAACCTCTCCAGCGAGGACTTTGTTATCGAGGATGGCGAACGCATTGCACAGATGGTGATAGCACGCTACGAGCAGGTCGAGTGGGAAGAGGTTGAGGTTCTCTCAGATACCGAGCGTGGAGCGGGAGGATTCGGCCATACAGGAGTGTAAAGGCCACAAATAACTGACCAACTCGAGATATAAGTGATGAAGCTTCGGCAACTGTTCATACTCCTCGTGAGCGCGATACTGATGGTATCGTGTGCTACACATCGTAGAGCCAGCGGCTCTGCGAAACAGGAGGTGGTGCTCTCTACCGAAGAACAACGTCGCTACGAATATTTCTTCCTGGAGGCTGTACGCCTGGAACAGCAAGAGCGCTATGACGAAGCCTTTGAGATGATATCGCATTGCTTGGCTATAGCTCCCGAAGCGCCATCGGCTCTGTATAAAATAGCCACTTATTACTTCTTCCTGAACCGCAAGGAGATGGCTCTGGAGGCATTGACCAAAGCGGTAGAGGGCGAGCCTGACAACTACTGGTATAGACAAACGTTGGCCTCGTATTACCAAACCAATCGTGAGTATGACAAGGCGTTAGCCGTATTGGAAGAGATGCAACGTCTGTTCCCCAAGCGCAACGGTGAACTATTGCCAGTATTGGTGGGATTATATAGCCACACACAGCAGTATGACAAGGTGGTGGATGCTCTCAAGCGTCTGGAAGAGCTGACGGGAAAATCTGAAGCCATCAGCATGGAGAAGTCGCGCAATTATCTGCTTATGGGCGACAAGGAGAGCGCCTTTGGCGAGCTGGAGGCTTTAGCTGACGAATATCCTGAAAACAGCTACTATCGCGTAATACTGAGTAGTATGTATATGGAGCATGGGCGCATGCCTGACGCACTACCACTATTGCAAGAGATACTGGCCGAAGAACCCGACAATGGGCCTGCAAAGATTGCACTCACGCAATACTACAAACAAATGGCCGATACAGTGATGTACCAAGCGATGGTAGATTCAGTACTGATGACGCCAACCGTGGACGATGACACCAAGGTGAAGATGATGGTGCAACTGGTGATGGACAAGACCGACAGCACCTATGTGATGGCACTCTTCGACCGCGTGATGCAACAGCCCCAACGCTCGGCCAAGGTGGGGCATCTGTGTGTACAATACATGCTCAAGATGCAGCAACCCGAGGAGCGAGTGCGACCCATACTGCTTCGCATGCTTGAGGCTGAGCCCGATCATATACAGGCACACCTGCAACTGTTATCCTATGCTGCCCGACGCAACGATATGGAAGAGGTCATTAGCGTATGTTCTGCTGCCATAGACTATAACCCCGAGGTGTTAGACTTCTACTACTACAAAGCTATCGGACTATACCAGACAGGAAATTTACAGGAGGCCCTGGACACCTATCGAAAGGCAACCTCACAGATTACGGCAGAGAGTAACACTGAGCTGGTGTCGGACATATATGCCGCTATGGGCGACCTATACCACGTGAGCGAACAGCCAGGAGAGGCCTACCACTGCTACGACTCGGCATTGGTTTACAATCCATCAAATATATTGGTGCTCAACAACTATGCCTACTACCTCTCTGAAGAGGATAAGGAGCTTGACAAAGCCGAACAGATGAGCTTGCGCACCATCAAAGCCGAACCCAACAACGCCACCTACCTCGACACTTATGCCTGGATATTGTACAAGCAAGAGCGTTATGAGGAGGCACTCACCTACATAGAGCGTGCATTAACAGCCGACTCAGCGCCCAGCGATGTGCTCTACGAGCATGCAGGCGACATCTGTTACCGCATAGGCGATACGGCACGTGCCGTAAACTATTGGGAACAGGCATTGGAGCTACAGCGCAAGGCTGAAGCCGTAGAAGAGAGACTGGAGAAAAAGGTAAGAACCAAGAAACTGTAAAAAAAGAATATATGAAACTGAAGACGTGTAAACTACTGACATTGATGATTGTAACATCACTGCTCGCAGGTTGTCATACAATGCTTAACACCGGTCAGGACGAACAGACGCGCAAGCAGCAGAACGCACAGATACAAGCACTGCTGAAGCCACAGGTAGACCTCACCGACCTCACTGCACGAACAGCGATAACCATCGATTATAACGACCAGAACTACAACGTAAAGGGGCGCCTCCGCATGAGACGTGACGAGGTCGTACAGATGAGTATTACGGCACTCGGTGTGGTAGAAGTCGCCCTATTGGAGTTCACCCCCGAAGCGGCATACCTCCTCGATAGGGTCAACAAGCGTTACGCCAAGATAGACTACTCATCGGGACTGCTCAATACCGTAGGACTCAACTTCAGTACCGTACAGGCACTCTTCTGGAACCGTATTTTTGCACCAGGAAAAGACGCTTCGCGCCTTAAGCCCGACAACTTCAAGCTGACTACTGTAGGTTCACAGCAGTGCATAGAGCCCACCCGCCAGTCACTGCTCAAATGCTACTTCTATACCGATGAAGACTGCAAACTGCTACAGCAGACACAGCTCATGTTTAACGACTATCAGGTGACATGGCACTACGATATGTTTGGTAATGCCGCAGCAGGTGCATACCCCACCATTTTTGACATATCAGTAACAGCAAATGATGAGACCGCAGGGACACATATCGTGCTAAGCAACGTGTCGTATACCGATAAGACATGGACTGCCGGCACCAACCTATCGCGATACACACAGGTTAAGGCCGAAGAGCTGTTATCTATCCTAAAACTGTTAAAATGAAGCGTATACTCTATACCATACTCGCTCTGTGCATCACTCTGCTAACCTATGGACAAACCAATCCCAAGGTAAAGGAGATGACGAGCCAACGCGCCAAGATAGAGCAGGAAATCTCCGAGTCACAACGTTTGCTGACATCGGCCAAGAAAGATGTCGATGGACAGCTGGCACAGCTATCGGCACTGACGGCACAAATCAAAAAGCAACAGCAATATGTGGATAGACTCAATGCCGATGTAAGAGCCATAGACAAAGAGATGAAGGCTATAGAGGAACAACTGACAACACTACGACTTGAGCTGGAACGTCGTCGCGGGCACTATGCCAAAGCATTACAGCTGATGGCCAATAAAAACTCCTTTGAGAACAGACTCATGTTTCTCCTCTCTGCCGACACATTCAACCAGATGGTTCGTCGCATGCGCTATCTGCGAGAGTACTCAGAGTTTCAACGCAAACAGGGCGAACAGCTTGTACAACAACAGAAAGAGCTCGACAACAAGCAAGCCGAGTTGGAAGATACCCGCAAAGAAAAACAGATCCTGCTCACTAAACGCATAGAGGAGAAGAAGGTATTGGACAAGCAGGTAGCCGAGCAAAAGCAGCTTATTGCCGGATTGAAGAAAAAGCAGAAGGACATCAGCAACCGCATTGCCAAGCAACAGAAAGAGCGCAATAAGCTGAACGAAGAGATAGAGCGCATCATCAAAGCCGAGATTGCAGCACAAAAGAAGGAGCCGAAGAAGGAGGAAGAGAAGCCCCAAGACACCCAAGCCTCAGGAAAGGAGATGCCCGTCTATCGCGAAAGCTCTTCAGAGAAGAGACTCACAGGCTCATTTGAGAGCAACAAAGGACGTCTGCCATCCCCCATCACAGGCCCCTACCTGATAACCTCGCACTATGGCATAAACTATGTCGAAGGACTCAAGAACGTAAAGTTCAACAACCATGGAGTCGACCTCCAGGGTAAAGAGGGATGTAGTGCCAAGGCCATCTTTGATGGTACCGTCTCGTACGTATTCCAACACATGCAAAACGAAGGAGCCTACATTGTCATGGTACGCCACGGACAATATATCTCGGCCTACTTTAACATCACCAACCTGAAAGTAAAGAAGGGCGACAAGGTAAAGGCCAACGAATCCTTGGGCACCATCTGCGTCAATGCTACCGGCAACTATGTCATGCAGTTCCAGTTGCGCAAAGACACACAAAGCCTCAACCCCGAACTGTGGCTGGCTCTATAACGACACACATCAGAACATAATGGAAGATATCATAGCCCCCATAAATAGAGAACTGCTCAAAGCCGAACTCACCGAAGAGAAGTTCATGCGCCACACCAACCGGGGTGGCAATGTGCTCTACATCGTAGATGCCCACGACTCACCCAATGTTATGCTTGAGATAGGCCGCCTACGCGAGATAGCCTTCCGTGCCGGTGGAGGTGGTACAGGCAAGAGTGTCGATATCGATGAGTTCGATACTATGGAGACCCCCTATAAGCAGCTTGTCGTGTGGAATCCCGATGCAGAAGAGATTATTGGAGGATACCGCTACATCCACGGAGCCGATGTGACGTTCGATGCCAAGGGGCAGCCCATCCTCGCCACATCACACATGTTTCACTTCTCCGAGAAATTCATCCACGACTACCTGCCCCATACACTTGAGCTGGGTCGCTCATTCGTAGCCGTAGAGTACCAAGCTTCACGTGCCGATACCAAGGGGCTCTTTGCCCTCGACAATCTCTTTGACGGACTTGCCGCCCTCACTGTGATGCTCGATGATGCCGAGTACTTCTTTGGCAAGATGACCATGTATCCCTCGTACGACCGCTTAGCCCGCGATATGATTCTCTACTTCCTGGACAAGCACTTTGGTGACCGCCGACACCTCGTGAACGCCTATCACCCCCTGTTCATGGAGCATAATCCCCAACAATTCCGCCAGCTCTTCGTCGAGAAGGACTTCAAGCTTGACTACCGCATCCTCAATGCTGAGGTGCGCAAACGCGGCTGCAACATTCCCCCACTCGTCAATGCCTACATGAACCTCTCCCCCACGATGCTCGTTTTCGGCACAGCCATAAACCATGAGTTCGGTGAAGTGGAAGAGACAGGTATCCTCATCAATGTGAACGAGCTACACGAGGACAAACGCAAACGCCATATCATGACATTTGTCGAAGAGCGTCCCGAGTTCCGAAACCGCATCAAGGGAACTAAAGTGTTGTTTCCCTTCCGGAAGATGATAAAGAGGAGATAACGTATTACCGCTCAGCCAAGATACGCTCCACCCCCCGACGTACCGAGCCCAACCCAAACTCCTTGGGGTCAACGGCATCTAAGGGAATCCACATGCATTCGGCCACATCATCGTGGGCAGAGAGCTGAACATTCTCATCGATACGACATAGGAAAAAGAGGTCTATCGTATGTACCAGGAAATCACTATACAGATAGGTATTGGGCAGGGTAAACAGAAACTTTGTATCGATGACCTCACACCCGGTTTCTTCGCGTACCTCACGAGCCACACCCTCCTCAGCCGTCTCATACATATCACAAAAGCCACCAGGAAGGTCCAGTGTACCCTTGGCTGGCTCTTTGGCACGTCTACATACGAGCAGCTCATCACGTTCATTGACGATAACAGCTACGGTAGAGGTGCTGGGGTTGAAGTAGTATACAAAACCGCACTGCAGGCAGTGATAAGATTTCTCATTGTGCTCTTC
>JAEIGA010012705.1_pt1 | contig 12792 bp, 21 predicted proteins | sample 9270691 | NCBI WGS metagenome assembly JAEIGA01 (sample SAMN17057246, study PRJNA624740) | gut metagenome | biome: biome; isolation source: fecal sample | host: Bos grunniens | place: China: Xizang | collected 2019 | reverse complement strand
TAAAACTATATGGATAGATACTACAGAAAATTATATCATAGAGCATACGCCTGTAATTCAAGAATTTAAAGACACTATTAGAAAAATTGAAGAACAATTATTAGAATTAAACTCTAAATTAGACAACTTTAAACTTCTTTATCATCCAGATGAAGAAAATAATACAGATTAGAGGTGAAAAATTTTGGCTATCAAATATTACAATAAAGAAACAGGTCAATGGGTTAATTTAGAAACTAATTTAGCAAAGAATATTAAAGTAACAGATACCGATAATTATTTCTCTTCTAATAATGTAGAAGGTTGTTTAAAAGAATTAGGAGAGAAACTTACAGCTGATTTATCTGAAATTTCTTCACAGACAATAGAACAAGCTATAATTGACGTGTTAAACCTAATAATAGATAAAATTTAATTTTTGAATTTGTAAAAGACGTGATAATTATTTATTGCGTCTTTTTTGATTTAAGAATTAAAATATAAGGAGGTCATATAATGTATTGTTTTCAGCAGAAAGATCCTTTTATGGGCTGTAGCTCTGTTTATGATGTAATAGAGCCTAATACACAAAAAGCCATAACAGCAATAGTTGTTGGATATGATAGAGTAAATCATCATTTTTATATATGTGAACTAGGCCCAACAAGTGCTACATTGGCAACATGCAATAGACTAGCTAGTTTAAATGTTTTTATAGATATAATAAAAGATATTAGATCTTTGCTTGAATTATTAGGTTCTGAATTCCTTAAACCTTATGCTTTTACTTATGAAACTATAGATAATGCATTAAGAGATAAAGAACCTATGTATTTATATGTATCTGAAATAGAGGCTGTTGAAAGCTATGTAGATGATAGAATTATATACTATGTAGAAGATAGAGATGTTGTAGTAGAATCTGCTATAAATTCAGATTGCTTTTTATTTAAATATGGTTATCACGGAGACTGTGATGATGACGATAATATCACATATAACCCTCTAGAATATGAACATTTATCAGAAGCTTATTTTGAAATTAGATTTTAATAACTAAAGACAAAAGATAAAGGAGTAAATATTATGAAAAGATTTTATGGAGTAAGAAAAGGAAAGTTATGCGGTATATTCACTAATTATGATAATTTAAAACAATCTGTAATGAATTATCCTGGTGCAGAATATAGAGGATTCAATACAAGACATGAAGTAAATGAATATTTAGAATCATGTTCTATAGATTATAATGAATTTTTATTAGAAGAACTAGAGCCTATTTCACATAATGAAGAAGATACGTTAGTAGCATATATAGACGGTAGCTATTCTAAAGAACAAACTACTGAATATTATGGAAGTGGAGCAATATTAATTCATTCTAATAAACAACAAGAGCATTATTCTATAAGAGGAAAAGAAGGAATAGAATTAACTAATGTAGCAGGAGAATTGAAGGCTGCTCAATTCTGCTTTGATAAAGCTATTGAATATGGATATAAAAAATTAATAATGTATTATGATTATGTAGGAATAGAAAATTGGGCGACTAATAAGTGGTCGGCTAAAAATATTCATACAAAGAACTATAAGAATTATTATGATAACAATATAAAAAATAGATTAAAAGTAGAATTTGTTAAAGTAAAATCTCATAGCAAATTATTATTTAATGATACAGCTGATTATTTAGCTAAAAAAGCAATACAAAATATATAATGGGAGATGGTATTGATGTTTGCATGGTTATTTAACGCAATAAAAATAGTAGGAAGATTATTTGTAGATGCAGTAGTAGGAATGGTTGTAGATACCATATTATTCGGCTAATATATATATGAGGTGATTGATATGGCATTATACCCTAAATCAATGCAAAAGAAGAAAAAAGGGAAGAAAAATACATCCAAAGACAAACTACAACCTGGAGCCAAAGGAAAGCCTATTAAACCTAAGTAATTAATTAATAGATCATAAAAAGGAGGCTGTTATAAATGGCATGTAAAGGTGGAAAGAAAAAAGGCGGTAAGAAAAAAGGTGGCTGCAAGCCTAAAATGTAGTAATTAGCTGAGAGTAATCTCAGCTTTTTTTTATTGTATATATTATATTTATGTTTAATTATAAAATAAAAGGAGAGGTTTGTTTATGGATAGAACTTTACAATTAACTAGAGCATTTGATTTAGCGGCAGAAAAAGCAAGAGATTTAAAATTAAGAGAAATAACAGATGATGTACTTCTTCATGCTATTTGTGTAGAAATACAATATGATGTATTAGGACGTATGATGTATAGTCATAGTTTCTCTTCATATGAATTTAAAAATTTTATAAGAAATTATTATAAAAGCATAATAAACACAGGATTAGAAGAAGAAAATATACCTTTATCTAAAAGAACTGTAGAAACAATAGAAAAAGCAGAAAATTATGCAATTAAATCTAATTGTGATATGGTTGATATATCTCATGTGTTATTAGCATTAATTGATTCAAAAGATACAGTAGTAGTTGATTTCTTAATGAAAAATCAAATAGATACTACAGGTATAAAAAAAGAAATAATGCAATATATATTTACTGGAACAGTAGATAGTATGATAGTTAAATCTTCAAATAGCAATAACGAGGGAGCTTCTGCAAGAACTAAAGAAATACCTAGTGTTATATTAGAAAATTGTGAAGATTTAACTCTTGCAGCAGCAAAAGGAGAAATAGACCCTATAATAGGAAGAGATAAAGAAACAAATATGATAATAGAAACATTAGCTAGAAGAACTAAAAATAATGTATTATTAGTTGGAGAAGCTGGCTCAGGAAAAACTGCTATGATAAAAGGATTAGCTTTAAAAATAGCTAACGGAGATATACCAGCATTAGCTAATAAGAAAATATTTAGTTTAAAAATGGGATCATTAATGTCTGGAACAGAATATAGAGGAAAGTTAGAAGGTAAAGTTCAAAAATTAATGGATGCATTTATGGAAATGGATAATAGTATACTGTTCATAGACGAAGCTCATACACTTATAGGATCTGGTTCATCTTCTGATAGCAAAACAGATATAGCTCAATTATTAAAACCTGCTATGACAGGTAGAAAATTACAATTAATATGTGCTACTACTCTTAAAGAAATGAAACAAATAGAGTCAGATGGCGCTTTCATGAGAAGACTTAATACTATAAAAATAGAAGAGCCTTCAGATGAAGATACTCTTGCCATATTAAAAGGGTTAGCTTACAAATACGAAGAGTTCCACAATGTAGATATACCAGAAGAAACATTAGAAGCTGCTGTTAAATTATCAAGTAGATACATCACAGAAAGACATCAACCAGATAAAGCTATAGATATATTAGATAACGCTGCTGCAAAATTAAAATTATCTAAAATAACTATAAATGATTTAAGTTCACAAACTATAATGAACAAAATAGAGGCTTTAGAAAGTGAAATAAAAGATTTATACGATATAGAAGCAGTAGGTAAGTTATATGGAGAAATAAAGAAACTTGAAGAAGATTACAAGAAAGCAATAAAAGAAGAAAAAGAAAAACAAGTAATAAGAGACACATTAATGCCAAATCATATAGCTAATGTAGTAGAAGCTAGAACAGGTATACCAGTATCAAAATTAACTAAATCAGATAGAGAAAAGTTATTAACTCTTGAAGACGATATGCACAAAGCTATAATAGGACAAGATGAAGCAATAAAAGCTATAGCAACAGCATTAAGAAGAAGTGGAGCTGGAGTATGCGATCCTAATAGACCTATAGCTAGTTTCTTATTCGCTGGAAGTACTGGAACAGGTAAATCAGAAGTAGCTAAAGTTCTTGCTGATTTAAGATTCGGTTCAAGAGATAATATAATAAGAATAGATTGCGCTGAATACTCAGAATCACATAGTATAAGTAAGTTAATAGGAGCTCCTAAAGGATACGTTGGATACGGTTCAGGAGGTATGTTAACTGAAGCTATAAGAACTAAAAATCACGCAGTTATATTATTTGACGAAGTTGAAAAAGGTAGTAAAGAATTATTCGATTTATTATTAGGATTATTAGATGAAGGAAGAATAACTGATTCAGAAGGATTAACAGTTAACGCTAAAAATTGTATAATAATAATGACAACTAATATGGGATCTGCTATAACAGACAAATCAAGATCTGTTGGTTTCGGATTCAATGATAAGAAATCTGAAGAAGAACAAGAACATGAAAATTTAAAAGAAAAGACTCTTGAATCTATAAAGAAACAAGTAAGACCTGAAATAATAAACAGAATAGATGATATAATAGTATTCCATAAATTAAATAAAGAAGAACAAAGACAAATATGTAGATTAATGGGTAACAAAGTAGACTTAAGACTAGCTGATCAAGGCATGACTATAAGAGCTACAGATGAAGCTATAGATTTCATAGTTGAAGACGGATACGATCAATCAATGGGAGCTAGACCAATGATGAGAGCTATAATGACTCATATAGAACAACCATTAAGTTTATTCATATTAGAGGAAAAAGTGACTAAAGGCGATCATATAGCTGTGGAATTAGAAGATGATGAATTAGTATTCTACAGAATAAGAGATGGCGTTAAGACTAAATTAAATTAAGAGGAGACATACATCTCCTCTTTTTTTTATAATAACTTATTCTAGGGGGAGTTATCCTCCGTAAAAAGGAGAGAGATAGATGACATGAAGAAATACAACAAAGAAAAAGAACAGTATGAATATGTCTCTAGATATCAACTATTAACTAAACTAATGACAGAATTCGGATATGAAGCTACTTTAGTGGCTTTTAATTCTGAAAATGATATGTATAGATGTAAAATCATTATTAATGATAAAGAATCTATTACAGCATGGTTTACAGATGATGAAGTAAAAGAAATGTATAGTAGAAAAAGACAAAGAGAAAAAGAAAAAAAAGACAATCATAAAAGATATATCAAAAGGAAAAAGGAGGCTAAACAAACCATATGACTAAAGACTATATAATAAAATTATTAGACGAAATAGAGTCTTATGAGTATTTAATAGCTATTTGTAATGGTCGTGAAATATATCTATGTAAAGAAGATTCCCTTTTTCCATTCGCTGTTTCAATATCAAGATCAGAATATGAGAATTATATGGCTCCTATAGACGAGCCTGATAAATTTACTATTTGGTCAGAGTCTAGAAGAATAACATTTGAAGGAGAAAATTATATAATTGATAAGGATATAAGTAAGATACAATACAGTGAAGATATGATAATAATAGAAGTTATGTCTTTTTATACACCTGGTACTTACTATTTACCTTATGACAGCATTGACTATATCATTAAACCTAGAGATAAAGAAGATATTATATACAAATATAATAAATTTCAATGGGATATAGCCAAATAAAATTCAGATAAAGAATGGGGAGGAATACCAATGTTAATCGATTACAATAATGTTTTATATTTTAGAAGAAATGAAAATTGTATGTATGTCAGATTCAAAGATGAAAAAACTGAACATGTTTTACCTTTTGAAAGAGTGTTATCCTATGATAAAGATGAAGAGTTTTATGAGCATTGTTCTAAATTAGAAGCTTGTTATTCTGATTCTATAATACCTGAAAGATTTAATATGTGGAAATATATAAGTGATGATGAAACACAAATACCACATAAGATAAAAACATATTTTACAAAGCATGATAAAGTATATAGCAATGGAATTATAAATATATATAAAACTCAGTACGATAATAAATGGGTTATATGGTCAAGATGTAAACCATTTAGTTCTGGTTCATGTGTAGTTAAATCTAATAATGCTCCTATGCATATACCTGCTATAATGTCATGTAAAAGAGTACCTGCACCACCTATAAACAGAAATTTAATAGCATCTCTTATAATTCTTACAGATGATGATTCATATAAAAAAAGATTAAATAATGTATGGTGTAATTTGTTTGAATCTAATAAAAATTAATAGGGAGTGAGTGATATGTCAAAAAGAAAGTTATCTTATTTAGCTATACTATTAGATATCATAGTAATAGGCGGAGCTGTTTTTGGAATGATAAAATTAGGAGGCCTATTTATACCTATAGGAGTTCTTATAACTGTTGTAGAAGCTATTGATATATATAGTGCTGTTAATTTTATAATAGAATCTAAAAAAAGAGAGAAGATAGCCGAAGAGCTTTTAAAGATGTATAACGTTTTTAATGATAATAAAGAAAATAAATAATATCGGGGAGGTAACATATTATGAAAGTTTTAAAATACGAAATAAGATTTGAAAGCGAAAATAAATATGGCGTTATATCTAAATCTACACATAGCAGAAAAGAAGCATATAGAATATATCATAAGATAAAAGAAGAAATGGAATTTAGATTAGGAAGAGTATTTATAATAGAACATTACACAGACGGAACTATAGGTCAGTTATGTTCTTATCATACAGGAAGAGATTATGACGCATTACAATTATTAGAAGAAATGATAAAAATTAATAAGCAATTGATAAAAGTATATAATCAGGATTTCTTAAATGAAAAAAGAAGCGAGCTTGATAAAATGCAAAACAATATAGAACATGCATTAGAAATGGTCGATTGTTCTAAGATAGACGATGAAGATAGATTTAATGCATACGTTATAGATAAGATGAAAAATGTAAGACTTATCAGAAGAGAAATAAAATTAAGACAAGCAGTAGCTTATAAAATTTCTGGAAAATTAAATATAATAAAAAATGAATTAAGTGCAGCTAGAAATATAGTTAAAGATAGAGCTGATGGAGCCAAACGCGATAATTCACAAGATCCAGCTAATATAGAGAAGAAAATTCAATATTTAGAGTCAATAGGCCTAGACGCAATAGCATATGATAAAGAGAGCGAAGATGCATTGCCTAAAGACCTAGATTTGACTCCAATAGTGTTATACAAAAAACAAAAATAGATTTTGTATAGTTAGCATATATATATTTTAACATAATACAAAAGATAAAATCAATATAATAATTATAATTTAAGGAGGCATTTTATGTTATATAAAATGGGCGATGTTATAAGAATTAATGATGATACTCAAGGATTTAGAAATGTAAGAGGAGTAGTTGTTGGATTTGATAGTGAAACAGAAGAAGTTATGTTTAGAATTATAGCTAAAGGATATATAGGAGTAGATTCCAGATCTACACATATAAAAAATACAAAAATAGATAGCGAGCAATTTAGATTAGTTTAATGGAAGATTATTATTATGATACTGAAACAATAGTATAAAAAGGAAGGAGGTGTAGTCCTCTTTCCGACTATGAAAACAAGCAGCCGAATTCGAATTAATTATAAGTTATTAATTAAATTTTTAAAATCTATAGGATATGTAGAACATCGAAAAACTAGAAGCAGTCATATTATTTATAAACATGAAACTTCTAATAAAACAATCCCTGTGTCTGTAGGTAAAGGTATTGTTCCTATGGGGACATTATCTACTATTCTACGAGAAGCAGGCGTCACCAGGCACGATTTACAAATGTTTTTAAATGATAATTAAAGGAGTGATATATATTAGTGAATACAGAATAAAAGATATTGATTCCGCTATTATAGGTTTTAGAGGTCAATATTCTTTTTTATCTAATATGTATGAAGGCTCAATGTTCGAATATCGAGGTTTAAGATATAAAAACGTTGAGGCAGCATTTCAAAGTCGTAAAAACACTAAACGTGAACAGGATTTTGAAATGCTAACAGGGAAAGAAGCAAAACAATTAGGAAGACATGTAGCTTTACGTAAAGACTGGGAACAAGTTAAATATGGAATTATGTATGAAATAGTATATCTTAAATTTACTAAGAACAAAGAATTACAAGCTAAGTTATTAGAAACAGATGATAGAGAATTAATAGAGCTTAATACATGGAACGATAAAACATGGGGAGTTGTATATAATTCAACTACAAAAAAATATGAAGGAGACAATATGTTAGGCAAAATTCTAATGGGAGTAAGAGAAGCCATTAGACATAATTATAAATAATGTAAAAGGAGATGTTTATATGAAAGAATTTAAATATTATATGAAAATATTAAAAATCAAAGCTTCGATTTTTGCATTAGAGTATAAAATAGGCATATTAGTCAGAATGCAATTACAATCAATAACTGAAAGTGAATATGATTCATTTACAGAACAAATAGCATCTCTTCGTGATTGTATTGAAATTTATGAAGACTTCTTAAATACTTTAAAAAAATATAAATAAGAGGAGGAATTATTATGGATTGTCTAAGATTAAAAATTCAAAAACATAGATTAGCGATATTAGCTTTAACTATGGAATTATCACAATTAATAGATAGAAGATGTTATTCTATCAATGACGCTGAATATGAAAGATTAGATAAGAGAATAAAGGAGATAGAAGAATCAATAAGCAATCATGAAGATAAAATGCGTGAATTGAAATTAAGCTTATTAGGAAAGGACGAATAATATTGATTTTTTTCACAGCAGACACTCATTTTTCAGATACTTCTACTTTGATGGCGACAGGAAGACCATTTAAAGACGTAACAGAAATGAATATAGCACTAGTAGATAATTGGAATAAAGTAGTTCGACCAGAAGATACAGTGTATATATTAGGAGATTTTGGCTTATTTGATTATGCTAAATTTTTAAATGGAGAAAAAAAATTAATAAAAGGAAATAGAGAATACTCTATACCTGATTCAAAACTAAAAGAACATTTTGATCATGTTTATACAAATGAAATAGTTCGTATTAATGCAGAAAATTATACTATTTATATGACTCATAAACCTATTTGCTTACCTAATAAAAAACTAACAGAAGACACAATACAATTATTTGGTCATGTGCATCGTACAGCTTTATATAGACCTTATGGACTTAATGTTGGAGTAGATGTGCATTATTATACCCCAGTTAGCTTAGACGAAGTTATACAGCGTTGTGAGTTCATTAGAACTTATTATGATCAAGGAATTTTTTATTAAAATTATATAGGAGGTATTAATCATGAAACAATATAGAAATATAATTATAGTATCAAATAATAACACAAACTTTGTTTCAGTAACATTTGAAAATGCTCAAGATGAGCCTGTATTTAAAAAATATAATAATTTACCATTGAAAGGAACAAATGCGGCAGCAAATATTAATGCATTAAGCATTATAAATAAGTATTTATTAGAGATATCAAAAAGTAAAGAGCTTTCTAATATGCATTATATAATAGTGCCAGCTAAGATATGTAAAGCAATAAAAGAAGGAACTTATAAACAATGGCTACAAACTGGAAAATATATGAATGGAAATCCAGTAGATGAAACTGAATTAAGATATTGGAGATCATTTATGTATTTATATAAACAATTATTTGCAGTAGTATCATTTAAACCATTGACTTATTATGCATCAGTTAATTCTAATTATAAACATTCTGTATTTATACATGATATGATTAATAAAGCATATGAGTTATTTGATGAAGAAGATGATTTAATGAATTCTTTAGATGGAATTCTATAAAAAAAAGAGTTTAGCCACCGTTCGCTAAACTCTTAAAAAAATATATCTTAGGGAGAGATAATATTATGGAAAATGTTTTAGATATAGAATAACTATATCTACCTATAGTATATCCACCTAATATATAAAAATGCGCTAATAATAAAAAATTTATTTATAAAGGAGATTAATTTATGAATTTATTCCATGGATCTGATAAAGTATGTGAAAAATGTGGAGCAGGATTAGATAATAACTGCGCTGTAACACCTATTAGTAAGATTTTCAAAGGAACAAATAGATATATGATATGTGAAGCATGCGGATATGTTAGCTTATATAATGAATCTTTAGATTTAGTATTTAATATTGATAAATATAATAATGATATAGATATAATGAATGAGATATCAGAATATTTAGATATGATAGATATGAAAATAGTAGAACCTGAATTAGCTACTGAAAATAACGAAACAACTGAAGAAAATGATGATATATTATTAAGTACAGAAGAATCTAGAGAAGCTCTTAATAAGTTATTAGAAGAAATTTCTCATTCTTGTAGTGGCGATTGTAGTTCTTGTACAAACTGTTCAGGGAATTACGATTGTCATGAAAACACAGAAGCTACAGATTATGTAGATTTTAATGCAGATAATTTTATATTAGCATTTAATCCTGAAACAAAAGACATAGGTTTATTACAGACAGATTCATTAGCAGAATTAGGAGATATAAGTAAATATAGATTCTATTCTTTATCAGAAGTAGAAGTAAGACCAGTTGTTACTTATGAAATAATAAAGAAATAGATTTTATATAAAAGAAAAAATTTATCAATATGAAAGGATGAAGATATGAGATATTTATTTATGGATACTAGTGCTCTTATGCATAACTATGTTGAGTTAGAAGAAAGAGTTAATGAAACAGGAGAAAAATTAGTTATAACTAGTACTGTTTTAGAAGAGCTAGATAAACATAAAGATAGTGGAGACGGAGAAAAAGCGTTTTTAGCTCGTAAAGCATTTAAATTATTAAATTGTAATCCAGATCATGTTCTTTATGTGGTTGACGAAAAGCCTAATCCGTTCATAGTAGATACTATATTCTGTGGATATGATATGAATCATAATGATAATAAAATATTATATGCTTGCTATCATTTTATAGAAAATTCTAATAAAAACGCAGAAGTAGTTTTTGTAACTAATGACAATGGATTAATTGTTAAATGTGCTGCTCTTAATATACCATGTCAGAAATTAAGATCTAGCTTAGAAGAAGAATCTTATAAAGGCTATGTTGAGATAGAAGGAACAGAAGAAGAAAACGACGCTAAATTATTAGAGTTTATAGAAAATAAAAGTCTATATGCTAATCAATATGTTATAATACGTGATACTGATACTGGAGAAGAATCTGTAGTACGTTGGGACGCTCAATTAGAAGACTTTGTAGACATATATTTTAAATCTAAAACAAAACCATTAAATATATATCAAAAAGCTGCAATGGATTTAATGTATAACGATAATATACCTATAAAGATAATCTGCGGAGGATATGGAGCAGGTAAAACTTTAATAAGTGTTACTATGGCAGAAGAAAAAATGTATTCAGGAAAATATAATACACTTATGCTAGTAAGAAACCCTGTAGCAGTTGATAATTTAGATATAGGTGCTTTACCTGGTTCTAAATTCCAAAAAACGTCTATGTATTTCAATAGTATGTTACAATATTTAACTAATGACTCTATGGATTCAGGAGTAGACGCATTCGACCCTGATAATATAGAAAATAACAAACGTCGTGGATATAACTTAGAAATGGATTGTGTACAATTCTTAAAAGGTATATCTGTTAAAGATACTATAGTATTATGTGATGAATGTGAAGACTTATCAGTTAAGCTTATAAAAACATTAGGTACTAGAATAGGTGCAAACTCTGCATTAGTACTAATGGGAGATAAGAAACAAGCAGAAAAACAATATAGAAGTAATAACGGTATTGCTACATTTGTAGAATACGCAAAAGGTCATCCTTTAGTAGGTGTTGTTTACCTTCCAGAAGATGTTAGAAGTGAAGCAAGTAAATTATTTGCTGAAATGCCTGATAAGTAAACTATATAAACTCATTTGGACTATATTATTAGTATATTGAATATTATAATATATACGAAGGAGATAGAATATTATGAAGGAAAACAGACTTGTAAAGTATACACTAATGCCAACAACAGAAGATGAAAACTATGATAAATATTTTTTATCTAGTTTAAAGGAATTAGCTAGTAAACTTAACGGAAGTATAGTTGCTCCATTATTAGTTATTTATAATTCAGAGTTAGACATACCTATTGAGTATGATTATGAAGAATATACAATGTATTGTAATTCAGATCAAATACTTGACGTTATTAAGAAAGCTGAAAATACTGACTCATTTGGTACTCTTATAATACATGGATTCTCTTTAAGTTTAGATGACTTAAGAGAAAAGTTTGTTCCTATAGGAAGAAGAAATGAAGCTCATATATGTTTAAATGTTTTATCAGATTATGAGATACCATCAAATTTATCATTATATCTTGATAAAGATATAGATAGAGAAGATGATGAAGTATGGGAACAAGCTAAAGAAGCTATAGAGAAACAAATAGAAGAGTTTATGGAAGAATACGATGAAGCTTATTCATTTGATTTTGATGAAGACGACTTTTCTTTATTAGAAGATTTTTTAAACTCTTTATATAATGCATCTGATGAAGACAGTAAAGATAAATCTAAAACATCTAAATCTAATGCTACTTTAATTGATTTATTCGATTATTTAGATGAAGAAGAAAAAGACGATAAAGAAGAAGACGTAATAGCATTCACATATCAAAATAAAAAAGACTATATAGCATTAAGTTGCATAGATGGAGAATTATATGTAATTGATGATGATGAATGTGAAATCTTATTAACAGAAGATCAAATGGATTTCTTAATAGACGCTTACAATAGAATAAATAAAAATAAAGACAAGTAAGAAGAGAGGGTTTCCCTCTCTTTGTTTTGTTTAACAAAGGGGGCTGTATTTCTCTGAATGAATATTTAACATTACATGATAACCATGAGATTTATACGGAAGAAGAGATTAATCAATATACTAATGAGGAACTTATAAAATTAATAAGAGAAACTAATGATAACAAGTATTGGGACTTGTTATGGATTAAAACTAAAGGAATAATTAT
>JAEIGA010012704.1_pt1 | contig 12793 bp, 15 predicted proteins | sample 9270691 | NCBI WGS metagenome assembly JAEIGA01 (sample SAMN17057246, study PRJNA624740) | gut metagenome | biome: biome; isolation source: fecal sample | host: Bos grunniens | place: China: Xizang | collected 2019 | reverse complement strand
TCCTTTATGAAATTGTTCACTTCCACCGTCAGATCCCAATACTCCGCGCGGCCGGGCAGCGGCAGGCCCGCCATCACGATGATCTTCGCGTCCGGCAGCGCCTCCTGGAACATCGCGTACATCTTCTCCTTGTTGGCACCCGCACGGGCGTAGTTCGTAGGTGAGTAGAGTTTCATCGCCTCCGCCTTATAACCCGGGCACTCGTTATCTTTGATATCGATTACAAAGGTGTTGATTTTCGTACGCTTTGCAAATGCGATATACTTCTCGATATTGCCGATTACGCTTGGTGAGATATTCAGATAGAGCGAATAGCACGAAACAGGCATCTTGTTATTCTCAAATACGGGACGCTCATAGGGATAGAAGTCGCAACCGATAGCGGCACCGCCACCAAACGGATTCTTCACAGCCTTGTGTTTTGCGTCGTACACCTCGCTACGGTAGCGTTTTTCAGCCTCCGACTTCTCAAATACGGTATATTTTCCATAGAGCCAGCCCTCGCCCTTACCGAGAGCCACCTTATAGCGATTTACTCGGCCCTGCTCGTCAAGTTGGTCATAACCCAAAACCTTCAATGCCTCGCCTTTTGTGCTCTGACCGCCAATTTTTGAAGTCGCCGTATCGACAATAATCGATGCGGGCGTACGGGCATACACCACCTGCTCACGCACTACATCCAAAGAGTCGGCACTCAACCCCGAAAGAGCAGCAAAGTGCTGCACCTCGCTCTCGCTCGAGAGAGGCAAGTACTCCACCTCGCCAATCTCTTTGCCCTTATTGGTAACCACCGCCAATTTGGTGCCTCGCACAATCGTATCGGCTACGACCATCATCTCGGCAGCCTCATCAAAAGTGTATAACAACAGTGTTGGTCTGTCTGATGCTGCATACCGCACCTCAACAATATCATCACTTGGACGACACGCTGCAAAAGCGAACAAAACCATCGAAACGACCGCAAAAAATCTGAACTTCATATTTACATCTGATATTTATTGCGACAAAGATAATATTTTAGATTTATATTATGTAACTTTGAGGCGTGCAATTTGCATTATGCTACGGAAATTTTACGATTATGAAACAACATTGGAAACCATCAACGATTGTAAACCCCGTGCCAGCCGTAATGGTAACGTGTGGTAGTGAGCCATCAGAGTACAATATTATTACTATTGCGTGGGTCGGCACCATCTGCTCCGAGCCACCAATGTGTTATATATCGGTACGTCGCCAACGCCACTCCTACGATATTATTCGTCGCAACGGTGAGTTTGTCATCAACCTGACTACCGTAGAGCTGGCCCGTGTGACCGATTGGTGCGGAGTGCGTTCGGGCAGCGATTTCGACAAATTTGCACACTGCGGACTGACTGCCGAGCCATCGGCAAACGTCAAAGCCCCGTCGATAGTCGAAGCACCGATATCCATCGAGTGTCGCGTAAAACAGATTGTTGAGCTCGGCTCACACGATATGTTTATCGCCGAGGTTGTAGGCGTTGCGGTCGATGAGTCGCTGATAGATGCCGAGAGCGGAAAACTCGACATCTCGCGTGCCAACCTGTTGTGCTATGCCCACGGCGAATACTTTGCACTTGGCGAGGCGTTGGGCACATTCGGATTTAGCGTCAAGGGCTCGACCAAACGCGAAGAGTTGAAAAAATCGAAACAACGTAAATAGAGATAATATGGAGAACGAACTTCAAGAGTATTTAACCCAATTCGAGGAGAAGCTGCTCGAACAACTCATAAAACAACTATCATCCAAATCGCTTCTTGGGGGCTACGGCTACACTATCGAAGAGTTGGACGAGGTGTGGCGTCAGTGCCGTGCCGAGTATGTGGCGGACGCTATGCCCGAAATTGCAAAATATCCGCTTGCAGCGACTGCTTGGGCCGCTTATGTCGGCATAGGTTGTGCCATTCGCTGGGATAGGCAGACGTTGGGCGAAGCGACCGATGCTACGCCATATTTCGCACTGCGTGATGCGCGCGGTTTCGACGAGTTGGACGAGTATGTCGAGTATCTGATGTTGGACAGCGGATTTCGCAAAGAGCAGATCGAAAAGATTGGCGATGCACTCCGTTCGGCAGCACAAACCGCAATCGATGCAATACGCCACGAAAACATTGAACCACAAACCGTTAGAGCCTTTCACGCATTTGCTCGCTGTGCAAAGGTGATGTTTACGATTGGTGTCGGAATTGCCCTCTACGAGATGGGCTACTCCTACCAGAAAGCGACCGTCGAACTGCCTTCTTAACGCTGCTATACAGACAAAAAAAAAATGGCTGACCAAATCGTGCAATTAGGTCAGCCGTTTTTATCGTTTTGCAAGCGTTTGCTACTGCTCGCCGTTTACCCGAATAATAGCGTTGGCACCACCCCACAAATCGACCATCAGAGGCTCATTGTAGAGCACTTTGCCGTTATGCGACACCGTAACCCGCATCGCAAAGGCCTTATCCTGCGGCAGCAGACGACGAACTTTCGACATTGTGTGGGCGATGACATATATCGCCACCACTATCGACGGACAATCATCGGCACACAACTCGATATGGCGTACGTCATCGACCTCAATCGGACGCTCTGCAAGGTTGGCAACCGTAGCCGCCACCCTATCAAAGTGTGGTACAAAACCAATCTGCTCGTCCGACGCATCTCGTCGGCTTATCGACACGCCGATATTGTATCGCCAATGCTCCTCCGAGTCGGTATGCAGCACAACCTTATAACCTGCGAAAGCACTATTTTTAGCTTCTATCTCCATTTTTGCCCCATTATTTTTCGCAAATATAACAACTTTAAGCCGAAAACTTTGCACAATTTCCATTTTTGTACTACATTTGCAGACTAATTATGCACTACACAGACCAAGAGAGATACGCAATTGACTATCAGTCACTCGAATACACACCATATTCGTGCGAATTTGATGTGGACGACACTCTCTTTACCGAACGAGAATCCGAAGAGGTTAAGGGTGTGAAGTGCAAAGCCTTTGTCGAGGCCAATCGTACAGGCTCAACCGTAGATGTTGATGTACGCATCGTAGGTACGGTAGTGGTTGCTTGTGACCGTTGTTTGGAAGATTGCGAAATCGAAGTAGAGTACGAGAGCACGCTCATCGTTCATATCGGCGAGGAGAGTGGCGAGTACGACGGCGAGCAGATGTGGGTAGCAAAGGGCGACAACATCGTACTCGACCAATATATCTACGAGAGCATCATCATCGCACTCCCCTACCAGCGTCACCACGCCGAAGGCGAGTGCAACCCCGATATGATTGCCCGATTTATAAAGGCATAAGAGTAGAACTTTTATAGAGAGGGACAAGGCTTTCAGAGAGAGAGAGAGAGAGGCAATACTTTTAGAGAGGTAACTTTTAGATAGATAACTAAATATAAAACTTAAAAAAATAGAGAATTATGGCACATCCAAAACACAAAGTCTCGTCGACACGACGCGACAAGAGAAGAACCCACTACAAGGCTGTGGTTCCAACAGTAGTAATTTGCTCGAACTGCGGTGCATCGGTACTCTATCACCGTGTATGCCCAGAGTGCGGTTTCTATCGCGGCAAGCTCGCTATCGAGAAGAAGGTAGCCGAGTAATTTCGACAAATCGTCAAAAAGCACTAACCCTCAACGGGCTGGTGCTTTTTTGCTACAATTTAATAAGGTAGTCACTAACACCTTAAAAGTATGATTAGAGTAGGTTTGGATGCAATGGGTGGCGATTTCGCTCCCCGTGCAGCAGTTGAAGGTGCCATTGCTGCCCTCAACGAGATAGGCGACGACTGCCGCATCGTTCTGTTTGGCGACAAAGTGCAAATCGAGCAGATTTTGGAGGAGCACAATATCGACCTCACGAAGTTCGACATCGTCGCATCGTCGGAGGTTATCGAGATGAGCGATCACCCTGCAAAGGCCTTTCAAACGAAGGTCGATTCGAGCATCGTAAAGGGTTTTATGGCCTTGACAACGGGCGATATCGACGGCTTCGCTTCGGCTGGCTCGACAGGTGCAATGATGGTCGGCTCGATGTTTACCATTCGCCCTATCGACGGCGTTATGCGTCCAACAATTGCCACCGCAATCCCAACTCTGAAAGGTAGTCGTGTAACGATACTCGATATCGGTTTGAATGTCGATTGCAAGCCCGAGGTGTTGGAGCAGTACGCTCTTATCGGCTCGACCTACGCACAGACGGTTGCCGGCATTGCAAACCCTCGCGTAGCGTTGCTCAACATTGGCGAGGAGTCCACGAAGGGTAATGCCCAAGCAAAAGCGGCTCACGAGTTGATGCAAAAGGCGGGCAATGAGGGTCGCTACAACTTCGTTGGCAATATCGAGGCTTCGCACATTTTTGTGGGCGATGTAGCCGACGTGGTTGTGTGTGACGGCTTTACGGGCAACACCATTCTGAAACTTGCCGAAGGATTTTACGCCATCAACAAACATTGTGGTATAGAGGGCGATTTTTGGACAAACCTCAACTACGAAAACGCCGGTGGAACTCCCGTATTAGGTGTAAATGGCGTAGTCACTATCGGTCACGGCAAATCGACCTCGAAGGCGATAAAGAATATGATTCACTCGACCATCAACACCGTACGTTCGGGTTTGGTTGCCACGCTCAAAGAGCAATTCGCCGCAGCGAAATAGTCGTAACAGATTAAAATACTTAAATTTAGGTATCGATAATTTACCACACAGTTGGTAGATTATCGATTTTTTTGTAACTTTGTTCTCAAAGATAAACCCTAAAACATTGTATTATGAGAAAATTATCAATCTTGCTATGTTTGGTCTTTGCAGCAACGTGGGCAACCATTGCTGCTGGTAACATCGTTACCCCAAACAAAATTATCGTTCCCGACGTTGAGGGATACAAGGTTTTGAAAGGCGACTTCCATATTCACACCGTATTCTCGGATGGAAATGTTTGGCCTACAACCCGTGTACAGGAGGCTATTTGGGAGGGTTTGGATGTGATTGCTATCACCGAGCACATCGACACTCGCCATCAGAAGATGGTCAAAAACGGCTACTTCAACAAAGAGAAGTGCGACCGTGACGCATCGTATGAAATCGCCCGTAAAGCAGCCGGCAAGAAGTTGCTCGTTGTTCACGGCGGTGAGATTACTCGCGGTATGCCTCCGGGACACTGGAACTGTCTCTTCGTTAAGGACAACGACGACATCTGTATGGCAGCCGAGGCAAACGACCACGACCACGTTCTCGCTATGGAGGGCGGTTTGAAGGAGGCTCGCAAGCAGGGTGCCTTCATTATGTGGAATCACCCTAACTGGGAGAAGCAGGCTCCAAACGAGACCATTATGCACCCAGCCCACAAGAAGTTCCTCAAAGAGGGCTTAATGGATGCTATCGAAATTTACAACACGGGTTACTGTCCAGAGGCTCACGAGTGGGCTTTGAAGCACAACCTCGCTATGTTGGGCAACTCCGATGCACACGGCCCATTCTTCTACACAATCGACTATCTCCACGGACAGCACCGCCCTGTAACTCTCGTATTCGCAAAGGAGAAGAGCTTAGCTGGTGTTCGCGAGGCTTTGGATGATGCACGTTCTGCCGTATTTGCAGAGGGTCGCGTATATGGTCGTGAGCAGGAGTTGAGTCTGCTTATCAAGTCTTGCCTCAAAATCAAGAAGAAGCTGACCGCAAAGGGGGCTGATATCACATTTGAGAACCGTTCGAGCATTCCTATCACATTGATGAAGGCTCCTGGCTCGGAGAACTATCGCTACGACCGCGTATTTACGATTCCTCCGTTTAGCTCGACATCTATCCGTGCACAGCTGCTCATCGACAAGAACAATAAGCAGCCAAAGTTGGATGACTCGGTTAAGGAGGTAGAGGTAAACTTCTATGTGGAGAACTTCCAAATCGGTGCCGACAAACCATTGCCATTTAAGATTATCGCAACACGCCAATAGTCGTAGGCTGGTGTGTAAAAAACAATTAAGGTGTTCGAATTTTCGAACACCTTAATTTATTATAGGTATAAGAGCCTGATACTACTCCTCTGCTACAACGCTCAACGATACCTCTGCCTTAACCTCACGGTGGAGCTTAACGGTAGCCTTGTACTCGCCAACGGTCTTGATAGCGTCAACAGTAATATTCTTCTTCTCAACTTCGATACCCTTTGCAGCAAAAGCCTCTGCTACGTCAGCAGCAGTTACCGAACCAAAGATACGACCCTCCTCTGCCTTAACAGCGAACGAGAGAGTAAGGTTCGAAATGGTCTGTGCCAAAGCCTGTGCATCAGCCAAAATCTTGGCATCCTTGTGAGCACGCTGCTTCAAGTTCTCTGCCAAAACCTTCTTTGCCGAAGCGGTAGCCAACTTTGCGAAGCCCTGTGGAATCAGATAGTTGTTTGCATAACCTGGACGAACATTAACGATGTCGTTTGCATAGCCCAAGTTCTCTACATCTTTAATCAAAATAATCTCCATAGTGACCTCCTCCTTATTTCATACAATCGGTTACGAATGGCAAAATTGCAAGGTGACGAGCACGCTTTACAGCCTGTGCTACACGCTTCTGGAACTTCTGCGAAGTACCGGTCAAACGACGAGGCAAAATCTTACCCTGCTCGTTGAGGAACTTCTTCAAAAATTCGCCATCCTTATAATCTACATACTTGATGCCGAGTTTCTTGAAACGGCAATACTTCTTCTTGCGAACATCAACCGCTACTGGATTGAGGTAACGCAATTCGCCTGCTTGATTCATCTCCTGTGCCATAATTACTCTTCGGTGTTTTTGTTAGCAAGTTTAGCACGACGCTTCTCGGCGTACTCGACAGCGTACTTGTCCTGCTTGAAAGTTAGAAAACGGATAATGCGCTCGTCACGACGATACTGGGTTTCGAGAGTGTTGATGAGCGAACCCTCGCCTGTGAACTCTACCAAGAAGTAGAAACCGGTAGTCTTCTTCTGAATAGGATATGCGAGTTTTTTCAAACCCCAATTCTCAACATTCACAATCTGACCGCCGTTCTCGGTAATAACCCCTTGGAATTTGCCAAGCACCTCGGCTACCTGCGACTCAGAGAGCACCGGTGTGACAATGAAAACGGTTTCGTAATTGTTCATAATCTTTTAATTATTAAATGTTATGCTAAATATTTAGCGGTGCAAAGGTAACTAAAAAAAGTTACTCTGCAAACTTTGGCTACCTATTTTTATAATATTTTAGAGTGATGCGTCGAAAAATCGGGCAATTTTTGGTTATTTCCTAACCGAAAAAGCCATAATAGAGCAGTGCCCAACCGATGAAACGCCCGCACTTGCCGATAAACATATAGAGAGCCATCGGTGCAAATTTCACTCGATAGAAGCCTAACGCCACAGCAAATACATCGCCGATAAATGGTACCCACGTCAGCAGTGCTATCGGAGCCCCGAAGCGGTCTATCCGCCCCTTTTGTCGTTCGAGTGTTTCGCGACTTACGTGCAGCCGTTCAATCCACTCCCAGCGGCCCGCTCTGCCGACCCAATACGAGGTAAGGCCACCGAGCCAATTGCCCAGAGTCGCCACCGCAATAACTGCAACCACATTGCCATCGGCTGCCAACATACCAACCATCAGCACATCGGCACTGAACGGGACAATCGTCGCAGCCAAAAACGACCCAATGAAGAGTCCTAAAAGACCTAATCCTTCGAGACTCTCCATCCTCCGCTATTCGTCGTAAGCAAAACCTTGTGCCTTAACACGAATCTCGGAGCCATCGGGAGCAATCAGATAACAGCCCGTATCCGCCTTTGTGATGTGTCCGATAATGTCGATACAGCCAACATTCAGCACCTCCTCGCGTTTGTCGAGTGGCACTGTGAACATCAACTCGTAGTCGTCGCCACCATTGAGGGCAGCAATCGTAGCGTTGAAATTCATCTCATCGGCAAGACGATTTACCTGTTGTGCAATAGGCATACGCTCCATATAGATGCGGGCACCACACGCCGACGACTTGCATATCTGCAACAGATCCGAAGCCAAACCATCGCTCAAATCGATCATCGATGTAGGGACAATACCCAACTCGTGCAACGAACGTACGATATCGACCCTTGCACGAGGTTTCAGATAACGCTCCAAAAGGTATTCATATCCATCAAATTGAGGTTTCATACCCTCGACACCCTCCAAAACACGTTTCTCGCGTTCCAAAAGTTTCAAACCCATATATGGAGCACCCAAACTGCCCGTAATACATATCAAATCGTGTTCGGCTGCACCGCTACGATATGCCACCTCCGATGGTTTTGCCTCACCCACGGCTGTCACCGTAATCGACAGACCTGTAACCGAAGCACCTATATCGCCACCGACCAAATCGACCTCCGCCTCGCGACAAGCAAATGCCACGCCGGCATAGAAGTCGTCCAAAAACTCCACCGAAATCTTTGCCGACACCGCCAATGCAATGGTCAATTGTGTAGGCACGGCATTCATTGCCAACACATCGCTGATACCCTTTGTCACAACCTTGTAGCCCAAATGTTTAGGCGGAAAGTATGTGAGGTCGAAATCGACACCCTCGTTCATCGTGTCGGTCGATACCACCATCACCTTATCATCGCCTACGCTGATAACGGCAGCATCATCGCCTACACCCTTAACGGTCGAGGCAACCTGCGGAGCAAAATCTTTGGTCAATCGTTCAATCAATCGAAACTCGCCCAACTCGGCAATTTCGGTACGTCCTTTTATAGCCATAACTCTTAAATTTTTCGCAAAGATAGTGATTTTTTCTCGTCAATCAACGACCGTGCAATTATATCGCTCGATTAGCAATTATTACCATAGAGTATCTTCGCAATACATCATTTATAGGACACACAATATCTCAAAACACCCTTTTAATTAAAAATTTTTAATTATTTGTTTTGATTTTTGGATTTTTGCCGTACCTTTGTGCATAAATTTTTCCCAAAAGAGCAGAGTATTATGCTTAATATTATCCTTTTTGGAGCCCCAGGCTGTGGCAAAGGAACCCAATCGGAACTTCTCGAAAAGAAGTATGGGTTGAAGCACATCTCAACCGGTCAGATTATTCGTAACGAAATAGCTGCAAAAACCCCTCTCGGATTGGAGATGGAGGCCTATATCAGTCGTGGTGAGTTGGCTCCCGACTCGATTGTTATCGAGATGGTAGAGCACTATCTCGAAGATGCAAAATCGGCAGATATCAAAGGTACAATCTTCGACGGCTTCCCTCGCACCGAGCATCAGGCAGCAGTTTTCGACGCAGTGTTGGCACAGCTCTCGATGAAGGTCGATGTGATGGTTTATATGGATGTTCCCGAGGAGGAGCTCGTGCAACGCATCCTGTTGCGTGGCAAGGATTCGGGTCGTGCTGACGACGCTTCGGAGGATGTTATCCGCAACCGTATAAAAATCTACAACGCACAGACAGCCGTAGTTGCTCAACACTACCTCGCCCAAAAGAAGTATGAGGCGGTAGATAGCGTAGGAACTATCGACGAGGTGTTTGAGCGTATCAGCAACGTAATTGACCGCTATATTTAGCACGACCAAATAGTAAAAGAGTGGGTGTCCAATTCGATTTTGGACACCCACTTTGTTTTTTTTGCGAGAGTGCTTTTATGATTTAAGGTCGGATAAGGTCAAATAAGGTCGAGTAAAGTCAAATAAAGTCAGTAGCAAAAACCCTTAACAACCTTTAACAACCCTTATCGGTTTGCGGCAGAGCCACAAACCGTTGCCGCAAGCGGCAAATAGCCGAAATCACCTTGTCAGACGACCTCTTGCAGTAGTTGTTTGACCGCCCCGACGATATAGGTGCTACCACCGACATACAAAAGACCGTTATCGGCAACCAACTCTTTGCTGCGTTCGAAAGCCGCAGCGACATCGGCATACGCCTCGCACTGCAAACCTAACTCGGCAGCAATCAACTGCAAAAGCTCCACCGATGCAGCTCTGTGTGACTCGGCTTGCGTAAAGATATAGTGTGCATCACGAGGCAACATCGCCAATATTTCGCGAATATCCTTGTCGGAGCAGAAGCCCAACATCAGCACTCGCCTACCCTCGCACTCCACCGCTGCAATTTGTCGAGCAACCTGCTCCATAGCGTGAGGGTTGTGTGCCGTGTCGCACAAAATCTTCGGCTGCTGGCTCAACTGCTGCCAACGACCCTCGAAGCCCGTTATCTCCATCACATCACGCAGGCCGACAACCAATGCACGACGAGAGATTGACAATGGTGTATTTTGGTGCAGATAGTCGATGGCGGCACATACCGTAATCACATTCTGACGCTGATATTCGCCCAACAAGCCGACCTGCAAAGTATATTGTTGATGGTCGCGTTCGCGTATCAAATCGAATACCTGAACACTACCCGACGGCAGCTCTGCGACCGAGCGACCCAAGCAAGTGAATGCCTGCTCGGCATATATTACGGGCGAGTTGGCATCGGCAGCTATCTCTTCGATGACAAGGTTGTAGTTGGCATTGTATTCGCCAACAACGATAGGTATCGATTTTTTGATTATACCGCCCTTCTCTCGTGCAATCTTTGGCAGTGAGTCGCCCAACAAATCGGTATGTTCCAAACCGACATTGGTCAAAATTGTAAGCGATGGGATAACCACATTTGTAGCATCCAAACGGCCACCCAAACCCGTTTCGATAACCGCCACTTCGACATCGCTCTGCGAAAAGTAGTCAAATGCCAGCACCGTAGTCATCTCGAAAAACGAGAGCTGACACTCCTCCATATCGGGGCGATACTTGTTTACAAAATTTACGATTTTCTGCTTCGAGATAACCTCGCCATCGACACGAATACGCTCACGGAAGTCGACCAGATGGGGCGACGTATAGAGACCCGTACGATAGCCCGCCTGTTGCAATACGCTGGCAATCATATTGGCAACCGAGCCTTTACCGTTGGTGCCGGCAATGTGAATTATGAAGTAGTTGCGTTGCGGATTGCCGACTTTGCGACAAAACTCTGCAACACGTTCCAAGCCCGGCTTGTATGCAGACTTTCCCTCACGCTCAAACGAAGGGAGTTGTTTGTAGAGGTAGTCGATGGTCTCTGCGTAGTTCATATTATATCGATATTCAAAGTTTAATCAACCAAATAAAAACGCTTTTTCGCACAATACGCAATGGTGTAGAGCAGACACAGCAGTGCTACGTATAGTGCTATGCGACCGATATAGTCGCCGTGTTTGGTGTAGAACGTGATGCGGTTTGAGAGATGCACATCGGCAGTCAGAACACCACGCTTATACCACCCCATAGTCGAGATATCGTCGCCTCGCGAATTGATAAAGCCCGAGATACCCGTATTGGCACTGCGGGCAATATAACGTCGGTGCTCAATCGCACGCAGACGGCAGAAGGCGAAGAGGTAGCGGTGTCCCGGTGTATCGCCCCACCAACCATCGTTCGATATTACGCCTACGATTTGTGCTCCGTTGCGGACAAATTCGCCAATATAGTCGCCATAGATAGCCTCGTAGCATATTGCGGGAGCGATAGAGATATCGTTATGCACAAATGGACGAGCCGTTTCGCCTATGCCGAGTTGTCCAACCGTACCACCCAAATCGACCTCGAAGATACCACCACGACGCAACCACGCCGGCAGAGTCTCTACGCCGATAACCAAACGACCCTTGCGATGTAATGGCACAGCGTCGTACTCGACCTCGATACCTACCGACGAGTTGTATATATCGAAATATACGCCTCCGCTATTACGAGCCGTATTTGTCAGCGGTGTCGCCCCATAGATTCGCATCGTTTCGCAACCGGCAATAACCATTGCATCACGCCCCTGTCTGTCGAGTGCATCAGCCACACGCTCGATAATCGGCTCCTTTGGCAAAAGTCCCTCACGGAGCAGCGTCGAGAGCGATGTTTCGGGCATCAGCACAAACTGCACCGAATCGGGAACACTACCCAAAAGAGCGATAAGGTTATCCTGCTGCCAGGCCGAATCGGTGTGGAATTTTGCATAGCAATCCACATTTGGTTGAATTGCCGAGATTTTGACGGTAGGGGTCTCTGCAACCTCCGCACTATCGGGGTCATTCAAGCCATAGAGCACGAGCGAGAAGATAAGTGGCAGAGCAAATACAAAGGTGGTTGCAAGCCACACCCCTTTACGCATTGTGCGAATAGACTGCAACGCCAAGACATTCAGCAACAGCACCCACAACGAGCCGCCCAGAACGCCCGTATATTCGTACCACTGCACAGCCCACGTATCGACCGTAAAGCCATTGCCAAGCACCAGCCACGGAAACGACATCGCCGGAGCCTCCATATATATATACTCGCCAGTAATCCACGCCGCAACGAACATAACCAATGCGACACCATTAGGCACACGCTTCGAGACGATGTGGTAGAGCATAAATGCCAACAGCGACCACCACGTCGAGAATATCGTCGCTGCAATAGGCCCTATCGGAGTGGCATTCCAAATCCACCAAATGGTGGCGATGTTCCACACTACGAAGGTCAAAGTTGCATACCCCAACATTTTCAGCGTGCTACGCCACGACGCATCCAAATTGGCACTTATCAACAAAAGTGGAACGAGTGCAACCACGAGCGGAAAGCCCCCTGCACCTATCCAACCACACGACAATAAGAGTGCCGATACTAATGAAAACACGAGGCATACTCGCCCCGACAATTTACGCTTCAAATCAATCATAACACGCAAAGGTAGTCAAAAAGTATTAAAAAACGATAAAATTTT